>JAEEGL012012787.1_pt1 | contig 23316 bp, 21 predicted proteins | sample 9134231 | NCBI WGS metagenome assembly JAEEGL01 (sample SAMN16246548, study PRJNA631951) | gut metagenome | biome: gut microbiome; feature: rumen; material: fiber-attached | host: Bos | place: Iran: Karaj | collected 2018-10
AAGGTCTTCCTGATGGACGAACCGCTGTCCAACCTGGACGCCAAGCTGCGCGTCGCCATGCGTACCGAGATCACCAAGCTGCATCAGAGACTGCAGACAACCTTCATCTACGTTACCCATGACCAGACCGAAGCCATGACCATGGCCAGCCGCATCGTCGTCATGAAGGACGGCGTGATCCAGCAGGTGGATACCCCCCAGAACCTGTACGATTATCCGGCCAACGAGTTTGTTGCCGGCTTCATCGGCAGCCCCCAGATGAACTTCTTCAATGTCAAGCTTGACCGCGAAGGACAGGATGTTGTCGCTTCCTTCGGCGACAACAAGATCGTCGTTCCGGAAAGCAAGGTGGCGAAGTTTGTTGATGAGAGCTACATCGGCAAGGAAGTAATCATGGGCATCCGCCCCGAGAATATCCATGACGACGAACAGAAGCTTGCTGAATACGCTACCGCCACGGTGGACGTTGACGTCGAAGTGACAGAACTGATGGGTTCTGAAACCTATCTGTACCTGAGCACCACCGGCAAGGAAGGAAACATCATTGCCCGCGTTGACCCCCGCACTTCCAGCAAAGCCGGACAGAAGATCAAGATCGCCCTGGACACCAACCATCTCCATTTCTTCGACAAGGAAACGGAAAAGACGATCCTCAGCAAGTAAGCATCTGTCTGAACACCTGAAAAACAGATCACCCCGGGAAACCGGGGTGATCATTTTTGTTCAGGGGGCAGATACCTTGATATTTTCAGGCGGGGCAGAGCAGCGATCTCTTCAATGGATCTGGCGTCCAGGACCGAGCCGTCCCTGAACCCGTAACCGACGGAAATACGGTTGTAGTTTCTGCCGGAGACCTGAAGGAACAGGATCTCCTCTCCGTTGACAGCATAAACCACTGCGCTGTGCTGGACGCCGTTCTTTTTGTATTCGTCATGAACGATATCGCCGACACGGAGCGGTCCGGAATCCTCAATGGAATAGTAATAAGCCCAGTTATGCTGGGGATTGATTTCTCCGGTAAGAAGATACCCGATAAAATTCGCGAAACCGAAACATTCCGCGTAACCACCCCTGTCCGGCGCATAGATCCATACCTGGTCCAGCGGCCAGCGGCAGCCATACCAGCCCTTCTGATATGCTTTGCGTCCGGCGGCGACGGAGGAAGAAGTCCAGCCGGGCGTATCCGGATGACCGTGAAAATCCTGGTCAACGCCGGCCCTGGTCGTCCAGTACCAGCCGTCAAACAATTCATATTCCTCAATGATGGCGTCCAGGTTCTCCGTAGTCAGGAATCCCCTGAACCGGTCATCGGAAAAACGGAGATCAGCCAGCGCCCGGGATCCGGGCAGGACAAAGCAAAGGCAAAGCAATAAAGCGGATAACCAATGACTTCGCTTCATGATGCATGTCCTCCGGGATCAGACTTTTATGATCATGTATTATACCGGTACGGCATGCATGTTTCAAGCATGCGATTCTTTATCAAACTTCAGTTTTCCTGAGGCGTGAATTGTGATATAATCATCTAAATCAAAGGATACGGAGGGCATGCTTGTGGAAAGAGACATCTTACAGACACAGGTCTACGGCACGGATGATCTTTCCGAAGAAATCCGCAGACAGCTGGCCGATGCGCCGGACCATATCTGCTGTTCTGACAAGTGGATCTATCTGCTGCTTGACCAGATCATTTTCCGCCTTCCGAACGATCCTGCCGGAAAGGACCTCGCTTATGCTGTTGCACGCCGGCAAAGCGGCGCCCTCCTGGCAAAGCCCGGCAGTGCCGCGGAACTGTATGAAAAGATCCTGAACGATGAACAGTACAAACCTGATCCGGCCCTGATGAAACAATTCGGCTTCGGTACGAATATCAGACAGTCCGCCCTGGTCTTCCGTTCTTATTCGCCGCTGAACAGGGATCTTTGTTCTGTGATCCGTTCCATGGCGCCGCTGGAAGCGTCCGATATCCTGGTCCCGCTTGATTACCAGACAGTGCTGTATATCAAGAACCCGGGAGAACAGACCGAAGAAGAGATCAAAGAATTCACGGAAGCGCTGATCGGAACGATGGAATCGGAAGGGATCGTTGATATCCGTGCCGGTATCGGCGGCGTATATACCGGCGCTGACGGAATCCGGACCGCTTATTCAGAAGCAATGCAGGCGCTTGAACTTGGCCGGCGTTATCATCCAGGGGATCATGTCTCCGTTTATTCTGAACAGACGCTTGAACGGATCGTGGACGCCATTCCAGAAGAAAAGAAGAACAGCCTCACAAAGGCGTTTTTCCGGGACGGACCTTCCGGAGGGCTGTCTGAAGAAATGATCGAAACAGTGCGGGTTTTTTTCAGGAACGACCTGAACCTGACAGCCGCTTCCAGGCAGCTGTTTATTCACCGGAATACCCTCAACTACCGCCTCGATAAGATCAAGAAGGATTTCGGCCTGGACCTGCGATCGTTCAGGGATGCCGTCATATTCAGGATCATCTCCGAGATCGCGTCCGAAACCCCGTGTGAAACAAGGAACTGAAAGGAGTCTCAACCCCATGAAGAAAAAACTGTTGGTCCTGACGATTCTCCTCTGTGCAATGCTTTTCAGCTCATGCACCATGGTCCCGGCCTCCCGGCTGGAAGCGATGTTCAGGACAGATCGTGATACGGCTGTCACGACGGCGTCCGGCGCTGCGGCGTCCGGTTCTGTGCAGTCCGGCGGGGATACCGTTACGATCAGCAGGGATGAATACGAAAAATATCGCCAGTTCTCTGAAATGTTTGACATTTACGATGATGCCCTGGTAATTTTCTACCAGGATCCGGACACGGAAAAAATGACCGAAAACGCGATCAGGGGTCTGATGGTCGGCCTGGACGACCCGTATTCCTTTTACTATAATCCGAAGGAATATGAAGAGCTCTGGGAAGAAGATGAAGGAAACTACGTCGGGATCGGTATCATGATCCAGTCCAACATGACTACCCAGATCTGCACCATTGTCCGCGTCTTCAAGGGCGGACCGGCTGAAGCGGCGGGTGTGCAGCGCGGAGATATCCTGTACAAGGTCGGAGACGATCTGATCGTTAACGCCAACAACCTGCAGGAAGCGGTCGATATCATGAGAGGCGAACCGAATACGGATGTGGATGTCACCTTCCTGCGCGGGAATGAGGAAATCACTTATACGATCACCCGCAAATCGATCAACGTCAATCAGGTTGAGAGCAAAATGATTGACGAAGATATCGGATATATCGCGCTGTATCAGTTTGCCGGTCAGTGCCACACAGAATTTGAAAACGAACTGAACAAACTCATTTCCAACGGCGCAAAGGGAATTATCATTGATCTGAGGGATAACACCGGAGGATGGGTTGACCAGGCCAGGTATATCGCCGATCTGTTCCTGGACGAGGGCGAACTGTGCTATCTGAAATACCGTACATATGAAGATCATAACGAATATATGACCACAGACGGCAAGGTGGATGTCAAACTGGCCATCCTGATCAATGAGAACACGGCCAGTTCTTCTGAAATCCTGACAGGCGCCCTGCGCGACAGGGCGGGCGCGGTTACAGTAGGCGTGAACAGCTTCGGGAAAGGGATCATCCAGGGCGTTTACCAGGTCGGAGACAAAGGCGCCGGATTCCAGATGACCATTGCGCAGTATTATACGCCGAACGGTTCCGCTGTCCATAAGATCGGTATCTCTCCGGATTATGAGGTACCCCTTCCCGAAGGAGATAACGGCATGTATGATCTTGCCGACCTGGAGCATGACGTCCAGCTGATCAAAGCGGTCGAAGTGATGAAGGAAGCGCTCAGATAAACGATATATTTGCATATTGTCATCAAGTAGGATATAATACCCGCATGAAATGCCGCAATAACGCCCGGAGGTCATTGGATGTACAAGCTTTTGCTGGTGTCTGACCAGGAGGATGTGCTGAACGCGTTTGCCAGTATTCAGAACTGGGAACTGCTTGGCTTCAAGCAGCCGCATATCCGCCATGATTTTGAAGGCACAAAGGACAGCCTTGCCAAACATCATGCGGACGGCATCTGCATAGCGGTCAATCCGGATCAGGAAGAGCAGATCCTTGCATACCTGCAGCAGAATTTCCCGAATGTTTCCATTTTTGAAGCGGGTCACAATGAGGAAGAAGTGCTCAGGTATCTGAGTGAGCTGAAGATCCTGCTCAACAGGATCCATGCCGATTTCTACAACGAAAAGACCAACACGCGGGACACCCTCCAGATGTGCCGCCACGAGTTTTTCCGTAAAGTGATCAACGGCAAGGTCAGGAACAGCACGGATCTCCGCCGCAATATGCGCCTGCTTCGCAGCAGGATGGACGCGGACCGTCCGTGCCTGCTGATCGAGCTTGACCAGTCCGCCCCGTTTGACAAACTGGAGGGAAGATGGCATTACGGCAAGGAGCAGCTTGAGATCGCGCTTCGGACATCATTTGCCGGCGACCTCAACGGAATCCACATTCTTCCGACAGTCCATTCGGACGGAAGGATCCTGGTGCTGGCCTGCCCGCTGCACGGCGTGGATACGGATATGACCGTTGACACCATGACCGCGATGCTGACCTCCTATACGGCGGACAGCATTGAACACATGAAAGAATATTTCGGCCTTGAACTGCATATTTCAGGAATCCGCGTATTTCCGGCACTGACTGCGCTGTGCGAAAATACGGATGAAGCATAAACAACAAGGAGGAAAGAAAATGGGTATTCTGGACGCAATCAAAGGACAACTGATCGATGTGATCGAATGGTCTGACAATTCCGGCAAGACCATGGTGCACAAATATGACATGAACGGCAAAGAGATCATGATGGGCGCTCAGCTGACCGTCCGTGAAAGCCAGGTGGCGATCTTTGTCAACGAAGGCGAACTGGCCGATGTATTCGAGCCCGGCAGATATGAACTGAAGACCAGCAACATGCCGATCCTCACCGCGCTGAAGAGCTGGAAATACGGCTTCAACAGCCCTTTCAAGTCTGACGTGTATTTTGTCAATACCAAGCAGTTTCTCGACATGAAATGGGGAACCAGCAATCCCGTTATGATGCGCGACGCCGAATTCGGCATGATCCGCGTCCGGGCTTTCGGTATCTACAGCTTCAAGGTGTCTGACGCGGCGAAATTCCTGAAGGAAGTATTCGGTACCGCCGCCCTGTTCACCGTGGAAGGCGTGGAAGGCCAGATCAAACGCACGCTGGTCAGCGGACTGAGCGACGCGATTGCCGAGAGCAAGATTCCCGCCCTTGACCTTGCGGCAAACTATGAGGAATTGTCCGACTATGCGATGAAGGCCATCAATCCCAAACTGGCGGAACTGGGCCTTACCCTCTGCAGCTTTGTGATCGAGAATATCTCCCTTCCCGAAGAAGTGGAGAAGAGCATTGACAAGCGGACGTCCATGGGCGTGCTCGGCAACCTGGACCAGTATGCCAAGTACCAGGCCGCCGAAGCCATGCGCGATGCCGCCAACAACCAGAACGGCGTTGCCGGCATGGGTGTCGGCATGGGTGCCGGGGCCGCGATGGGCCAGATGTTTGCCCAGAGCATGAATCCTTCCGCTCCGCAGGCTGCGGCTCCCGTCGCGGCAGCTACCGCTGTCTGTGCGGCATGCGGCGCGAAGATTCCCGCCGGTTCCAAATTCTGCCCTGAGTGCGGCGCCAAACAGGCAACCGGAAGCTTCTGCACCAGCTGCGGCAAAGAGATCCCTGCCGGCACCAAATTCTGCCCCGAATGCGGCGCCAAACAGTAAAAAAACGAGTCAATAAAAGGAACTGCAGTCCATGCAGTTCCTTTTTTATTTGGTCCGGGGAATCTTACAGCTCTGAGTAGACAATCCCGGTGTCCTTTGCGTAGTTCAGGGCATAGGAATTCGGATATACAAACAGCATGATATGCCTGCAATTAGAGAAAGCTGTCGGATCAATCGCGCTGACGGAGGCGGGAACCTGCAGTGTCAGCAGGTTTTCACAGCTTTCAAAGGCTTCTGTACGGATTTCCTCAACCCCTTCCGGAAGGATGACGCGGTTGAGGTTTTCGCAGCGGGAGAAAGCCTGGGCAGGAATGATTTTGAGGCCGGGGTTGATCTCCGCACTGTCCAGCATGACACAGGAGCCGAAAGCGTGGGCGCCGAGGATTTCAAGCCCGCCGGGCAGGACCAGTTCCTCAATGGACCTGCAGCCTTCAAAAGCCGAATCCCCGATATCGATCAGTCTTTCGGGAAAGGAAACGGCGGAAAGCGATCCGCATCCGCTGAATGCGCAGGGAGCAATGATCCGCAGGTTCGCGGGCAGGGATACGGATTCGAGCGAACTGCAGGCATAGAAAACAGAATAATCAACGATGGTGAGTTCAGCAGGCAGGGAAACGTGCAGCAGGGAAGAGCAGCTGTGGAACGCGCTGCTGCCGATCCGCAGGACAGAATCGGGCAGATTGATATGCTTGAGTCCGCGGCAGCTGTAGAACGCTTTGGGTTCAATGGTTTTTACGGAATCGGGAAGGATGACGGATTCCAGATGGTTCCTGCCGGAGAAAGACTCCTCCGCGATGATCTCGATCCCGTCCGGAACCTGCGCGGTCTTTTCTTTCCTGTTGAAGGGATAGAAGAGGAGCTTCTTTTCCTTTTTGTTGATCAGGATGCCGTCCGCGTCCCTGAAAACAGGATGGGAAGGGGAAACGGAGAAAGAGGTCAGGGATACGCAGCCGGAGAAAACATTGTTACCGAGTTCGGAAAGCGGATTCGGCAGATTGACGGAAGTCAGCGATTCGCAGGCGGAAAACGCGTTGTCCCCGATTGATGTGAGAGAGGACGACAGGGTGACGGTTTTCAGGTTCCTGCATTCGGAGAAGGCTTCCGGTCCGATCGAGCGGACCGTATTCGGGATCGTGACGGATGTCAGGGACGAACAGGACTGGAAGGTTGAGTAATTGATCTTTTTCAGGCCTTCCGGTAGGCGGACGCTTTTCATGGAAAGGCAGCCGATAAAAGCCCATTCGCCGATCACCCTGACCGAATCGGGAATGGTAATTTCCTGAAGGGATTCACACCAGGAAAAAGCGGCTTCCCCGATCTGTGTCACCGTTTCCGGAATGGTGACCCGCTGGATCCGGTCTGACCAGGAGAACGCGTTATCAGCGATGGACGTGACCGGTTGTCCGTCGTGTTCGGAAGGAATCGAAAGGACAACGGAAGCACCTTCATACTTCTCCAGCTGATATGTTCCGTCTCGCTTTTTGCTGAAAGAAAAATCTGACATGGGGACCCTCCTTCACTGATCCGGAATGCAGAAAAATCAGGACAGCATGGCAGCGCCGATAATGCCGGCTTCCGAGCCGAGTACCGCAAGCCTGACCGGCGGCAGGGGCTGATCGTTGAACAGAACGTATTTCGTATATTCTCTGGTCAGCGGATCCAGCAGGAAACTGCCGGCTTTGCTGACGCCGCCGCCGAGCACGATCACTTCCGGGTCAAGGAGGTTGACCACACTGGCGACAGCCTGTGCAAGGCAGTCAATGTAACGCGCGTATACAGACAGCGCGAGCGGGTCTTCAGCGCGCGCGGCGTCAAACACGGTCTTCGCTTCGATCCTGGAAGGATCGTTTCCGACGGAAGTGAGGATCAGGGAATCCGGATGTTCAGCGACTGCTTCACGGGCCATGCGGATCAGCGCCGTCGCCGAACAGTAACGTTCCAGGCAGCCGTGATTGCCGCAGGTGCAGGGAACGCCGTCCAGGTCGAATGTTACATGACCGAGTTCTCCGCCGATATGATGGGCGCCGCTCCAGATACGGCCGTCAATGATGATCCCGCTGCCGATGCCGGTGCCGATGGTGATAAACACGCTGGAAGAGGTACCCGCGCTGATGCCGGCAACGCTTTCAGCCAGCGCAGCCACGTTGGCGTCGTTGTCAATATGGACTGGCTTATCCAGATAACGGTTGAACACTTCACGGAAGGGAACATGGAACCAGCCCATGTTTGTGCATTTGATGATCTCACCCGTCTTTGCGGAGGCGATTCCCGGAATGCCCACGCCAACGGATTCGATGTCGTCCTCTGAAAAGCCCGCGTCGCGGACGGTGGAAACAATACAGTCCGCGATCCGGCGGATCTGTTCTTCAAAGGGAAGATCCGTGCGGGTAGGAATGGATCCTTCCCGGATGATCCTGTTCTCCCTGTCCACCACGCCGATCTGGATGCCGGTACCGCCGACATCAACACCAATCCTGATCATGAAAAAGAATCCTCCTTATTCATTCGCATCATCCTGGAAAAGGGATGACAGTTCACGCGCCGCGTTGTAGCCTGTCCGTTTCAGGCTCAGGTTCCTGGCAGCCACTTCAACGATGATGGCCAGGTTCCGGCCAGGTTTGATCGGCATCAGCTGATGGGGAACACGTACGCCCATGATCTCAATTTCATCGTCCTGGATCCCGATCCGGTCATATGCCTTGTTTTCGTCCCAGGCTTCCAGTTCGATGATCAGGTCGATCGATTTGCTTTTTGTAACGGCGCCGATCCCGAACATGGCTTTGATATCAATTACACCGATGCCGCGGATCTCCATCAGGTAGCGGATCTTTTCCGGACAGCTTCCGATGAGGCGGTCATCGGAGATGCGGCAGATGTCCACCACATCGTCCGCGACCAGCTGATGGCCGCGCTTGATCAGTTCGATCGCCGCCTCGCTTTTTCCGACGCCGCTTTTTCCGGAGAGGAACACGCCGATCCCGTACACATCGACCAGTACACCGTGTTTGGTAATATGGGGCGCGAGGCACCGGTTCAGGTAATTGATGGCCAGCGCGGTAAACTTGCTGGTGACCATCGGACTTGAATATACGGGAACGTCATGTGATGAGGCCGCTTCTAGCAGTTCGGGCGGGGGCGTCAGGCTCCTGCAGATGATCACGCAGGGAACGGGATAGCTGAAGTATTTTTCCAGGATTTCCTTTCTTTTTACGGGCTCCTGTTCCTCAAGGTAAGCCATCTCGGCTTTTCCGATCAGCTGGGGACGTTCAAAGGCAAAAAACTCATAAAACCCGCAGAACTGGATGCCCGGCCGGTTCAGGTCAGGCGTACGGATGTCCCATTCTGTCCTGGTGGAGGGGACAAGGCATTCCAGGCGGAGAGCGGATTCAAAGTCTTTCGCAGAGATCACGGGATCACCTCGCCGTTCAGAAAATGTTCATTCAGGTATTGAGCCGGCCCGTCCTCATTATTGCCGGGACAGATGTCGTCACAGTACGCCATGACTTCCGGCCATCCGTTGGAAACCATCACACCGAGGCCTGCGGCCTGCAGCATCGATACATCATTGAGGCTGTCGCCGAAAGCGACGGCTTTTTCCGCATCTGTTCCGAGGAAGGAACAGGCGGTTTCAAGGGCTTTGCCCTTGACCGCGTCCGTCGGGTTAAACTCCAGGTAGATCGGTTTGGAACAGGTGACGGAAGCGCGCCCCCGGAACAGGGCCAGCGCTTCAGCATACATGGAAGCGATGCGGTCGGCGTCGTCAATCAGAAGGATCTTGTTCCTGGGTTCGTGGATGAATTCGCTCAGCCTGCCGGCATAGATCCCGGTCAGCCGCGTCGCGGAAGCATAGCGTTCGGCCCAGGGCCCGTACTGACTGAAATAGAAACAGCTTCCTTCATACACCTGGGCATAGCAGGAATGCTTTTCCGCAAAGCGCGCGATCTCAACGGAGAGGTCTTCGGGAAGGCGTATGCTGCGGATGATCCTTTCCGACGGAACTTCCCAGATTTCCGCACCGTTGCTGGATATACAGGCGGAAACACAGCCAAGCTGTTCCACATAAGGTTTCATGCTGTACGGGGATCGTCCGCTGGCCAGGATGATGTGCACGCCCTCTTTCTGCAGCGTCCGCAGGACCCGGATGGTAAAATCCGAGATCGTCAGGTCGTCACGCAGCAGCGTATCGTCCAGGTCAAAAGCGACGGCAGACGGTTTCAAAGCGCGGATCCTCCTCAGTCCCGGAAATGCTCGGCAGCAGCCATCTGGGCAGGGATACAGCTGACAAAACGCTCCATATAACGGTTGAATCCGGATTCATCAGCGGAATCGGGAGAAACGGTCATCTGTTTCATGCCGGTAAAGACGCGGTCCTGTAGGTAATCCTCAAGCGTCTCTCCTTCAGAACGGTTGACCGTATAATCCGCGAGCAGGGCGATGCCCCAGGCGCCGCCTTCACCGGCCGTTTCCATGACGGTGACGGGCGCGTGAATGGCGGCGGCAAGATAATTCTGTCCCACGCCTTCGGTTTTGAAAAGGCCGCCGTGGCCATAAACACAATCGATCGCGACGTTTTCACGGTTCATGATCTCCATGCCGTATTTGAGCGTTTCCATGCTGGCATAGATCTGGGCGCGCATGAAATTGGCAAGGCTCATTGACGCATCGGGAAGGCGAAGGAACATCGGACGGCCTTCCGAAAGACCGGTGACAGGTTCTCCGGCCAGGTAGTTGAAATTGACCAGTCCGCCGCAGTCGGGATCTCCTTCAAGGGATTTCCTGAAGAGCTTTGTAAACACATCGCCGGCATCGGTTTTCAGTCCCATCAGGGATGCGAACTCACGGAAAAGGGAAACCCAGGCGTTGATATCGCTGGTGCAGCTGTTGCAGTGAACCATGCCGACCTGTTTCCCGGTCGGGGTCGTAACGATATCGATTTCCGGATATACTTTGCTCATCGGCTTCTCAAGGACGATCATGCTGAAGATGGATGTGCCGGCGCTTACGTTGCCGGTCCTGGCGCGGACGCTGTTGGTGGCGGTCATGCCGGTTCCCGCATCTCCCTCGGGCGGACAGAGCGGACAGCCGGGAAGAAGATCCCCGGACGGATCGAGCAGCCTGGCGCCTTCTTCGGTCAGCGTGCCGGCGTTTTCGCCCGCGCACAGGACAGCGGGCAGGATTTCCGACAGTTTCCAGGGATAATGCCTGTCCGCGATCAGCCGGTCAAACGCTTCGACCATGGACGCGTCGTAATTGCAGGTATCGGAATTGATCGGCATCATGCCGCTCGCGTCCCCGACCCCCAGGACCTTCTTCCCGGTCAGGAGAAAATGGATCCAGCCGGCGAGCGTTGTCAGGAAGGCGATATCTTTTACATGCGGTTCGTCGTTCAGGATCGCCTGATACAGATGGCTGAGGCTCCAGCGCTGGGGCATATTGAAGGAGAAAAGCGCAGTCAGTTTCTCCGAAGCGGGGCCTGTGATGGTGTTGCGCCATGTACGGAAGGGAACAAGCAGGTTCATGCCCACGTCAAAAGGAAGGTAACCATGCATCATGGCACTGATCCCAAGTCCGCCGAGCTTCGTCAGGGTAACGCCGTACCTGGAGAGGACGTCAGCCTTCATGTCGGCATAACTGGCCTGCAGTCCCGTCATGATGGCCTGTTCACTGTATGTCCATACACCGTCCGCATAATCGTTTTCCCACTCATGGCTGCCGCTGGCGATCACCTGGTGGTCGCTGCCGATAAGGACACTCTTGATCCGGGTTGAACCGAATTCGATCCCCAGGATCGCTGTGCCGTTTTTGATCTGGTCGATGCTCATGGCTGTATATCCCCCTGTAAATTATTTCCTATAATATATAAAGAATCGTATCACATCGGGTATTGTCTGTAAAGATGAAGATTCTTTTGCCGGTTATGCCGCGATCCGTGAAAAAACAAACTTTTAATCTGATTTTCATGCAGTTTTCGTCTGCTTTTCAGAACAAGGGCGGCGTGGTATGATAATATAACCTTGCCAGATGAAACGGCGGGAAAGGAGATTCGACGAATGGAACCTTATACGATCGAAGATATCGAATTGCTCAGGCAGAAAAGCGGACTGAGCTACCAGGAAGCGGTTGCGCTGCTTGATTATCACAGCGGCAGCCTGGCACGCGCACTGATCGATCTTGAAAAACATGGCAAACTGAAGAATGAAGAAAACACTGAGAAAGAAGGAACAAGGCATATGAACGGCAATAATAAAAAGGGCGAAACCAAGGAAAAAGCGCTGAACCTTTTGCAGAAACTCTACCGCAGCAGGGTAAAGATCCGCAAGGGCGATACGAACATCTTCAATGTTTCCGTCCTGTTTGCGGGACTGTGCCTGCTCCTGGCACCCCACATGACGATCGCGGGCATTATCGTTTCCATGATCCTGGGTTATCAGTTTTCCTTCACGGGAATGGATCCGGACTTTTCCTCCGACAGCCTGGAGAAAATGGTGAAGAGCGCGGCGCAGAACGCCAAATCCTCTGTGTCCAGTGTGGTCCAGACAATTACAAACGAATCCAAGGAACTGCAGAAAAAAGGAAATATCAAGTTTGAACTGAACCTTGGAAAGGACAGCAGGAAGGATCCTGAAAAGGAGCCCGAAAAGAAACAGGATGAATTTGCCGACCAGGCGAAGAATCTCCGCGACCAGGCGAAGGAACTGGAGGAGACAATGGATTCTTTCTTTGAGAGCAATCCGGCCGCAACGAGCTTTCACAGCGCCTATTCCGCCGCGGCTTCCAGCGTTCCGACCATCCAGGTTCCCGTACAGACGGAAACCCGCGACGGTGAAGTGACTACAGAGGAAAACGATCAGGACGGATATTCCTCCGTGACGATCGGATAATCATAAAACAGGGGGAAACGGTATCCGGACGGCATACCGTTTTCCGCGTTTCCCGGCAAATCATCTGGAAGGAATGATATCGGATGGCTACCATACTGATCGTCGAAGACGAGAAAAAGATCGCGCGCTTTCTGGAGCTTGAGCTGAAACACGAAGGCTATGACGTCCTGACCGCGTTTGACGGCAGGAGCGGGCTGGATACCGCGCTGGAAGCGGATCCGGACCTGATGATCCTGGACCTGATGCTTCCCGAACTCAGCGGGATCGAAGTCTGCCGCAGGCTGCGCCATACCAGTGACCTGCCGATTATCATGCTTACGGCTAAGGACGACGTTTCCGACAAGGTGATGGGACTCGATATGGGCGCCGACGATTATGTCACAAAACCATTTGCGATCGAGGAACTGCTTGCCCGGATCAGGGTGGCACTGAAAAAACGCAGGGCAAAGGACCTGCAGAAACAGGAAAAGCAGGATCATATCCTCAGGATCGGATGCGTCTCCATCGATACGGCATCGTGGCAGGTTCATGTCAAGGATCAGCCGGTGGCCCTGACAAGGAAGGAATTCGATACGCTCCGCTACCTGATGGAACACCGTGGCACGGCTGTGACCCGGGATCAGCTGATGAATGAAGTCTGGGGATACGATTATATCGGCGATTCCAATATCATCGATGTGTATATCCGTTACCTGAGGCACAAGATTGACGACCAGTACGGGATCAAGACGATCCATACCATCCGTTCGGTCGGATATTTATTTGATTATGAAGAACAGGACTAAACAGAAAAAACAGAAAGAAACCGCCGTAAACGGCACCCGCGACCTTGTGATCGCGAACCGGGTCAGCGGAAAGGTGCACGGCGGACTGAGCAGGATCAGGCTGTCCCTGACGTTCCGGATCGCGCTGCATTACTGTATCCAGCTCTTCAGGAGCTTTATTCCCGTCGCGCTGATCCTGTCGGTCCTGTTGTGCCTGTTTATCAGTTATCCGGTTTCCCGGAAGCTGCGCCAGATGATCCCTGCAGGAGCGGAAGAGACCGTTAACGAGATCGATAACGGATACCTGTCTGCCGTCCGCACGGAAACCATTCCGGAAAAGAATTTTTTTCCAAGGCTCGGCCAGCAGTTTTCGGTTTTTTTCGGCCGTATGTTCAGCCGTGAGGAAGTACGCTTTTACTATTCCGCCGACGGAAGCAACGGATGGCTTATCAGCCTGAGGATCCACGATCTCTGGATCTTCTGGCTGATGATGATGTGCGGCGTGATCCTCTGTGATGTTTTCCGGATGATCTATTTTTTCCGCCATGACCAGCGGCTCAACAGGCGCGTGCTTTCACCGATCCGTGATATCGCTTCCATGGCCGAAACCCTGTCTGAAAGCAATCTGTCCAACCGGATCAATATCGCCGGGACAAAGAACGAACTGAAGGACCTCGCGACGGTGATCAACCGGATGCTGGACCGGATCGAGAGAAGCTACAACAGCCAGAAACAGTTTGTCTCTGACGCGAGCCATGAACTCCGGACGCCGATCTCCGTGATCCGCGGATATACGGACATGCTGAAAAGGTGGGGGAAGGATGATCCGGAAGTCCTGGATGAAGGAATCGCCGCCATCTCACAGGAGACAGAAGGTATGAAGGATCTGGTGGAAAGCCTGCTTTTCCTGGCACGGCACGATAAAAAGACCCTGATGATGGAAATCTCCTCCTTTGATCCTTCCGAACTGGTGAGCGAAGTGCTAAAGGAGGAAACCATGGTCCATACCGAATACCGGTTTGAAGCGGAAAAACTGGAATCCATGCAGGTCAGCGCGGACCGGAACATGATGAAACAGGTGCTCCGGATCCTGTGCGACAACGCGGTCAAATATTCACAGCCCGGCACGGCCGTCACCCTTTCCTGCGCAAAAGAAAAAGACGGGATGTGCTGCCTTTCCGTGAAGGACGAAGGGCAGGGCATCTCGCAGGAAGATCTGCCGAAGATCTTTGACCGGTTCTACAGGAGCGATAAGGCAAGAAAATCCGAAACAGGCGGGCACGGCCTGGGACTGAGCATCGCCCGGATCATCGTGATCGCGCACAACGGAAAAATCCGCGTGCGGTCAAAGCCCGGCGCGGGGTCGGTATTCTCTGTCCTGCTGCCGGAAGAGCTGCCGGAAGAAACATGATCCGGATCATTTCACATACCTGTTGACCGGCTTGGGAGCGCGCAGCCTGTGCGCGCTTTTCCTTTTGTGCCGGATCACCAGGAAGACGATCAGGCCGACGATCAGGAGAGGCGGTCCGAAGAGGATCAGCGCCAGCTCGAAACTGAAGGGCGGGAACGGATTCGGATCGGCGTAGGTTTCATTGATGATCTGTTCGAGCGTTTTCGGGACATTGTCGCGCTGGGCGACGTCCCTGGACGCTGTGAGTGAGTAGACGGCCGCTTCGCCCTTGTCGTTGTAATACGTCAGGATGCCGATCTGCTCGCCGGCGGTGATCGGGGCCTGGAAATCGCGCGTATACTGGATCAGGACGGTTTTCTTGAGGTTGTCGGCCATCCGTTTGATATCGGATTTTGTGGAAACGATATAGACCTTTCCGGTCCCTTCCATGGGGGAGCAGATCAGCCTGACCTTGCCCTGGTTGGTATCGGAGGTGGAGTAATTGCTCGTTTCGATCGTGATCGGGTTCATATTGTACAGTTCAACGGGTGTAACGCTCATATACTGGCTGAAACCGTAGTTCATCAGTTTGATCGTATCGGCCCAGCGCGCGCGTTTTCCGGTAAACATTACGACCGAGATCAGGTCCACGCCGTTCCTGGAAGCGGAACCGCAGAAACAGTAACCTGAGTGGGAATGGGAACCCGTTTTCAGGCCGGTGGCATATTCATAATAGTATTTGTTCGGCTTTTCATCGGTACCCATCAGCATATATTCCGTTTTTGTGGTGATGGTACGGGCACGCTGAAGATTGGAACGCGGGATCTGATAGGTTACAGTTCCGGCGATGGTCCGGAAAGTTTCATTTTTCATCGCCTCACGGGCGATGACCGCGATGTCCCGCGCGGTGGAAAAATGATTGTCGTCATGGTATCCGTGGGGATTGACAAAATGCGTGTTGTAACAGCCGAGCGCATAGGCAGTGTCATTCATCAGCGCTACGAAGCGGGAGATATCCCCGGAAACGGTCTCCGCGATGACATTGGCGCCGTCGTTGGCGGAGAGGAGCATGGTACCGTACAGAATATCAATAAAACGGACTTCCTCGCCGGCTTTCAGGTACATGGTGGAGGAATCCTCCGGAACGGCGACGGCTGTCGGGGACACTGTGACCGTCTGGTCCAGGTCGTCCACATACATAAGGGCAAGGAGAACGGTCAGGATCTTGGTCATGGAAGCGGGATACCGGATGGTGTCCGCGTCTTTTTCAAAGATCACTTCGCCTTTGTCCTGGGTCATCAGGACTGCTGAAAGCGCATACAGCTGATCCGGGGACAGGTCTTCCGGATGTTCGGGGTCATAGTCGGCAGCGTCCGGAGACAGCGTGGGTTCCGGGATGGGCTCGCTCGTCGCGGCCGGCTCCTCCTGTTTTTTCGCGGCCAGCACTGGCGAAAGGCAGGTAAAAAGGATGGAAAACACAAACAGCATCGCTGTCAGTTTTTTCAATCGGTACACCTCCTTTCAGGCCGGGGAGGCCGGGAATCGGTTTATACGGATGCGGGAACGGCAAAAGCGGGTACGGATGAAACGCCGGTCACCTGCAGCAGCAGGTATACAATGCCGATCACGGCAAGATACAGGGCAAACCAGGAAAGCGGAACGCGGGCGATCATCTTCATCATAAAACGGATCGCCAGGAAACCGACCACGGCCGCGACAAGGATCCCGACCAGCGACGGAACCACGGCAATCTGACTGATATATCCCTCTTTCAGGGCGTCTTTTCCTTCCATCAGCAGGGAACCGAGGATCGCCGGGGCGCTCATCATAAAGGAAAACTTTGCGGCATTTGTCCGGTTCAGCCCCGTGGAAACTCCGCCGAGGATCGTCGAACCGCTCCGGGAGACTCCGGGGATCATCCCGATGCCCTGGAACAGTCCCATGACGACCGCCTGCAGGATGCCGACTTTTCCGCTGCCGCGGTCTTTTTTCCTGAAGGAGATCCGGTCGCAGAGCAGCAGGAAAAGGGAGGTGATCAGGAAAGAGGATCCGAGGAACCATCCGCTGTCAAAAACCGCGAATCCGTTGACCGACGGAAACAGCTTTTTTGCCGCAAGATAAACAAGCAGGGTCGGAACGGAAGCGATGATCAGCAACAGGAGCGTCTTGTTGCGGAAAGGGTGGAGGATCATGTCAAGCCAGTCCTTCCGGAACACGATCAGGACCGGTATCAGCGTGCCGATATGCAGCAGGATGTCGAGCATCTTCATCGCAGGGGAATCTGTCTGAATCCCCAGGAAGATCCGGGAAAGCAGAAGATGTCCGCTGGAGGAGACAGGAAGGAATTCACCCAGGCCCTGGATCAGGCCGAGAAAAGCACTTTGCAGGATTGACATAAAACCCGCCTCCCGTCATTTGGTCACTGTATTCTAACATATTGATAAACGTTTGGAAAGCTTGACTGTTCCTGAACCAGCGGATATAATTTTCACCTGGAAACAGCACGGAAATACCATTCAGAAGGAGTGCGGATCTGTCATGAAACTCGGTGTAGTCGGCCTGCCGAATGTCGGAAAGAGCACACTGTTCAACGCCATTACCAACGCGGGGGCACAGGCGGAAAACTATCCGTTCTGCACCATCGAACCGAATACGGGCGTCGTGCTCGTGCCGGATCACAGGCTGGATGTGCTTGCGGAGATGTACCATCCGAAAAAAGTAACGCCGACAACGATCGAGTTTGTCGATATTGCCGGCCTTGTCAAAGGCGCAAGCCGCGGGGAGGGCCTCGGGAACAAGTTCCTTTCCCACATTCGCGAGGTGGACGCGATCGTCCATGTCGTCCGCTGCTTTGACGACGACAATATCATCCATGTCGACGGCAGCGTGGATCCGTCCCGGGATATTGAAACCATCAATCTCGAACTGATCTTTGCCGATATGGATACGGTCCAGAAAAGAAAGGACAAGGCGGAAAAGAGCTTCCGCGGCGGCGATAAAAAGGCAGGCGCCGAGGTGGAACTGGCGCAGAGGCTTTATGCCCACCTCGAAAGCGGAAAGCCGGCGCGGACCCTGGAATGCACGGATGACGAAAAGCAGATCATGCAGAGCTGGTTCCTGCTGACGACCAAGCCGGTGATCTACGCGGCAAACATCTCCGAGGACGACCTGGGCAAGGACGAATCAGAGATTCCGTATGTCGGGCAGGTCCGCAAAGTCGCGGCCGCGGAAAACGCGGGCGTCATTGTGATCTCCGCCGCCATTGAACAGGATATCGCTTCCATGAGCCCCGAAGAAAAAAAGGAATTCCTTGACGATCTCGGTATCGGGCAGAGCGGCCTGGACCGGCTGATCACCGCAAGCTATCAGCTGCTCGGGCTGATTTCCTTCCTCACCGCCGGTGAGGATGAGTGCCGCGCCTGGACTATTGTAAACGGAACAAAAGCGCCCCAGGCTGCCGGAAAGATCCACACGGATTTTGAAAGGGGATTTATCCGCGCGGAGATCGTTCCCTTTGAAACGCTGGCTGAGCTCGGAAGCATGAACGCCTGCAGGGAAAAAGGGCTTGTGCGCAGCGAAGGCAAGGATTATGTCATGAAGGACGGGGACATCACCCTGTTCCGCTTCAACGTGTAAAGAAAGGGTGATATCTGATATGTCCAGACTGCAGTATTTCCGGAAACGCCTGATGAAAATGGACTGGAAGGCCATGTGGAAGACCACCGGCCTCCTGAAGAAACGCAGCGGCAAGGGCAGGCTCTGGCTGATGACAGACATGCTCAGGTGCGGCATCAAATACAACGCCGGATATATCGATTACAAAATCGCCCAGATGTACAGGCTGAACGACGCGCAGCGCAAGACGGTCATAACGCGCGGGATCTCCAACGACATTGTCCGCCGGATGAACCCGAAGGAATACTGGCACACGTTTGACGATAAGGCGGAGTTCAATGAATTCTTTAAGGAATGGATCCCGCGGAAATGGATACGGATCAATGACAAGACTTCGCCGGAAGACGTGTTCGCGCTGTGCAGGAACTTTACCCAGCTGATCGGAAAACCGCTGGAAGGATCCAGCGGCGTAGGCATCAGAAAATATACCGAAGAAGACTGGAAAGACGGGCCGGAGGCCTTCCTCGCAACACTGCGGCAGGACGGGATCGGCATCCTTGAGGAGATCGTCGTTCAGCACCCGAAGATGGCGTCCCTGTGCCCGACCTCGGTCAACACGTGCAGGATCGCCACGCTGCTCGGGGATAAGCAGCAGGGGATCGTTTACGCCTTCCTCCGCATCGGAAACGGCAAGGTCATGGACAATGTGGACTGCGGCGGCATGGCGTCCCGGATCAATCTGGATACGGGCAAACTGCAGACAGTCGGCGCGGACAAGCAGGGCAACACCTTTATCAAGCACCCGATGACGGATACCAGCATCATCGGTTTCCAGATCCCGTACTGGGAAGAAGCAAAGAAAATGTGCATGGAAGCGGCCATGAAGATCCCGCAGATGCGTTTTATTGCCTGGGACGTCGCGATCACCGAGAACGGGCCCACCTTCATCGAAGGGAACAGTTTTCCGTCCCATGCGATTCCCCAGTTTGCGGCGCATTATCCGGACGGAATCGGAATCCTGCCGGAGTTTGAGAAGTTTATCGACCTGTAAGCTGCAAATAATGCTTGCATCCGGAAGGGAATTGTGGTAAATTACCAATGTTATGCGGACGGTCCTCTGTCCGGAAACAAAGATTCATCCGTTCGGATGAACCACCGGAGCACGAACGTCTATGAGGGAAGGAGGCACAAACCATGAACGAAATCATCCGTTCCATCGAAGCAAAACAGATCCGCAGCGATCTGCCGCAGTTCAACGTCGGCGACACCGTACGTGTATGGGTCAAGGTTGTTGAAGGCAACCGCGAGCGCCTGCAGGCTTTCGAAGGCACTGTTATGGCCAAGCGCAACGGCGGCATCCGCGAAACATTCACTGTTCGCCGAATGTCCTACGGCATTGGCGTAGAACGTACTTTCCCGATCAATTCCCCCCGTGTGGATCATGTTGAAATCATCCGCCGTGGTAAGGTCCGCCGTGCAAAGCTGTACTACCTGCGCGAACGCCAGGGAAAAGCGGCCAAGATCAAGGAAGTCAAGCGTGTGTGATTTGTGCACGAAACGGCTGCCGCATCATGCGGCAGTCGCTTTTTATACCCGCGCGCCAGGAAGGACAGAAGGAAATAATTACAGGATTGTTGAATATTTTATTGATATGAACATCCTCCGAAAGGAGAAAAGAAAATGAGAGACAGAACCGAAGCGAAAGCCAGGGCCAAAGAGCTGGTCAGCCGGATGACACTGGAGGAGAAAGCCTCGCAGCTCCGGTATAACGCTCCCGCGATCGAGCGTCTCGGGATCCCTGCATATAACTGGTGGAATGAAGTGCTGCACGGCGTGGCCCGCGCCGGTACGGCCACTGTCTTTCCGCAGGCGATCGGCCTCGCAGCGATGTTTGATGAGGACTTGCAGGAAAAGATCGCGGATGTGATCTCGGACGAGGCACGCGCCAAATTCAACGGGCAGAGCCGGCACGGAGACCGCGATATCTATAAGGGCCTGACGGTCTGGAGTCCGAATATCAATATCTTCCGAGATCCCAGGTGGGGCAGAGGCCACGAAACCTACGGCGAGGATCCGTATCTTACATCAAGGCTCGGCGTTCGGTTTATCCGGGGACTGCAGGGAAACAGAAAATACCTTAAGGTGGCGGCCTGCAGCAAGCATTTCGCGGTCCATTCCGGCCCGGAAGCGGTCCGGCATGAGTTCGATGCCAGGGTGAACGCGAAAGACCTGAATGAAACTTACCTTCCGGCATTCCGCCTGACTGTCCGGGAAGGAGAAGTGGAATCAGTCATGGGCGCCTACAACCGTGTGAACGGGGAGCCGGCGTGCGGCAGCAAAACGCTGCTGAAAGATATTCTCCGCGGGAAGTGGGGATTCCAGGGACATGTGGTCAGCGACTGCTGGGCGATCCGGGATTTCCACGACAACCATAAAGTGACCGCGACGGCGCCTGAAAGCGCTGCCCTCGCCCTGAAAAACGGATGTGACCTGAACTGCGGTCATACCTATCTGCATATCCTGGAAGCCCTTCAGGAAGGAATGGTTTCCGAAGAAGACATCACCACAGCCTGCGAGCGGCTGTTTACAACGCGCTTCCTGCTCGGGCTGTTTGCGGACGACTGCGCGTTTGACCGGATCCCTGTCACGGAAACCGATACGGACGCCCATGCCGCGCTTGCTCTGGAGGCGGCGGAAAAAAGTATGGTCCTGCTTGAAAACGACGGGCTTCTTCCGCTGGATGCCGGCAGTATCAGGACCATTGCCGTGATCGGCCCCAACGCAGACAGCGTTGCCGCGCTGGAAGGCAATTACAACGGCACCAGCAGCCGGTATGTTACCTTCCTTGCCGGATTGCGGGCCTGGTGTGAGAAACACGGGATCCGCGTGCTGTACAGCCTTGGCTGCCATCTGTTCAAAGACAGGACTTCAGCCCTGGCGCAGGCGGACGACCGGCTCGCCGAGGCGGCGATGTATGCCGAAGCAGCGGACGTCACGATTGCGTGCGTAGGACTGGATGCCGGCCTGGAAGGGGAAGAGGGCGACACCGGCAACGAGTATTTCAGCGGCGACAAGAAGGATCTGCTGATTCCCGAATCCCAACGGAAGCTGCTGTCCGTACTGGAAAAGAGCGCCAAAAAACTGGTTACCGTCGTTGCGGCGGGATCCAGCCTGAATGTTCCGGGCGGAAACGCGAAAGTATTCGCCTGGTATCCCGGCCAGGCGGGCGGCACCGCGCTGGCGGAACTGCTTTTCGGCAAAAAAAATTTCAGCGGCCACCTGCCACTCACATTCTACCGGGATGTGAACGACCTTCCTCCTTTTGAGGATTACAGTATGGAAAACCGGACTTACCGGTATTTTACCGGTAAGCCCCTGTATCCCTTCGGATACGGACTCAGTTATACCCGGTTCTCCGTGACCGGCGCGGCGCTGGAGGATGATGCCGTGAAGGCAGAGGTCTCCAACGAAGGAAAGATGGCCGGGGACGCGCTGATTCAAGTTTATGTCCGCTGCGACAGTCCTTTTGCTCCCCGTCATCCGCGGCTGTGCGGTTTCAGGCGGGTGAGCCTCCTGCCCGGAGAGAAGAAAACGGTCTCGGTTCCGCTGGATCCGCTGACGGATACCGTGGTTACGGATACGGGTGATGAAATCAGATGCGGCGGATATACGTTGTATATCGGGTTGAGTCAGCCGGATGAATTCAGCGTCGGCCTGAGCGGCGTTCGTCCCGTACAGATTATAAAACAGACCGAAGTCTGATTTGCGCTTTTCAATGAATGATCACGGAGGATATCGTGTTTACCGGATTCACTGACGACACGGTCCAGTTTCTGATGGATCTCAAGTTTCATAACAATACCGCCTTTTTCCATGAACAGCATGACCGCTATGTTGAAACAGTCCAGACGCCCTTTTATGAAATGATCGAAGACCTTGCGCCGGAAATGAGGAAGATCGATCCGCTGATGGAGATCAGGCCGTATAAATGCCTTTCCAGGATCCACCGGGACACCCGTTTTTCCCGGGACAAGAGTCCGTACAGGGACCATCACTGGTTTCTGTTCCGCCGTGCGGCGGAACCGCGGGAGAAGTGCCTGTTCTACTATTTTGAATTCGGCCCGGACAGGCTGGACTGGGGCATGGGCATCTGGGGAGAGAACAGGGAACTGATGGACCTTTTCCGCAAGCGGATGAGGGCCAATCCGGACGGCATCATGGCGATGATAGACGATATGGACCTGGCCGGAAAAAAGCTGTTCCCGGGCGGCACGATCTTCAGGAGAATGGAAATCCCGCCGGAAATCCCGGAAAGGCTGAAACGGTGGTATGCCGCAAAGGAACTGTATATCAGCCGTTATGAACCGCCGCGTCAGTGGGCATACAGCGAACGGGTGCTGAAGGAAGTACGCAGGGATTTCAGAACGCTCGCGCCGCTGTATCAGCTGCTGCGTGGCTGTGCCGATGATATCGTGCCCGCGGAAAGCGTGAAATAAAGAACGGAAAGCAGGATGCCTATGTTGTTTGGAAGATCCCGGAAAAGGGAACCGAGGCATGAACCGCACCGTGAACCCCGGCGAAGGATACCGCTCATCGCGCTGATCCTGATGGTGATCGGGCTGTTGACGGTGCTGTATTTCGCGATCACATATGTTCTGATGCCGATTCTTGCCGGCCTGACACCGCGGGGATAAGATGATGAAAAAAACCGGGAAATGGTTCCTTTCGGTCCTCTCCAGGGTGTTCGTGATCCTCCTTGTGATCGCTCTCCTGCCGTTTGCCAAAGACCTCCGGCGCCTGCTGCTGCCGGACGTGACCGGAGAGATCCGGACGCAGAGCAGGATCATCGAACAGAAACTGGAATCAAGCCAGCGCCT
>JAEEGL010356226.1_pt1 | contig 23315 bp, 15 predicted proteins | sample 9134231 | NCBI WGS metagenome assembly JAEEGL01 (sample SAMN16246548, study PRJNA631951) | gut metagenome | biome: gut microbiome; feature: rumen; material: fiber-attached | host: Bos | place: Iran: Karaj | collected 2018-10
ATATTCTGTTGTTTTCGTTTGCGAATGATGTCTTGTTCGTTTTCGGACCCCCTTCTCACATCAAATAAAATAATCGTTTACCAAACCTCACAATGTCATTATAGCACCCATTTCGGATTTTGTCAACCATTTTATGGAAAAAATTTTGATTTTCTTTTACCAAACCACTTTTGGCGGGGATTTTTTACCCTTGTTTCACCTTTTTCGTCATCTCTCTTCTTCATAATACCTGGGATTTCAGCGTTTCACCGCCTGTTTGGCCGCTGCCCGCGGCCATGATCTGAAATGATAGTATTCTATTACGGAAAGGGTGCCGCCGGCACCCGCCGGATCAAAATGTGCCCGCCGGAAAGACGGCCACAATAATTAACATAGCCGCTTTTTTGCAGAATGTCAACCAAAAAAGCCATATTCTTTTCTGCAAGGCAGATTATAGTGCCTTTGGTTTTTGAATTCCATAGTGTCCAAAAACCGCCTGCACCAATATAATACCACCCCCGTCGAGACAAAAATGGTACAACGGGGGTGGTATAGTATAAGGTTTCGGAAAAATCGACCGGTGCCAAACGATTCAGGCAATTTCGGCGAGATCGCCTCTTCTGTCTTCTAAATACCAGTCAATGACGTCCAGAAGGTGCTTCACGGAACTGTCGAGTTTCCGCGCCTTGTCCTTACCGCCCCATCTGTAGTTCCATTCCTTATGAGGCTTCATCCGTCTGATCTCACCAACCGTCCATTCTTTTCTCATAAGAACGGAGTGCAGAGCATAACTGTATTTGAAAGACATCAAATACTCCAGGCTCCCGGAAAAATCAAGGAAGACATCATACCCGCCACGATTGTTTCTATCCCGCACGACCACCTTAATGTTGTTTTCGTTTCTCATAACACAGCCTCCTGTTTTATTCTACTATCATAATAGGAGGTAGGGTGTACCAAAAACGGGACAACGGTGGTAAATGGTGGAAGAGTTTAATAATTTCTTTTCATTCCCTAAATTCTCATCGCGCTCAGCATTTCCCGCAACATTTGCTTGACATCGATAACATATTCCAGACAACTCTTTGCGGACAAGACAGACAACTGATCTCGGTGAGCTGATGGATCTCTGATATCAAACACCTCGTTTGTGACATAAATACTTCCGACCGAAGAGAAACGATCTACATTTTGCTCCGAACGTTGGTTTGTTTCAAAACCCGCGGGTGTTCCCTTAAACTCCCGTCCAAAGGTAAAAAAGGATACTGTTTTCGCATCAGCAATCATCTGCTTGCCTTGGATCTGCTTTCCTTCAAAGGAAGAAAGCTCTTGAAAGAATACATACTAATAGCAACTTGCATCCGCAATGAACTCGCTTACAGTAAAAAATGAAACCCTCCTCGGCTTTTGTGTGTGGTAACTCAATTATACCGAGTGGTGATAGACCATGTCCATCGATTTTTAGATTTTGCAAAACTTATTATACGTAATCGTACTTCTTCTTGCGCTCGCCCTTATTAAGTTCAGCCTGCAACGCTTCGAAAGAATCAGTTTTTTCTTTTCTGGCATAGGGTCTTCACCTCCTTCCTATGTAATGGGGAAATTAAAAAGCTCTCGACTTTTTGGCCTAGAGCTTTTTTTTCAAATGTTTTTACAATTAGTACTATCACTAGAATAGTTCTACCATGGCGCGATCAATTTCATCCATTGTCCTTCGTGTAAATAGAATTGCCTCTATAAGTGATCTGTAATGGGAGACATCTTCTTCAGACAACTTTCTTCCCTTTCTTTCTCGCAGCCATCGATGGCATGGTTGATACCCTCCAATGATAAATTCCCATACAGAATCTGGCACATTAACAAAGCCACTACTCTTATTGATAAGAACTTTCCCATTTTCAAAGGATACCTTTTCAATAGTTCGATTGTTTCCTTCAAATATGACACCCTCGCACTCATGTGCTTTACGCAAAAGATGCGCATCAATCAACTCTTTGCCAAAAGCACTAAGAACCCAGAAGCCATCTTTAGATGGATACGGTACAATCGGAAAATCCCGATTTAGGAAATCCTTGTATTTTTCCCTGTAACGAGGTGAATATAAAACAGCATAGTCTGACCCATAATCAAACCTATAACGGACAATTCATAAGAGTACCCTTATGAACTGATTAATATAATCTATTCCCGGAAACCCTTCAAGCCCATGTCCGCTATAAGACTGTCTCCTGCCGTCTTCGTATATTATCTCAACAACACGATCTCCGGCATCAAATGCGCGGAAGGAATCAGAGTATTGATTGAAATCATATCTTTCTAGTCCGTTTAAAAACCGTATTAGTTCTGCCTCCGGTATCCTTTTCGAATAAGACGACTCAAACTCATAATGCCCTGATGCGTTCTTTTGAATACTGATCCATTTATGAATTATTGGAAAGCAATTGTCACTCCGATAATGGAATTCAACAATCCTGCTGACAAGGGTCGTAGTGTCGTCTTTGCGCCGACGTGGTCTTCCCGATTGACGGAACTGGGTCGGAACAAGTTTGTTATACGCTTGTCTCATGCTTTCTCTGCTTAACGAACTCACCGAGGACAGTTTATTCTTTCCTCGATTAAAGACCCTTTCATCAATGTCATTCTCATCCAAATAATCATATCTCTGAGATAGATAGAAGAAAGCTTTTGCGTAAGGACTGGCTGAAAGCAAGCCGTCAAACCATTTCCAAAGATAGTCTTGATGAATACTCTTTTCTTTGCAATAACAATATGAGAAAAAATCTGCAGATGCCTCTTTAACCACGTCCGCATAAAGAGAGTCTTCTTGGAACGTGTCAATAGCCAAATAGCAATGATAGGCGTGGAACATCTCATGTGCTAAAACACTCTTTAATTCATCCCCAAAACGCGCCTGATCGAGAAGGTTATAATAAATGCGGATTTCCCAATTGGACGAGAAAAATAGCCCTGTCGGGATGAACGAGTATTTGATCCTAGCTGCGACATCACGTAATTCATCTACATAATCCTTTTCATCCTGATTCAATTCATCCATCTGATTTTGGATTTCTTTCAGCATTCCGACAAAGTTGTTTTTGTCTATCCAGTCTCCATCAAACTGTCGATTATTGTCCATCCGATTTACATCAAGACGGCGATACAGCCATCCAACCGGTCCATCCGAATTAATTCTCCCACGATACTTGTTCTGTATGCCGCTTATAACTTGCGACAGTTCATCCTCGTTAATATTGCCATAGGTTACCGGATCAGGGGTTCCGTCATCAAGCACGATGCACGATATGCACCTATTATTGGACTCGATCACAGAAAACGGATCAGCGAAATCCCGTTGTAAGTAATTGAATACATCATTCGCGGCTTTCTCGACCAAAGCGATGGTGTCAGGATTCTTTTCCCTTTCTGGAACTGTTTTTGCATATTCCACCCGCATGACATTGTTCTCCGGCAATGTCCTTATTCTCTTTTTCCGACTTGTCCCCTCTTCTGCCCATTTTTGTTTGGTTCCATTTGACTTCTCGCCTAAACTCACGTTGCCAGCAGACTCTGTCTTCATGGGTTCCTTAATGCCTGACTCGCGAATCGGAAGATGCCTTTCAAATTTGTTCTTCGCCTTCTGGAGTGCATCCATTATGTCAGAAAATAGGGATGCAACATCTTCCGGTGTATACTCATAGGAAGATGTGTCCGAAAGATTACCCAGAATCCTTAGTTTATCCTTCAGCGTTTCCACTCGGTTTTTTGACAGTCGTTCAAACTTTTGATGTTTTGTTTCCGCCATTTTTACTCCCATTCCCGCAACAAGCGGTTTTTCTTGATAGATTCAACGAACTCTTTCGCCGTCAAACAAATCGAATTCTCTTTGGCTCTCGGAATTCTCTTTAACAGAGCAAGCCAAAAAAGATGTCTCCCTAAAAGCACGTCATCTTCAACCGACGATCAGCGTTCAAATCGGTCTTAATGCTTCCACCATTGCAATGCCAGCTTACGTTAACCGCTATTATGGACTTAACGATTGTTAATTTGAATTAACTCCTTTTCTCAATCCCCACGTGCCTTTTTCGACCTTATAAAAATAGTCTGCACCATGTTGAAAATTGGCCGAATCCGAGGAATGATCTTCTATTGTCTTTCGAATTGCGGCCATCCTACCCATAGTGGTTTCACGCCCGCTTAATTCCTCACATTTTCTGTAAATATCGGCATAACGACCGCAACCTCCCAGTTGTCTTAATGCCTCAATAACAACATCCACAAGCGTCTTTTTTGACCATTTCCGTTTGGTCGCATTTGACTTCCCGCCTATACTCACGTTTTCATCGGGTCCTGTCTTCATGGATTTTTTTGCATTTGTCTTTCGATCCGGAAGATTCTTCTCAAATTTGCTCTTTGCTTCCTGCATTGCATTCACTATCTCGGAAAATATGGAATCGACTTCTTCCTGCGAATACTCATAGGAAGACGGATTCGCGAGATTGCCCAGAATTCTTAGCCGTTCCTTCAGATCTTCTTTTCGGCTTTCTGACAGCCTTTGAAACTTTTGACGCCTTGTTTCCTCCATCGTTTCTCCTCCTTCTTTACCCAAACTGGATTTTTTTCTCGCTCGGACATCATTCTTACATGATGTCCGATCATTCTATAGAGATGAAAACATTTACTCTCATATCTATCCTATTTTTATTGCCTCATCATCGAATTGCCAAAGAGCAGGAACCTCCACCGCACCGGTGTATTCCTGCCCTTTTAACATTATACGTGCTTTTTCCAACGCTCACTAAAACCGAGCCCGCTGATGGTCAGCGAACGCTCTTTGCCATGCTGCAGCCATGTCATTTGAAATGCGGCTGTGGATCGAGAACTGCCGGGTTTTGCCATTGCGCACCTCGGTGTAATATATAATATACTAGCATAAATATATATGAAAACTGCACATTTTTCAATATGCTAATAGCATAAGTTTCTCATTTTTTTATCCTCTCCTCCACCTCTCTCAGCACCCCTTCTTCTCTCCCGTTCAGCCCGTACTTTTCTTTCTTGTAGTACAGCCAGAACAGGGACTTTTCCAGGCGCTTCAGGTCATCCTTGTTTTTGGTGAAGTAGCTGATCAGGTAGTCGACAGCCTGGTCGGAGCCCAGGGCGGCGGCGATAAGGAGGGTGTCGTTGATCTCGTCCGTGGAATAGCTTCTGTCGTAGGATCCTTCCATCTGGTTGAAGGCGTGGTACATGACCGGGTAGTTCGCGCTCTTCAGGTTGCGGAGATGGAACTCACGCCACCAGCACTCCTGGCGGCGGTCCTGCCAACGGATGGTTCCGCGGGGAACGTACAGGAGGCCTCTGCCCTTCCGGACGTTGCCGTCGTGACAGATCTCGGCCATGCGGAGCATGGACACCGGATCGCCCGCGAAGGCGGCGCGGCGGAGGAGGGAGACCGTCGTGACGTCGTCCAGGTCGCGGTCGTACATGGCCAGGACTTTACCGGCGATCGGATTGGCGTTTTGATCAAAGCGCTGAACGAGGCTCTTCAGTTCTTCGTTCCAGCCCTCGACGTTGAAGCGGCAGGCCACTTTGAAGTAGTCGGCCAGGGGGTCGTCTTCGATTTCCTGTAAGAGATCCATTGCCGGGTCGCGCTTCCCTTCGTAGTACAGGAAGCCGGCGAGGGAAACCAGGTAGTCCGTGGAGTTCACGGACGTCGCGCGCACCTGGGACGCGTTGAGTTCAGACTGTAGTTCGGATTCGGCTTTTTCAATCGGATTCATGGGTTGCTCCTTCTATATCTTTTTGGTTTTCTGCCAACGGCCCTTCAGCGCTTATGCAGCGCTGAAGCCGAAGGCCTTTCTCACCGGTTTCTCGATTTCCGGCGTTTCAATGTCGTCCGCGGTGATCGTGCGGACGTCGTCTTCGGTGACGGCGTCGAGGTCCATCGAGAGGAGGCGCGTCGCCTGGGCCATCCGGGCCTTTTCAAGGAGGTTCCGGACGAAACGGCCGTTGCCGAAATCGGGCCGGAGGGAGACGGTCTCGAAGAGGCCGTGCATCTTCTCTTTCGCGTCGTCGGAGAGGACGATGTCCTTCTTCGAGCTCATCAGCTCGGCGATCTCGACGAGTTCGTCCGGGGTGTAGTCCGCGAAGGGGACGTGGAAGGCGATACGGGAGCGGAGGCCCGGGTTCTTCTCAAGGAAGCCCTCCATCTTGTCGGGGTAGCCGGCGAAGATCACGACCACGCTGTCGCGACGGTTTTCCATTTCCTGGACGATCGTGTTGATCGCTTCGTCGCCGAAGGAGCCGCCGCGGTCGTCGACTAGGGAATAGGCCTCGTCAATGAAGAGGACGCCGCCCTCGGCTTCCTTGAACTTACGCTTGACGATTTTGGCCGTCCAGCCGACGTATTGCCCGACGAGGTCGCCCCGCCCGACTTCGACGAGGTGGCCCTTGGACAGGAGGTGATTGTCGCGCATGATCTCGGCGAAGAGACGCGCCACGGTCGTCTTCGCGCTGCCGGGGTTGCCGGTGAAGACCATGTGCATCGAGTGCGTTTCGCTCTTCATGCCCTTGTCGGCGAAGAGTTTCTGCGCCTTGTAGTAGTTCAGCGCGTTGACGATGACCTTCTTCGCTTCAGTGAGGCCGATGAGCTCCATCAGTTCGTCATAGGCGCTGCCCTTCGGCGCCGCGTTCGCGACTTCGCTCCGGACCGATTCGACGTTCTTGTACTGCGGGTAGACAGTCGTTTTCAGTTTCCGGTCGTACCATTCGTCGAAGAAGGTGCGGAGTTCCGGGACGAGGTAGCCCTTGCCCTCTTCGAGGCGGGCGAACAGGCGCTGATCGGAGCGGATGCCGTTTTTCTTCGCAAGCATCCGGAGAAAGTTCTTGGCGCGTTCCCCGGTCGCAAAGTCTTCCTTGAGCTCAATGATGCTGATGTTGGCCAGATTCTCGAAGAAGAGGCGGCGGAGTTCGGTGCATTCGCGAGGAAGACAGAGGATCGTCAGGACCCGGTTGCGGTGCCGCTTCATCACTTCGGCAATGACTTCGATGTTCCGGACGACCGACGACGCATACTCTTTGTCTGCGATGCCCACGTTCGGGAAGCGGATGATGACCGTGCCCTCGGCGCTGCTCTTGTAGAGGGCCTCCAGACCCGGGATTGCCAACGTTTCGTCCGGCTCGACGTCGACGTAGCAATAGCGGCGGTTCCGGATCCGGCCGACGGCGTAGAGCGCCTTGAGGAGCAGTCTCGCGCCCTCGCGGCGCACCGTCTTGTCGTCGGTTTCGAGCATATACTGCACCGGATGGCCAATGGCGTTCCGCTGATTCTTCACCGCATAGATCCGCTTCAGTTCCGGAAGCGCCGTCTCTTCGAGAAGGTAGGTCTTCGCCTGCTCGTAGACCTGCTCCTCTCCCAATTCGTAGATGATGTTTTCACCGAAAGCGAGACCGTTGCCCCATCTTCCCGTCAGATTCGAGAGCTCGAAGCGCTCGAGGATTTCGTCATCGTCGACAATGTAGGAGTAGCGGTTCGAACGACTGAGCATGTTCCGAAGGGTCCGGAAGGTGACTTCTTCCACGACCTGTCCGGACACTTCCAGCCCGCAGTGTCTGAGATAGCCCTCAATGGCCTCGTTCAGATCCTTCAGGCCGTTCTCGATGATGCCGATCTCGACGGAGGCATTGTCCTCATTTTCATCTGATACAAAGAAGTAACCTTTGCAATTCAGTTTTTCATAGTAGCTTTCGCTGCGCGTCGGAAACATGCGGATCACGTCGCTTTTGCGGCGCTGTCCCCTGACTTCCTCGCCCCAGATGTCGTTTTCAATTGTACCGGTCAGATGATAAAATCTCATGTCGGTTCCTCCCGTGTTTTTTCAATTTCCGATATCATTATAGCGGTTGATATGTACCTTTTTCGGTACGTAATGTCGCCGTGTTTTTTTGTCGGGACAGGATGCGTTTTCCTGTCTCTCTGTCAGTATTATTATACGGGAAACGATGTACCGAAAATGACACAAGAACCCGCCGAGGCGGGTTCCTGTGCTGATTATATGGAATTATTTCTGCTTACTTGTACTTCTCCAGACCCTTTTCGAGCGTTTCCTTGATTTTTGCCCGCAGGTCGTCCGGGAAGGTCACCTCAATGCTGTCCAGAAACTGCAATGACCAGTAGAGCATTGCCGTCGGACTGACCCGGAGGCTGACCTCGTACTTCCCGTCCTTTTGTTCCGTGATCCGGACGTCCTTGCCGAACCATTCGACGACCTGGTCGAGGGTCGCAAGGTCGGTCGTGAAGATGACGCGTATCGGCCGGTCTGTGTAGAGGTACGGCATCGTGGACGTGATTTCCTTATAATCGAGTCCGCGCTCGTAGCCCTTGACTCTCCGAATGTCCGTGGCAGGTTTGTCCGGACGCAGTTTGATGTTCGTCATATGATCCAGACGGTGGAAGCACATTTGATGATGATAGGAATTGTAGCCCATCAGGTAGTAGCGCTGGTTGTGGAGGATCATCTGGTAGGGAGACACCCTCTGATAGGACGACACATACAGTTTTTTGTCCGGCCCATACTTATTGTACTCATAGGAGACGTCCACATCCTGCTCGATGGCCTGATTGATGATTTCAATGTTGTAGAAAAGCGCCTCGTTCTCCGTTTTGCTCCACTGGTCGACCGTGTAAACGTTTTTGACGTGTGATTTGAAGTATTTGCTGGACATGCCGCAAAGCCGGCTGATCAGACTGCTCGAATCCTCCGCGGTAATGTATTTGCAGCTGAGCACGCTGTCGATCAGCATCCGGAGTTCGGAATCATCGAATTCCCGGGCTGCGAGATAGGATCCGGAATTCAAAGTCTCGACCCGGATTCCCGCCGCGTTCAAAAGACTGATGTTCCGGCCGATGGCCTTCCGCTCCATCTTGATGCCGTAGTCTTCCAGCAGTTTTTCCGCAATCTCCTCCTGCGTCAGGAGGTGCTTTTCATCGGTGTAATGCCGAAGAATGTCCCAGATGCGAAGCAGCGCCAGTTTCTTGGGTTCATTGTCCAGTATGTCGATCATGGTAAGGTCTCCTTTCCGGGTGTGGGTCCTTTTCTCCTTCAGCTAGTTTTATTATACAGGAATCGTATGGGTTTGTCGATATCCCATAGAAACAAAATGTAGGACAAGGAGGCTTTCATTGGCATATACAAAAAGAGAGACGAGTCCGGGATGGACTCGCCTCTCTCTATTAAGAGTTCACCTTTCGATCAGACGCCTTTCTTGCAGCGGTCGATCTTCTCGAGGGTCGTGAAGTTCGCCTTCGGCACACGGCCGGCAAGCGGCAGGATCTTCTCGGAGATCGCATCGATGATCGTGGAGGCCTGCGGGAAGAACTTGTCGTCAAGCTCGAAGCAGGGCGTGATCCAGTTGCGGGAACCGACGACGACCGGCGGCGCATCGAGGTAATCGAAGGCAAGCTCAGTGATCGTGGAGGCCATGTCGCGCATGACGGAGTTCCGTTCGCAGGCGTCGCCGACGATGACGATGCGGCCCGTCTTCTTCACGGACTCGACGACCGGACCGTAATTGAACGGAACGATCGAGCGGGCGTCAATGATCTCCGCCTCGAGACCGTACTTTTCCTTCAGTTCCTTCGCGGCGTCAAGCGCTCTGTAGAGCACCGCGCCGATCGTCAGGATCGTGATGTCCTTGCCGGGCACTTTGACGTCGGGCTCGCCCATCGGGATGAAGAACTTGCCGGTCGGCACGCCTTCCTTATGGAACTCTTCGCCCTTGTCATAAATACGCTGCGACTCGAAGAATACGACGGGATCCGTGCCCTCGAGGGCTTCGGCCATCAGGCCCTTCGCGTCGTACGGGGTCGCCGGGAAGACGACCTTCAGGCCCGGGATGTGCGCGGTCAGTGCGGTCCAGTCCTGAGAGTGCTGCGCGCCGTACTTGGAACCGACGGAAACGCGGAGCACGATCGGCATCTTCAGGATGCCGGCGGACATGGACTGCCACTTCGCCATCTGGTTGAAGATCTCGTCGCCCGCGCAGCCGATGAAGTCGGCGTACATGAGTTCGACGATCGCTCTGCCGCCGCACATTGCATAACCGACGGCCGAACCTACGATCGCGGATTCGGAGATCGGCGCATTGAAGAAGCGGTGATACGGCAATGCTTCGGTGAGTCCTCTGTAGACTGCGAACGCGCCGCCCCAGTCACGGTTGTCCTCGCCGTAGGCGATGGTCGTCGGATCCTCGTAGAACTTGTCAATGATCGCTTCGAACAGGCCGTCACGAACGCCGAAGAGTTTCATCTTCGAGAACATCTTGCCGTCCTTGTCGAACGCGTAACGCTCCTTCGTCGCAAGGCTCTTCACCCGCGGATCCTCTTCCTTCGGAATGAGAACTTCGGGCTCACGGCCGGGCTCCAGAGAAGCCACGTGCTGATTCGAATACATCAGATCGGCAATCGCGTTCGGGTTCTTGTCGAGATCCATTCTCGGCGAAAGCTCGTCGTTGATCGCGAGCTTCATGATCGAGGTCATGCGGTTCTTGACCTTTTCATCGATCGCGTCGAATTCGGCGTCGCTTGCAATGCCGCCGGCGACCATCTTCTTCCGGTACGCAAGGATCGGATCGGCTTCCTTCCAGGCCTCGATCTCTTCCGGAGTACGGTAGGTCGAGGAGTCGGACGGCGAGTGACCGGACACACGGTAGGTCACGACGTCGAGGAGGCACGGGCCCTTGCCGGCCTGCAGCAGTTTCTTCTGACGGCCGACCGCGTCAATGACTGCGAGCGGATCGTAGCCGTTCACGCGCTCTGCATGCATTTCGTCCGGATCGAAGCCGGCGCCGAGACGGGCCACCATGTCGAAGCCCATCGTCTCGCCTCTCGTCTGGCCGCCCATACCGTAGAAGTTATCGAACACGTTGAAGAGGATCGGCAGGCCCTTGCCGGCGCCGTCGTTCCAGAGTTTCTTGATCTGGTCCATGTTCGAGAAGTTCATGGCTTCGAGAACGGGACCGCGGCCGGTCGCGCCGTCACCGAAGTTCGCGACGACGATGCCTTCCTTGTGGTTCGAGTACTTGTAAAGCGCTGCGCCCAAGGCGATCGGGCCGGAACCGCCGACGATCGCATTGTTCGGCATGATGCCGAACGGGATGAAGAACGCATGCATGGAGCCGCCTAAGCCCCGGTTGAAGCCGGTCGTCCGGGCGAAGATCTCCGCCAATGCGCCGTAGAGCAGGAAGTTCTGCGCCAGTTCCTTGACGCTCTTGAACTCGGTGTGCTCTTTCACGACCTTCAGCGTGTCGCCGCCAAGGAACTCTTCCATGACTTTCGTGAGTTCCTCGTCGGAAAGCTTCTGGATCGAGGACAGGCCCTTCGCCAGGATCTCGCCGTGGCTCCGGTGAGAACCGAAGGTCAGGTCGTTGATGTCGAGGTTGTAGGCTTCGCCGACCGCGGACGCTTCCTGACCGATGGACAGGTGCGCCGGACCCGGGTTCGAATACTGAACGCCGTTGTATTCGGACTTCGTCTTGACTTCATTCAGCATCGTCTCGAACTCGCGGATCGTGCGCATGTCGTGATAGATGCGGACGAGCTCGTCCTTGCCGAACTCCTTCTCTTCTTCCGCTAACGTCTTCTTGTACTGGTTGACCGGGATGTCCTTGAATTTAATGAACTCCGGCTCGAAGACCTTATTCGGATCCACATATTGACTCTTAGGCATAATAATGATCTCCTTTTCTGGATATTTTTTTCTTTTTAGAAGACAGCCTCACGGATGACTTCGCAGACCGTCGGATGCGGGAAGACGAACTTCTGCACGTCGCTCGCTCTCATTTGCCGGTCGACCATCATTGCCGCACCGTAGATCATCTCGGACGCGTAGGTGCCGTAGATGTGGACGCCGAGGATGGTGCCGTGGTCATTGTCGATGACGAGCTTCAGGATGCCCTTGCCGCCTTCGTTCTCGGCAATGTACCGGCCGCTGTAGCGCAGCGTCACGGTCTTCACGGTCGCGTTCAGGTTCTTCGCCTTCACGGACTCGGTCGTCTCGCCGACGGAAGCGACTTCCGGATTCGTGTAGATGACCGACGGGATCGCGAGGTAATTGACGCGCTCGTGACCGCCGAGCATGTTGTCGACCGCCACTTCGCCTTCGCGGTATGCAGTGTGCGCCAGCATGATCTTGCCGTTCACGTCGCCGCAGGCCCAGACGCCCGGAACGTTCGTCTTACTGAATTCGTCCGTCACGATCGCGCCGCGCTCGGTCAGAACGCCGATGTTCTCGAGGCCGAGGTCCTTCGTGGACGCGCGGCGGCCGATGGAAACCAGCACCTTGTCCGCTTCGACGGCCTTCGCTTCGCCGTTTAGTTCATAGGAAACCTTGCCGTCCTTGATCGAGGTCACTTTCGCGCCGAGCAAGAAGTTCACGCCGCGGGAGGCATATTCTTTCTGAAGCAGCGTGCTGATCTCGCGGTCGGTCGGGCCGGCAATGTGGTCCATCATTTCGAGAACCGTCACTTCGGTGCCGATCGAATTAAAGTAGCTCGTGAACTCGAGGCCGATGACGCCGCCGCCGACAACGGCCAGTTTCTTCGGCACTTCCTTGAGGTCCAGGATCTCACGGCTCGTCAATGCGAAACCGTTCGCCAGGGAATCGTACAGTCCGTCGATCGGCGGAAGCGTGGATTCGGAGCCCGCCGCGATCAGCAGCCTCGCGGCTTCGAGCACCTGATCGCCCGCCTGCACCTTGAACGCATCGCCCTCTCTTCCGAGGATCTTCGCGGTCGCGGTCACGACGTCGATCTTGCCCGCCTTCATCTTCGCGGCCACGCCGGAAACCAGCGTCTTCACGACCTTGTTTTTCCGGTCAATGATCTTCGCATGATCCAGCTTCGCGCCCTCGAACGTGACGCCGTAGCTGTCGGAATGCTTCGCATAATCATAAATCTTCGCGGAATACAGCAACGTCTTCGTCGGGATGCAGCCTTCGTTCAGGCACACGCCGCCGAGCGCTCTCTTTTCCACGACACAGGTCTTTAAGCCCTTTGCCGCCGCGCGTTCCGCCGCGTTGTATCCGCCCGGACCGCCGCCGATCACAAGTAAATCATACATACTTTTCATCCCCCTTTATTTCGCGAGCAGCTGCTCGAAATGCTCCAGATTCGTCGCGAGCGCCTTCAGGAACTTCGCGCCCGGAGCGCCGTCCACCGCGCGGTGGTCGATCGTCAGCGACAAGGTCATTGCCGGATAAGTCTCGACAGCGCCGTCTTTTCCGGCACGGACTCTCGTCTGGATGCCGCAGACGCCGAGGATCGCGACCTGAGGCGGATTGATGACCGGCGTGAAGGTTTCGATGCCGAACGAGCCGAGGTTCGTGACCGTGAAGGACGCGCCCGCAAGCTTGTCGGGATTGATGTGGCCTTCCTTCGCCTCATTGATGACGGCCTTCGACTCTTTTGCGAGGTCGTTCAAGGACAGGTGGTTTGCATTGAACACTGTCGGGACCAGCAGGCCTCTCGGCGTGTCGACGGCAATGCCCATATGAACGTCCTTGAACAGACGGATCTTGTCGTCCAGGAAATGCGCGTTCAGGTCCTTGAAATCGACGAGCGTCTTCGCGGCCGCAAACACGACGATGTCGTTTAAGGTGATGTTCTGCAGGCCCATGGCTTCCGCATTGGCCTTGACGCCCGCGCGGTACTTCTGAATCGAAGTCGCGTCGAACGAGGTGTTCAGTGTGAGCTGCGCACTGTTTGCCAGCGAATCGTGCATCGACCGGGCAATGACCTTCCGGACGTTCGAGAGTTTCACGTCCTCGTATTCCGCTGCCGGAGCCGCCGGGGCTGCTTCCGTCTTCGGCGCTTCCGCCGCCGGAGCTGCTTCCGCCTTCGGCGCTGCCTGCACGCCCTTGTCTAACAGGGTCTGGATGTCGCGCTCAATGATCCGTCCGTCCGGACCGGTCGGAGTCGCCAAAGTATAATCGACGCCGGTCTTCTCCGCGAGGAGTTTCGCTCTCGGGGAAACGAACACACGTCCGTCGGTGTTTTCCGCTTTTGTAGCCGCTGCTTCCGCTTTCGGGGCTTCCGCCGCCGGAGCTGCTTCCGCCTTCGGGGCCTCCGCCGCCGCTGCCGGAGCCGCTTCGCCGCCCTTTGCGAACGCGGAAACGTCCTCGCCTGCATTGCCGATCACGCAGACGTTCTCGAGGCAAGGCACTTCATCGCCTTCCCCGTACAGGATCGCGAGCATCGTGCCCGAAACCTGCGCCACTTCATCAAAAGAAGACTTGTCGGTCTCGTACGAGAACAGAATGTCTCCTTCTTTCACTTCATCGCCCACTTTTTTCGCCCAGCTTGTGATGATGCAGCTCTCCACGCTCTGGCCCTGACGGGGCATGATCACCGGTGTTGCCATAACAATCCCTCCTAAATAATGTGTTGGTGAACCGGGGCCCGAAGGCGCCCGGAGTAAGTCCTTCTTTTTTTTTATTCCGTCACGACGAGGCGGACGCCCGCGTCAATGCAGGCCTTGTGCACTTCCGCGCCCGGATCCGCGTCCGTGATGAACACGTCGATGTCCTGCAGGTTCGCGAACGTGTGCGGCATGCTCTTGTCGATCTTCTTCGACTGCACGAGCATCACGACGAGCCGCGCCTTCTGGACGACGGCGCTCTTTAACACGCTCTCGTTGTAATTGCCGGACGTGAACCCGCATTTCAATGAAAAACCGGACGGCGAAATGAACGCGACGTCAATGTTCGTGCCTTGCACGAAGTTCAGCGCCGGCAGGCCGGACAGGGAAAGGTTGCTCCGGTTCAGACTGCCGCCGATGATATTCACGACGAACTTCTCGTTTTTCACAAGCGCGAGCGCGACGTTCGGGTCCGAGGTGCTGATCGTCAGCTTTTCGTCTTTCAGATGCGTCACCATCTGCATCACGGTCGAGCCGGAATCAAAGAAAAGCGACCGGCCGGTCTCAATGTACTCGGCCGCCGCTTTGGCGATCTTCTCTTTGCCCTCTGTGTTCTCCAGCGAGCGCTTGTAATAGGAATCCTCTAAAGTCAGGGTGATGAAATGCAATGCGCGGGCGCCGCCGCGAACCTTGATGACGTCTCCCCGCTCTTCAAAATACTCAATGTCCCGGCGAAGCGTCATGCTCGACACTTCCGGAAACCTTTCCTCCAGCTCCTGCAGGGAGGTGAAGGGTTTGGAAATCAATATTTCTCTGACTTCAGCCCGTCTCGTACGTCCCATATCGATCCCTCGTTTCCATTGCAAAGCCTGTTGAATCAGCCAATGAAATCTTGTGATTTTGTGTGAAAATTCACAAGATAATTGTTAATATTCACATTGCAAATGTGATTTTAGCACTTTTTTCAGGAAATGTCAACGGGTTTTTGAGTCAGGATCGCGGCAGGGAGGGAACCGGCTCGCTTCATACAGTAAATAGCGAGAAATGGCCGATTTTACTGCATGAAAGGGTCGAGACCAGCTCGCTTTATACAGTAAATAGAGAGAACTGGCTGTTTTTACTGCATGAAATGATCGAAAATGAATCATTCTATGCAGTAAAAAGAGAGGATTTGCTGATTTTACTGCATGGAATGATCGGAAATGGCTCGTTTCATGCAGTAAAAAACTAGAATTTGCTATTTTCACTGCATGGATGAGCCGGAACCAGCTCGCTTTATACAGTAAATAGAGAGAAATGGCCGATTCTACTGCATGAAATCGCCCAGACCGGCACCTTTGTTCTCTAATGAAATAAAAAAGTGTAGAATTCTACACTTTTTCTACTATTATATGAACTATAATTCCTTCTTACATCCCCCGGGGTTTCGGGTTTTTCTTACTCTCCCCTCTTCGCCACGATTTCCAGGATCTCCTCCGGCTTTTCCATCACGTTCCCGGCGCCGTGTTCCCGTAAGAACGCCTCCCCGCGGTAGCCCCAGGCGGCGCCGGCGTAGGGTACGCCGGCGTTTTTCGCGGTCTCCACGTCCGTGTCGGAATCCCCGACGTAGAGGCAGTCTTCCGGGGTGAGGCCGAAGTGCCGGATGGCTTCCAGTGTCGTATACGGATCCGGCTTCACGGCCTCGCCGGTCCGGATGCCGATCGTGAAGTCAATGAGCTCTCCGAAATACTTCCTCGCGACCTCTCCTGCCGCCTCGTAGGGCTTGTTCGTCACGATCGCAGTCCGGATGCCCGACTTTTTCAGTGCCCGCAGCGTTTTCTTCATGCCCGGGAATGCCTTCGTCTTCTTGTTTTGATAGCGCAGGTAATTCCGGAGCATTTCCTGAAAGAGTTCGTCCGTGAAGAGATCCGGAGACGGCAATGCTCGTTTCAGAAGGTTCACGGAACCGTTCCCGATCATCCACTTGACTTCTTCGACGGTCCGCTCCGGATAGCCCGCGCCCCGAAGGGTCGCGTTCGTGACCCGGACGAGGTCTGGGAGCGTATCTAACAGCGTGCCGTCTAGATCAAATAATACCGCCTTAACGGGCTTCTTCTCTTCCATCGTCTCTTCGACCGTCCCTTTGCCAAAAACTTCAAAAAGGCGCCTTTTTTCTAGTCAAAAAGGCGCATAAAAACACAAACTCTTAAAACGCCCAGGTTCCGTTCTCGAACACCGTGATTTTCATTCCGTTCTGCAGCGTTCCGACGATCTTCATATCCTCGGTGCCGACCATGAAGTCCACGTGGTTCGCGGAATGATTTCCGCCCAGCGCCTCGAGTTCCTCGTCGCTCATTTCCGCACCACCGCTCATGTTCGTCTCAAAGCAGCGCCCGAGCGCGAAATGGCAGGCCGCATTCTCGTCAAAGAGCGTTTCGAGGAACAGCACGCCTTCCGCCGCGACCGGCGACGGATACGGCACCAATGCGCATTCGCCGAGATGCCGGCTGCCTTCGTCGGTATCGAGGATCGCCTGCAGGGCTTCCTTGCCCTTTCTCGCGTCAAAGTCCACGACTGCGCCGTCCCGGAACGTCAGTGTGAAGTCTTCGATGAGATTGCCCTGATATGCAAGCGGCAGCGACGACTTCAGCACGCCGTCCGCCCTCAGGCGATGCGGCATCGTGAACACTTCTTCCGTCGGCATGTTCGCAAAGAACCGTTCGCCGTCCGTTTTGTCAATGTCCGCGCCGCCTTCCCAGCGGTGGTTTTTCACGAGACCGACCGTGAAATCCGTCCCGAGGGAGTTCGTGTAATGCAGGGAGTCGAATTGCCATTCCGTCAGGCGCTTCGAACGCATTGCCAGGTCGTCGGCGTGCGCCATCCACTTCGGGAAGGGGTCGCCGTCGCCGATCCGGACGGTCGCAAAAATCGAGTTCCAAAGGCGGGTCATTGCCACGTCCGGGTTCTCGTTCGGGAACACCTTTCCGGCCCAGGCCCGCGTCGGGACTGCGGAAACGTTCCACTTGAAGCCCATCGTGGACTGCATTTTGTAATACTCCTGCAATGCCTCGTGCATAGAGCGGATGTATGCGGAAAACTTTTTCATGTCGGCGCCCTTCAAGGCCTCGGGGTCGTTGCCGACGAGGTGGATGAAGGCCGTGTCCTCCTTCGCGTATCCGTTCAGCCGCAGCGCGTTCCATGCCGGAAACGTTTCAAACAGGGATTGCGGCGCATAGTCCAGTTTCATCCGCATCGTCACGTCGTCCAGAAACTCCGTCACAACTTCCAACGCGCCTTCCTCGTAGGCATACTTCGTCACGAGCCTGCTGAATTCATAGGCTTCCACCGGGCAGGTGATCGCGACCCGCTGGCCCTGTCTTACGTGAACGCCTGCCTTGACAAGCAGCCGTGCATACGCTTCTTTTTTCTCTTCAAACGTCATTTTTTCCTCCGTCCCGGCGGCGGTAAGCGCCGCCAAGCCTCATATTTCCCGGCTTTCAGGATCATTTATCGTTTCTCTTTCAGTATCTTTTTCAGGTAGATTCCCGTATAACTTTTCGGATTACGGCTGACTTCCTCCGGCGTCCCCGTGGCAATGACCGTGCCGCCCCCGTCGCCGCCTTCCGGTCCCAGGTCAATGACGTAGTCTGCCGATTTGATCACGTCCAGGTTGTGTTCGATGACGATCACCGTGTTCCCGCCTTCCGCAAGGCGCCGCAAGATCTCGATCAGTTTCTTCACGTCGTCAAAATGCAGGCCCGTCGTCGGTTCGTCGAGGACGTAGATCGTCCGCCCGGTCGATCGCCGCGAAAGCTCGGTCGCAAGTTTGATCCGCTGCGCTTCACCGCCGGAGAGCTCGGTGCTCGGCTGCCCGAGCCGGACGTAGCCCAGGCCGACGTCGTACAGCGTCCGGACTTTCTCCCGGATCGCGGGGATCGCATCGAAGAACTCCAGCGCTTCTTCCACCGTCATGTGCAGTACGTCGGCAATGCTCTTCCCTTTATACAGGCATTCCAGCGTCTCACGGTTGTAGCGTTTTCCGTTGCAGACCTCGCAGGGCACATACACGTCCGGCAGGAAATGCATCTGGATCTTGATGATGCCGTCGCCGGAGCAGGCCTCGCAGCGGCCGCCCTTCACGTTGAAGCTGAACCGACCCTTCGAATAGCCCCGCGCCCGCGCTTCTTTCGTCGTTGCGTACAGATCGCGGATCAGGTCGAACACGCCCGTGTAAGTCGCTGGGTTCGACCGCGGCGTCCGTCCGATCGGACTCTGGTCGATATTGATGATCTTATCGAGCCGCTCCTGTCCCTCGATGCTTTCATATTTTCCGGGGATCGTCCGTGCGCGGTTCAGGTCGCGGAGCAATGCCTTCGTCAGCACCTCGTCGACGAGCGACGATTTTCCCGAGCCCGAAACGCCGGTCACCGCCGTGAAGACTTCAAGCGGAAACCGCACCGTGAGGTTCTTTAAGTTGTTCACCGCCGCGCCGCGCACCGTGAGCCAATGTTCCGGTTTCCGGCGCATTGCCGGCACCGGGATCGACTTCCGCCCCGCGAGATAGTCCCCGGTCAGCGACTTCGGATTCGCCATGATCTCTTCCGCCGTGCCGGTCGCGACGACTTCGCCGCCGTGCTCGCCCGCACCGGGGCCGATGTCGACAATGAAATCCGCTGCCCGCATCGTGTCCTCGTCGTGCTCGACGACGATCACGGTATTGCCGATGTCGCGCAGGTCCTTCAGCGTCTTCAATAACTTGTCATTGTCCCGCTGATGCAGGCCGATGCTCGGCTCGTCGAGGATGTAGGCCACGCCGACGAGGCCGGAGCCGATCTGCGTCGCCAGCCGGATCCGCTGCGCCTCGCCACCCGAAAGCGTGCCGGCGGAACGCGACAGCGTCAGGTAATCGAGGCCGACGTTGATGAGGAAATTCAGGCGCCCGCGCACTTCCTTCAGGATGTCGCGGCCGATCGCCAGTTCCGTCTCCGAAAGCTGCCAGCCGTCCATGGTCCGGATGATCTCCCGCGCATTGCGGCTCGTCAGTTCGTAGATGTTTTCGTTCCCGACGGTGACCGCGAGCGAGGATTTTTTCAGGCGCATGCCGTTGCAGGCCGCGCAGGGGCTGACGCGCATAAACGTCTCGTATTCCGCCTTCGCGGTCTCGGAGAACGTCTCGCGGTAGCGCTGGTTGATGTTTTTTAGGAGCCCCTCGAACTGGATGTCGTACTGGCTCTCGCCGCGCTTCGACACGTAATACATCCGCACCTTGTCAGGCGCGCCGTAGATCAGAATGTCGTGAATTTCCTTCGGGTAGTCTTTAAACGGCGTGTCCAGGCTGAAGCCGTACTTTTCCGTCAATGCGACCAGCATTGAATTCGCGAAGCTGCCCTTTTCATTGCAGCTCTGCCAGCCGGGCACGACGATGCAGCCCTCGTTGATCGAAAGCGATTTGTCCGGGATCATGAGATCCTCGTCGAATTCCATCTTGTAGCCGAGACCGGCGCACTCCGGACAGGCGCCGAACGGATTATTGAACGAAAAGCTGCGGGGCTCGATCGCTTCCACGCTGACCTCGCAATCCGGACAGGACAGGCTCGACGAAAATGTCATTCTCTCTCCCGTTTCGGCGTTTTCGACGTAGGCGAGGCCGCCCGAAAGCTCGAGCACCGTTTCCAAGGAGCCGGTGAGCCGGGACTCCACGCCTTCCCGCACGATGAGACGGTCCACAATGATTTCAACCGTATGCTTGACGTTTTTGTCCAGCTTGATCTCTTCGCTGAGTTCGTACAGACTCCCGTCGACGCGGACGCGCACGTAACCGGACTTCTTCGCCTGCTCGAGCACCTTCTGGTGCTCGCCCTTTTTCCCGCGGACGACCGGCGCAATGACAAGCAGTTTCGTCTTTTCCGGCAGTTTCATGACGATGTCCGTCATCTGATCCACCGTTTGACGCGTGATCGGTTTTCCGCAGACCGGGCAATGCGGCACGCCGATCCGGGCATACAATAACCGGAGATAATCGTAGATCTCCGTCACGGTGCCGACCGTCGACCGCGGGTTCCGGTTCGTCGATTTCTGATCAATGGAGATCGCAGGCGGCAGCCCGTCGATCTGCTCCACGTTCGGCTTCTCCATCTGTCCGAGGAACTGCCGCGCATAGGACGACAACGACTCCATGTAGCGCCGCTGCCCCTCCGCATAGATCGTATCAAACGCGAGACTCGACTTGCCGGAGCCCGACAGCCCCGTAAACACCGTCAGTTTGTCCCGCGGGACGTCCACGTCGATCCCTTTTAAATTGTGCTCCCGGGCCCCCCGGATCTTAATAAACTTTTCAGGCATAACCAAACCCTTTTCTATTCTATCCGCCCGGGCTGTATCACGGACGGTTCCGTTGTCGCCGGAGAATCACCGCGGGGAATCGTCACGCGCTGCCGATGGCAGCACCTGACAGGTCGTCGGCGCAATTAAATCACGCTGCGCGTGATGGCGCCTCCTCTCGTGGACCTCAGTTGCTTACTGACCGGCCACCCGAAGCGGATTTCCTTCGGTCCAATTCCGCCCGCTATAGATTTCCGGCCGACTTCCGGAACCTGTGTGTGGCGAAAATTGCCCGGGCGGCTTTGAAACTCACAGCCTTCGACTAAGGACTGTAAACGGCCCGATGCAGGGGCTTTGCGGTCCCGGTTCTTAGCGAACACAAGCCGAAGGCGCAGTGTGAGGTTAGAACCGCTGGGGCACCGCAACTGGGCGCGAGCCGTACCCGGAATCGGGCCGTTTCAGCCCGCAGAAAGAAGGCGTCCGTTCGAAACCGGGCGCGCCCCGCTCATGCATTCAGGTGGGCGGATACGGCCTTGATCTCTTCGCGGAGTTCGATGGCGGTCTCGAAGTCGAGTTCGGCCGCGGCCTTCTTCATACGTTTGTCGAGTTCCTTCAGGAGTTTCTCGATCTCCTTGCGGTTCATGGACTCCGGATCCTTCTCGAGGGTGCTCCGGACCTTCGTGACCTGCTTCGAGATGCTGATGAGGTCGCGGACCGCCTTCTTTACGGTCGTCGGCGTGATGCCGTTCGCCTCATTGTAGGCTTCCTGGATCTCGCGGCGCCGGTTCGTTTCCGAGATCGCGTTTTTCATGGAGTCCGTCATGACGTCCGCGTACATGACGACGTGTCCGGAGGCGTTTCGCGCCGCACGGCCGATCGTCTGGATCAGCGAGATCTCGGAACGGAGGAAGCCCTCCTTGTCCGCGTCGAGGATCGCGACCAATGCGATTTCGGGGATGTCGAGCCCCTCGCGGAGCAGGTTGATGCCGACGAGCACGTCGAAGACGTCGAGCCGCATGTCGCGGATGATCTCCGAACGCTCCAGGGTGTCAATGTCCGAATGCAGGTAGCGCACGCGGATGTCCGCATTCCGCAGGTATTCGGTCAGGTCCTCCGCCATTTTTTTCGTGAGCGTCGTGACGAGGACCTTGTTCCCTTCTTTCACGGTCTTCCGGATCTCGCCGATGAGGTCGTCGATCTGTCCCTTCACCGGACGGACGTCGATCTTCGGGTCCAGGAGACCGGTCGGCCGGATCACCTGTTCCGCGCGGAGCATCTCGTGTTCCGCCTCGTACGGTCCCGGCGTCGCCGAAACGAAGAGCATCTGGTCGATCTTCGACTCGAATTCATTGAACGAAAGGGGCCGGTTGTCCATTGCGGACGGCAGGCGGAAGCCGTAGTCAATGAGCGTCTGCTTCCGGTTCAGGTTTCCGTTGTACATGCCGCCGATCTGGGGCACCGTCATGTGGCTTTCGTCAATGATGATGAGGAACTCCTCAGGAAAATAATCCATGAGCGTGTAGGGCGGCGCGCCGGCGGGGAGCCCGGTGAGATACCGGGTATAGTTCTCGATGCCGGAGCAGAATCCCGTTTCCTTCAGCATCTCCACGTCGTATTCGGTGCGTTCCTTCAGGCGCTGGGCCTCCACGAGTTTGTTCTCTTCGCGGAATTCCCGGACGCGCGTCTTTAAGTCCTCGCCGATCTCTTTCGCCGCCTGCAGCATCTTTTCCCGGTCCACGACGTAATTGCTCGTCGGGAAGAAGGCCGCATGCTCCAGGATCTCGAGGGCATTGCCGGTCAGGGGATCGAATTTCGTGATCCGGTCGATCTCGTCGCCGAAAAACTCGACGCGGATCGCATAATCGCCGGTCTCCGCGGGAAAGATCTCAAGCACGTCGCCCTTCACGCGGAAGGTGCCGCGCTTGAATTCCATCACGGCGTGATCGTACTGGATGTCGACGAGCTGCCGGACGATCTCGTCCCGGTCCTTCGTCATGCCGGGCCGGAGCGAGACGACCATGTTTTTGTAGTCGATCGGGCTGCCGAGGCCGTAAATGCAGGAAACCGAGGAAACGACGATGACGTCCTTTCGTTCCACGAGCGACATCGTCGCGGAGAGGCGAAGCTTGTCGATCTCGTCGTTCACGGACGAGTCCTTCTCAATGTAGGTGTCCGTCGCCGGCATGTACGCTTCCGGCTGATAATAATCGTAGTAAGAGACGAAATACTCCACGGCGTTTTCCGGAAAGAATTCCTTCATTTCGCCGTACAGCTGGCCCGCAAGCGTCTTATTGTGGGAGATGATGAGGGTCGGTTTCTGCAACGCCTGGATCACGTTCGCCATCGTGAACGTTTTTCCGCTGCCGGTCACGCCGAGGAGGGTCTCGAACTGATTGCCGCGCCGAAACCCGGCCACCAGGCGGTCAATGGCCTCCTGCTGGTCTCCCTTCGGTTCAAATGGCGCATGTAGTTTAAATTCCACGATTCTGTCTTACTTGATCTGTTCTTTCAGAATCCGGATCGCCTCGTTCATCTGCTCGTCTTCTTCGGTTTCCGGATCCAGTTCCACTTCCACGTCCGGCTGAATGCCTTCGCCGTGGATGCAGACGTCCTTCGGCGTATAGTA
>JAEEGL014201371.1_pt1 | contig 23315 bp, 23 predicted proteins | sample 9134231 | NCBI WGS metagenome assembly JAEEGL01 (sample SAMN16246548, study PRJNA631951) | gut metagenome | biome: gut microbiome; feature: rumen; material: fiber-attached | host: Bos | place: Iran: Karaj | collected 2018-10
AAAGTCCTCAACATCGCGGAAAGGCAGTTCTACAAACTTCATATCCTTCACATCAGGGTTCATCGCCATAATTTCTTTCTGAAGCCCATCAAGCGTTTTCTGGTTCGTACCCATAAATATCATACGATACTTACGCGACGAAACAATATCCTTGAATATATCGGCACCACAATACTGCTCGTATTTGATACCATAGATAGATTTCAAGTACAATGGCACCCAGCTACTATCGCAAATGGCAAACAATCCGCCATTCACAACTTTCAGATACTCCTCATCACGATTGGCATTATTCAGCACCACACCATCTGCCACACAGATATATCCTTTCTGTGCCACCTCTATCTGCCGATGCACTTCTGCCTTATCAAACTCGTAGTTAATATTAAAATATGTATTCATTCAGTTACGTTAAATATTGTTGTAAATATCTACCATCAACTTAGCTTTATGATTCCATTCAAACAGTTTAATGCGCTCCGAACAGTTTGCTGATAATACGGCTAAAACTTTACGGTCATTATACAAAGCTCGTATTATTTGGGCAAAGTTAGCAATAGACTTTTGAGGATTGGATATCTCAACTTTTCGTCCGATGGTTTCATCCACCACAGTTCCAAAGCCACATGTATCAAAGCAAACAACAGGCAGGCAGTTCTGAATGGCCTCCATTACAACTGTACTTGTTGCATCCATGATACTTGTAAAGAAGAAGAGGTCGGACTGTTGCATCAGTGTATTAATCTTCTCATGATTCACCTGCCCATGAAAAACGATTTTGTCTTTAACGCCAAGCGAACATGCTAAAGATTTGTACTTATCTGTATCACCACTGCCTGCTATATGCAACACAACATCCAAATTTTTCAATTCTGATATAGTCCTGATAGCTAGTCCTAGTTGTTTCCTAAAATCGAATTTGCCAACCCATAACAGATTTAATGTACCATAAGCATTTGCATCTTTCTTAAAACTCTCAATCACATCACAACCAGTTTCATTAATCAAATACACCTGCTTATGATAGTAATTCTGCAGTTTCTTCTGGCATCCACTCGTTGCTGCGATAATGGCATCAGCCCTTTTTACAGCGTAGCGCACATTAGGCTGATAGCGATACTGAAACGAATTAATAATGTTCTTTATAACATTAAAAGCAACCGTCTTAAAACCCGTTCCTTTCAAATAGGCAATCGGCATAGTTTCCATTCCTCCCACTGGCCCCCAAACAAACTTGGGCCCTTTAATCTTCCACAGCAGGCCAGGCTCTCGATAACCAATCATATTCAACTGATGTAGTATATCTATCTTTTGCTCAGCACAAATCTTTCGGGCTATCTCAAGTGTTCTCCATTGCCATTGCCTGTAATACTTATAAAAACGCCAGTCACCTTGGTTCCAGCACATCTGTCGCACTTCGGGTGTCACAGGGTTATAATAAAAATGCATATTCTTCCCCTGAGGAAGCGTTGGCACCACAGCCTCTATCTTATCACGGAATTCTTCTTCTGTGATGATAAACAGCTCGCAATGCTTAGCCAGATTCACACACCAGTTCCACGCCATACCTGGTTCACTGCCCATATTGGGGGAACAGGCATAAGCGTTAATTAATACTTTCAACATCCTGCTTATCTTTTGTACAAAAACAACTTACTATAATCGAAATCCTCAGCCTTGAATGTCTGTGAGATAATTGCAGCAAACAGATTAACAAAATATGCGACAACTAAAACAAATAGCATTATGAGAGGTATATTTAACGGGAATAACCAATTTAACTCATCTGTGAAAAGATAGTACTGTATCAGATATGATTCCAAACAAAGTCCGCCTATTATAAAAACTACCTGCCCACTATACTTCCCCATAGCCAATCTCTTTAGGAACGAACCATTACATATTTCAAACAAATAATGAACGACACCAAAAAGAGGTATCAGTGAAAGATATTGCAAATCAGCCACAATCGAATTTATTTTTGACAAGAAGAAAAAAGAATACCACATAACTACTGAAAGTAATAGTAGCGGAATACTTTTCCAATTATACCTATATTGTGTATGATGCAGTCCTGCATATCCACCATATAGCATAAAGAGAAAATTGAAAAACCATTTGTATTTCGTATTGCCATACATAAAAATGGATCCGTTCCACTCGTCTAGGAAAAATGTATAATACGATATGATTATAACACCAACCGTAGCTAACCAAAGCCAGTTAAAGTGATTCAGAAAATATCTGTGAACCAAATATAAAAGCACATAATATATCATAATACACTGAACAAACCAGCCTCCACCTAAGATAAAGTCATTAATAATCTTTGCATCGACTGAAAAGAATATCGTTGCGAATAATGCTACAGCAAGTACAGTTGGGTAAATCCGTGCTATTCTTTTCTTATAGTAATTCGGGAATGATTTTGCCCCCCCCAGTAGCAACGTAAAACCACTACAGAAGAAGAATAGGGCATCACCTATTGCCCCACCGGTAGCAAACATATCATATTTACCATAACATATCTCCATATGCGAATTCAATACCATGAAGACAGCTATTACTTTTAGTACATCAATGGATACAATCCTTTCTTTCATAGGTTATCCGTTTTCCATTCATTCATTATATTTTCCACAAAATTGTCACTTATTTTTTTTGCAGGAACTCCAGCGTATGTTGATCGACTTGGGACATTTTTTACCACAACGCTGCCAGCTCCTATTATTGAATTAAATCCTATTTGAACATTCTCCACCAAACAAGTCATAGGGGCAACATATACATTGTCACAAATAACAGCTCCTATTTGCCTATTTGCACCTATATTTACAAATTGACTTAAATTTACATTGTTGCCAATAATGGTATGTTTATTTACCACTATACACATCCCATGACCTATATATAAGCCATAACCAACTTTTGTTTCGACAGGCAAGTCAATCATTCTTCTTTTTGAGCATATCTTATATATCAAATTCTTTATCGGAAAAAGCCAGTCCCTATATTGACATATACGAAACCAAGTTAGAGGATCTCCTAAAACCAGATATCTTAAAAGTTTGAAAAAACTTACCCCCCCCATTTAATCTATATTTGTCTGACTTAATTAGTGAAAGAATATCCGCATAAGATTCTGGATGGGGTATAGAAATATCACCATACAAGGTGGAGACTTTTTGAAATTTCATAGCTAAGATTTATTCAAAATTTGAAAGGATTTTCATCATACAATGATCGAGTACCATATGCAGATCCTCAGTAATCTGCATATCATCTATGGGGACATGAACATTGTATTTACTCAACTGTTTTATTTTACCACCACTGTAACCTGTCAAGCCAACTGTTATTCCGCCATTGTTGTTGGCATACTGTATGGCTCGGATTACATTCTCCGAATTTCCACTACCAGAGATCCCAATCACGATATCTCCCTCCTGCATAAAATTTTTCAAAGGTCCTACAAAAACATCCGCATACGATAAATCATTAGCGTAAGCCATCATAGTTGGTATATTGTCATTAAGACATATGAACTTAAACATTCTCTCTTTTCCATATGAAATTCCTTTATTAAAGTCACACACATAATGGGATGCCGTCGCAGCTGATCCACCATTACCCATGATGAAGATGTTTTTACCAGCATCCTTTGCATCAACGAGCACATTCATCAGCGTATTCAAATCCTCTTTGCTTATAGCATCGAGAGTGGCTTTTTCGCGCTCAAAATAGGCGTTAATTTCGTTTATGTAATTCATGTTTATGTTATTTAATGGTTAGTCCTCCAAATATTCACTTTCTCACCCACGTAAATTATCTTTGAACCGTAGTTATCAAACTTAAAGTTTAATTCAGTAAAGGTTCCCATTCGCTCACGGAACTCAGCTTGCTTTTCTTTGGGGCAATAGAAAAGTATAAAACCAGCACCACCAGCACCTAGCAGTTTACCTCCCAGTGCACCCGCCTCAATGCCTTTGTTGTACATATCATCAACTATGCTGGTACTTATTCCAGAAGTTAGAGTCTTTTTAAGAAGCCAATTCTCGTGAAGAATTCTACCAAAGTCATCCAAATTGTTATTCTCTAACGACTCACGAAGATTATACGCAAGCTGAACCATCTGCTTCTGTGCTTCAAACTTCTTCACATCGCTGATAGCAACAGACTGACTTTTCAGAATAGTATTTGCAGAATGTTCTCCTCCAACAAAAACCATTAAAAGATTATCTTCGAGTTCCAGTTTTGTTTCTGGTCGCATGATAATCTTCTCAACATTTACAGTCTCATCACCATAGAATGTAATAAAGTTCAAACCTCCACAGGCAGCCGCATACTGATCTTGTTTTCCAATTGGTGCCCCTACACGATTAATCTCAATTTCGCAAGCCAATTCGCCCAGTTTTTCACCGCTGGTTGCTTTGCCAACATAAGCACGAACTGCATTTAATAAGCCTACTGTAAAAGAACTACTTGAGCCAAGTCCAGTACCAGAAGGAATATCAGCAATCGAATTTAAGTCGACCCCTGTCAGTCCATACATCTTTAGTACTTCTCGGAAGATTGGATGTTTAATCTCGTTAATACAGTTTACCTGTTCAGTTTTAGAATACTTGAGTTGAATCTTATCCTTCTCAAAGTACGGATGTATAGCAATATACATATATTTATCTATCGAGGTGCTCAGCACTGCTCCTGTAGATCTGCGGTAAAAAGATGGCAAATCAGAACCACCGCCCGCAAAGGATACCCGGAAGGGTGTTCTTGAAATAATCATATGGATAGAATTACTTTAAAATTTTTTTTATTGCATTAAGTAGCGCATTGGGCTTGTTTGTATTGATGACAATTGAATCTTTACAGCCGGCATTCTGCCCCACTTTCAAATCCCTATCAGAATCACCAATCATATAACTCTTTGAGATGTCAATATTCCAATCCTTAGCTGCCTGGAGCAACATACCTGGTTTGGGTTTTCTACATTCACAGTCAATCTTATATTCAGGACGTTCTTCGGGATAACCCTTGTCAGGATGATGGGGACAATAGTAGATGGCATTCACGTAAGCGTGCTCTTTGCCGAGCATTGTTTCTAATGTGGCATGAATGTATTCCAATTCCTCAATCGAACAAAGGTTACGTGCAATAACCGGCTGGTTGGTGACAATAATAGCCAAATAATCGCTCTTATTAATAAGTTTGATAGCTTCTGCTACACCCTCAATCAGTTCAAGTTGCTCTACCTTATTAAGGAGATTAACCTCTTTACTAATTGTTCCATCACGATCCAAGAAAATTGCAGGTCGTTTATTGCTACGGTTTAAACGGGCAACCTTTCCACTCTTCACGTCATCGCATACCGCATAATAACGATCGGGAGTGCCCATATCTTTGATATACTCAAAGCTCACATAGCCATAGAGATTCATCCCTGCCTCTAAGCATCGTGGCAACACATTCTTCTCAATATGGCTCTTTACACCAACCTCGATCTGTGACAGAATCTTAGGAGAGAAGATAAATAAGGCAGCATTTACAATATTCCTACTTACAAATCCATCCTCATGAGGCTTGTTATAGAACTTACGAACCTTTCCGTCCGAATCCAAATCTACGATGTCTGAATCATAAGGATGATCATTGGGATGCAAGAACAAAGTAGCATCTGCATTCTTTTCCTGATGATACTTTAACATTGCCTTCATGTCAAAGTCCACGATGGTATCACCATACAGCACAAAGAAGTCTTCGGTTAGTCTATCTTTCAGATATCCCAAGGCGCCTGCTGTACCAAGTGGCTGCGTCTCTTGATAATACTCAATGTTTACGTCCCATTTGCTTCCGTCCCCAAAGAATGAAGAAATCTGGTCGCCCATATATCCAATGATGAAGAGGAAATCCGTAAAGCCATAGCGCTTGCACAATTCCACTTCGTGTTCAATAATGGGCTTCCCGCAAACGGGAATCATAGCTTTGGGGATTTCGCTGTTTACGGAGGCTATGCGAGTCCCTTGGCCACCTGCAATTATTACAACCTTCATTTTCCCAATGCTTTTTGAATGGCTAATCTCACTGATTCGTTTGAATTATGAGGTGCTGTCCAGCCAAGTTTATTAATCTTAGTCAGATCATAGCGGAACTCTGGCACATCGCCAACCCAACCACGGTCGCCACCTGTGTAACGTATCTTAGCATTCAGCCCCATCTCCTCAATCACCATGGCAGCAATCTCTTTCACCTTAGTACGCGAGTCAGAACCAATCATATACACGTTGTACTTCTCGCTAGCATGATCTATCACATATAAGATAGCCTCAACCAAATCCTTCACGTAAACATAGGGCTTGCACTGCTCACCATTACCAAGCACCTCCAGTTCCTCAGGATTGTTGCGGAGCTTCTTGATAAAGTCATAAATCACACCGTGAGTAAAGCGCTCACCAACAACATTCGGGAAACGGGTAATCCAAGTCTGAATGCCATAAGTGGAACTGAAAGCACTAATAAAAGCCTCACTGGCCAACTTTCCTGCACCGTAGTTTGATACAGGCTTCAGAGGACCATAGTCCTCGTTCAGAACGTCGTATGTCTCGCCATAGATAGCAGAAGTAGAGGCAAAGAAGAACTTCTTAATCTCAAACTCTTTCAGAAGCTGGAGCACATTGAAGGTGGTATTAAAAGTCAAATTGTAATCCACCAAGGGGTTTTTACCACCTTTTTGAATATCACTATTGGCAGCAAGATGATATACCATATCAAACTTGCCTTCTGCAAAGATTTCGCGCATCTTGGGCATATCCAGTAAATCTGCTTCTATGAAGCGAAAATGAGGATTACCAATCAAGTGCTCAATATTTTCCTTACGACCAAGTACCAGATTATCTACTATGGTAAGCTGATGCCCTCTGGCAATTAATGCATCATCAAGATGGGAGCCGATAAAACCGGCTCCGCCTGTAATCAATATTTTCATTGTATATTCAAATTAATTAATATGAAGTCATTTATAGTTAAAATACGAATTTAAAAACTCATCCACCATGGGCAGCATACTGGCGGTTGGATTAATACCACCTGAACGCGAAAGGCATCCTGTGGTTACCAGCAGCATATTATCCCAACGTGTAAAATAATCCTCTGCACTGTCAAAATGGAACATACCATAAGGATGATAAATATCTTCACAGGTCTGAACGTCAATCTTCTCTGCCAGCAATTCATAATCCACCTTACAAGCATCCAGGTGCTTCATCGCTGCGGCCTTGGCTTTTTCATAGATACCCACAGCTTCTTCATCTGCAAAGTAATGAACATCCAGTCCTGGCAATCCAAAGGCATCTTTTTCCTTTGAGAGCGAAACATAACTCTCCTTTGTTGGATTCTCAATGTCGATATAGAGATACCATTCATTGTTCATCACATACATTCTGCGGAGCACCAGTACAGCCCAAGCAAATCCTAATACGTTGGGGATATCACGAAACACGTTCCAAACATACTTCCATTCAAAATGATGCTTGAACAACACCTCCTTTACACTCTCGAAGAATGGGAACTTAAGATTAAAAACTGGATGAACATAATATGAGCAATCATCAATCTCGCCCACCATACGCTTGGTAATAAGCGAAGTTCCTCTCATACGGAACACGAAATCTTCATCACCAATTACTGTTGATTTATTAACCTTGAAAACACGCTGGCTCAAATGATCAGAGAAATAAACCTTATCTCCATTTGTCAATCCTGAGCTTAACAAGATTCTGGCATTTTCAAAAGCTCCTGCAGTCAGGAAGTAATAATCAAACGACTGTTTTTTCTCCAGTCCATTCTCCAGATAAACAACATTGTCTATTATCTTACCATCTGCAGATTCTAATCTTACAACTCTATTATTTTTCTGTATTGTAACCTGCTTCCGCTTATTTATCTTAAACCACTTAAAGAAGTCGTGATGCAGCGCACTAAGCCAAACACCAGTCTTAGTAAACAAATCCTCTGATACATGTTTCTCGGGGTACTTATTTTCAATCTTAAACTTGGCCAGCATCTCATCTTTATACACCTTATCATACTTGGTTACATCCTTCATAAATCCATCTGGATGCTTAAAGTCATTATCCGTGTATGTCAGGAGTTGTCCTCCCCATTTTACAGAAGCGCCACCGAAGCCAAAGAATCTGCCATCAGTAAGTCCTTTATAAAGGGCATTTTTTAGTGACGAGTAGTAGCCAATTTCTTTCTCACTCTTGCACTTATTATCACCAACATCAAACAATGTAATGTGTGCGTCGGGATACTTTCTTAGGAGTGCATCAATGGTATAGCTACCATAAGTACCAGCACCAATAACTGCAATATTCATATTATGTAAACTTGATATTCAATTTTTTTTCTGTTAATTCAGAACTAAACTCACATTCATTATACATGCCATCAAAGCGGCTATACATTGCCCTTGGCATGATACCTACCTTCATCATTAACCATGGCAGATACTTAAATATCAGCCGTGGCATCGGTATCAAATGCTTATATCCCTTCTGCTTGGCAAAGCGGTATTTAGTCATGCCATCATTAGGGAAGAAGTGATAAACAGGTAGATTATCATCCACAGCTATAATCTTATGTATAGCCTCATGTATCTCTTCACGCTTCACAATGGGTTGTTTGCTTTTACTATCTCCTTTTATCAGTGTATATCCCAAAGGCAATGGTTTGATAAACGGGCAAGGTCTATTATCAGCAAGTACATAACCTGGACGCACCAAAACAACTTCAAAAGACAGTGATTCCTTTATCGACAATAAATATTGATCAACAGCAATCTTAAACTCACCATATCCTTTTTTCCAAGTCTCTTCAAGCGTTTCTATAGGCGTATTTTCATCGATTCGTCGCATATGATAACCATAGGTCATCATAGATGAAAAATGAATCAGTTTCTCTACTCCTTTACTTTTGCAGAGTTCTATCAGAGATTTAATGTATTGCAAATTGCTTTCTACCGTATCATCCTTGATTACAGCATAGTTGACAATAACATCATAATGGCTAGCCAAAAACGTATTATGAGCGATCTTAACGTAATTACCCCTAATAACATTATTATTTCTACCCTCCTTTCCGCGTGAGTAGTACTCAAAGCAATATCCTTCTCGATTAAAGAAGTCACATAATCCCTGAGCAACAAATGATGATGCGCCCACTACTAGAACTCTTTTCATAATAGCTTACAGAATCTCAGGTATTTTCTTACCAAACCAACTAACTACATGCACAGTAATCCATTTTTTCCAGCAAAACTTTCTATCAACGTCAGATAATTCGTTCTTAATTGTAGAAATTGATTTTTTTATTAGTGGCACATATCTAGGCTCAGCAATATTTAAATATTCATTAAGTGCATATAAATGCCCATTTAGATGCTTAACATTATTCCTTGTAGCAAGACTCCCCATCGTGAGATAATAGTAGAGTAAGTAGCTATCAAGATTAGCAAGCCGCCCAACCGTACTCAATTGTAATATAAGGTCTAAATCTTCACCAATCCCTTTTACTCGATATCCACCTATTTTATTAATACAATCTCGTCTGTAGGTCATTGCCGTATGAGCCATGGCCCATTTCAATGAAAGCATTGATTCTACGATTTCATCATGCTCAGTTGGAAATTTCCTGTGTTTCATAAACCGGCCATTACAAAAAGAATATCGTTGAGAGCCTACACATGAAACATCTTGATGTTGTTCAAGATATTGCACTTGTTTCTCCAAACGTTCCTTTGACATAAGGTCGTCATCATCGATACGTGCAATGTAATCTGCTTGAGATTGACTAATTCCATAATTAAGAGCTTCACCTAAACCTGAAGATGGTATGTGAAAAATTCTAATTCTTTTGTCTGAAGAAATAGAATGTATTATTGGTTCTATGGGATAGTCAGAACTATCATCAATGACTATTATAAAATCAAAATCATTAAACGATTGATTTAGAACTGAAAATATCGACGCTTTTAACAAATCTGGTTTAGAATTCTTACATGACATAAGAACGGAAACTTTTGGTACACTCATTCTGCTAATAATTTTTTATTATATGAAATTACTTCTTTATAAAAATTCGCCATCTGTGATGCAATAAAAAAAGAATCAAATCTATTCCTAATTGTACTAATTGCATTCTGAGAAATTCTATTCCTTTGTTCTTCTCCCATATTAAATACTTCTATTATTTTTTTGTACCACAAATCAGGTCTTTTAGGAGGAAGAAGAAAACCATTTTCTCCATCATTTATAATCTCGCTCATACCACCGCTATTGCTCCCTATTACAATGCCCCCCATTGACATTGCTTCCAAGCAAACCATTGGCATATTTTCCCACCATGACGGGAAACAAATAACACGTGCTTTTTTGTATAAATCAAACAAATCATCTCGACACAATTTTCCAACAAGGTTGAACCATTTTTCTTCACCCGCCGCAATCTGAAGATTATGTGCATAAGAGCCCGTCTTTCCAGCCAAAACTAATTTAAAGGCAATTCTTCCTTCTTTTTCAATTAAACGACATGCTTCATAAAGGTCGCCAGCACCTTTTGTTTCACAAACGGTTCCTGCAAACATAATTATATTTGAAGAATTGTTTTCAGTTCCCTTTTTAAAAGGTACATTTGAAATAGATATAGGATTATTAACAACCTTAATATCTGTAGTAGATAATGAATTCCTCAGATACCAATCTTTAAGCGAACAAGAACATGAAGTAATATACTTTGCTCTTCGTGTTACATCAAATTCTTTATTTGCAAAATAATAATAATGAAAATTTTTCAAACATAACTTTTGAATTCCTTTATTTTCGAAATCTAATAAAGACGGGCAATGCAATCTAATTACAATAGGTATTTTTGATTGATTCAACAAGAAAAGTGCCTCTGCTCCATAATCTGGAACTTCGACAATATCTACATCACTAATTCCGTGAAGGTATTTTTTGAGTTTTTTTCTATAACTCCAGAATCTATATATATATCTAAATTTAAAAAAATAATTATTTGACGGTTCAATTTGCTTAAACCAAAAATCACCCCCCGAAATACGATGAACATGGACACCATCACAATTCTCATAAATAGTTATTCGTGTATCATCATTTGCACAAATAACATGTACCTCATGCCCAAGCAATACCATTTGCTTGGACATAATCAAATGATACGTCGCTATCCCCCCTGCTAATATTGAAGGAGGATACTCTCTACATACATATACTATTTTCATTTTATAGATTTATAATTAAAGGATACGGATACAATATCAAGTTAATGGCAGGTGCATATACAAATCCTGCAGCCCCAATTGTAGAATAAAATCGATAGATGAAAAATGCACAAATAAAAAAGGGAAAGTATCTCATAAAGCTTCTATTATACGAAGCAATTGCATATATTATAATCGGGAAAAAAGAATATAATACAAAGAAAAAACGATACTGAATTAGTGGAGAAAAAGATAAACAAATTACGAATAAGCACCATATAAGGCACAAATTATAAACTATCGGCATTATTTGAGGTTTATTTCTAATCGTCACATATGACGATATTGAAATCAAAGGAATTGTCATTAAAAGTACTAAAGATTGCTCTAAACCTTCACTTGCATCTTTAAGTCCTTCTGCATTTGCCGCACGGACCATGGCAGTACCCAAATCACCACTAAGACCAACATGATTTAATATATGCTCTGCAATAAAAGGAAATAAAGTCGCAAATAAAAATGTCACACATCCAGCAAGTATTAAAGTTTTTTTATTAAATAAACGACTCATCGCAGGTATTAGTGATATTAATATCAATAGTATCATACTACTATGTATAGTGTAAGATAGTAAGCATAGAAGTAGATATTTTTTTATAGACTCGCTTTTGTGGGATAAAGCCAAGAAAAATACAGATGTTGCCATCAACTGTCTAATTAGATGAGCTGTAAGATAAAAATATTGATTAAAAAAAACGACAGTTAATACACTTGCAACAATAATTCTATTAGGCGATTTGTTCTCTTTAAAAATATTGTAAACTGCAGCAAAAAAAACAATATAAATAATAATTGTTACAATTGCAATAAACAACATTTCATTTCCAAGTGTGAGATAATACAAAATAAACACGAGTAATCCATATGCCGGTTCTTTAACATAATCCTTTGTCTCAGACATATATGTTAACGTTTTATATAATCCATTTGCAGGTACTTCAGAGAACTGGAATAAATATACCATTTCATCGCCATCAATCTGCTTGGTTGTATTTATGGCAGCCATATACAATGCACAAAAGATCATTAAAGGTATAATTAGATTATAACTCTTTCCAGATACTGCATATGCTACAGATAACAATATTCCTATTAATGGATTCAATAAGAATACCATAAAAAGGATAATAAAAATATTCTCTTTCTTCAAAAAAGTACTCATATCATAGAAAGTTTACCTAAGATACAATTTTGTTGAATTCGCAAAAAAATCAAATATTCTCATATAAATCCTATCCAATTTCATTCGGCTCAGTATAAAATCAATAAATCCATAGAGCTTGCAATATTTATTATTGAACCAATGAATTGCTATATAATATCGAAGCTTATCAATTGCTATAGATTCTCTATAAGATACATTCCACCATGGAACCTCTACCGAAATCTCATCCTTATGGCATTTAAAATAGCAATCCATAAACCTTCTGTTGTAGATGTGTGTCTTTGAAAAAACAGAACTTTCATGTTGCGTTCTATACTGCACACAGGGGATGTCTATATAATCCAGTTTTATACCCATTTTTGTTATTTTAACCCAGAATGGCAAGTCTTCAATAAACGGATACTTTTCATCATAACCTTGGGCCTCTTCAAATACTGTTCTTTTTATGAAATTACCTGGAGCGAAATTAAAACATTTGGTCAAAAAATAATTATGTTGAAAATCTGCTGACTTATGAAAAACATATCTCTTCCTCCTTACTGGCCACTTATTTCCATAACACTTTACACCAAAAGAATCATAACTAAACAATTTCATTCCACATATGATAACACTCGAATTAGAAGTGATTTTATCTACCAGAAATTCAATACATCTGGGTTGGAGTAGATCGTCAGCAGCTATAAACTTAATCCATTCGCCATGTGAAACAGTAAAGCCTCGGTTTACATTAGCAGGTATACCAGTATTAAATTCATGTTCAACCAAAACACATCTTTTAAACCTGGCTCCGTTTTTATCCATCCATTCCCTTGTTATCAGGGTCGTATCATCTGTAGAACAATCATCGGTTACGATTAGTTCTATATTATTGTATGTCTGGATCTTTGCACTCTCAAGTGTTTCAATTATATATTCTCTAGAATTGTACGAAGCTACAATAATTGAAACTAAAGGATTTATATTACTCACGGAACCCATTTATTATTTTGCATACATAAGAAACATCTTCCCGACAAATACAAGGACTAATTGGCAAGCTTAATTCCTGTTGATGAATTTTCTCGGTAATAGGATAAGCACACTCATTCCACTCCTTATAACACTCCTGCTTGAATGGTGGAATCGGATAATGAATTACAGTACCTACGCCATTCTCTTTCAGATATGTTAGCAACTCATCACGTTTCTCACAGAAAATCGGGAAGAGATGATAGACATTCTGGGCATCATCCAAACGGTCAGGAAGTGTGATAAAAGGATTTTTAATACCTTCATAATACAGATTAGCCATAGTACGACGATGGTCGTTGTCTTCATTTAGATATTTCAGTTTCACGTCAAGAACTGCTGCTTGAATCTCATCTAGGCGGCTATTACGCCCACAATACTTAAATACGTACTTTTTCTGCGAGCCGTAGTTCGCAAGTGCACGTACTGTAGCAGCTAATTCCGAATCATTTGTTGTAACAGCTCCTCCATCACCGAGAGCACCAAGGTTCTTGCCAGGATAGAAGCTATGACCCGCTGCATCTCCTATGCTTCCTGTAACACGTCCATCCGTATGTTTGCAACCATGAGCCTGGGCATTGTCCTCTACAAGCTTAAGATTATATTTTTTGCAAAGAGCACCAATTTTGTCCGTATATGCATTGCGACCATAGAGATGCACAATAGCAATAGCTCTGGTTCTTGGAGTTATGGCATTTTCAATAAGGTCGTCATCTATTTCTAAAGTATTGAGTTTAGGCTCAACAAGGACTGGTTTTAAACCATTCTCAGTGATAGCGAGTATAGTGGCGATGTAGGTGTTTGCAGGTACAATCACTTCATCACCTGGTTGCATCACGCCCATCTCAAGATATGCACGGAAAATCCAGATGAGAGCATCCAAACCGTTGGCACAGCCAATGCAATACTTGGTTCCGATAAACCTGGCATAGTTTGTCTCAAATATTTCATTTTCCTTTCCTTGGAGGTACCAGCCCCCATTAACAACTCGATTAACAGCCTCATTAATTTCTGCTCCATGTAGGGCAGTTACATCTTTTAATGATAAAAAAGGTATATTCATCGTATGTATATATTATTAAATTGTACCATTGTCAACATGAATATTCTGCCCCGTGATACTGCATGCCTTGTCTGAAAGTAGGAAGGCAACAGTCTCTGCTACAGAATGTACATTGGTTGCAGCTTTGAGAGATGTGCGGGCATATATTTTACTACGTTGCTCCTCTGTAAGTGAAGCGCTCATGGCGGTTGCCATGAAACCTGGCACTACCACATTGCTGCGAATGCCCAACTGCCCCCACTCTCTTGCAGTATCTTTTGAGAAGGCTTCCAGTGCTCCTTTAGAAGATGCATACATGGCCAGGCCCTTATAGCCTGTATGTACACTAATAGAGGATATATGCACAATGCTTCCCTTCGTTTTATGCAGCAGCATGTTGCGGATAGAATACTTTGTAATCATCATCGGGGTGAACACATTCACATCATACATAGCTTTAAGTCTGTCAAGATTCAGGTTTGTCACTATGTCATCGTACGCTACGGCTGCATTATTCACATAGCCGTCCAACTCAATGTCGTTAGTAAGAAACTCCTTGAACACGCTTTTCCTGGCCATCTCTGAATCAGAAAGATCTATGCTCTTAAAAAAGAGTTTTCCTGGATATTCTGATTCCAAGGCCTTGAACTCATCAGAATAAGAACGGGCGACACCATAGACATTATTTCCTTCGCGAAGTAGCACTCGACAAATTTCTAAGCCCACACCACGTGAGCAACCAGTTACTAATATGTTTTTACTCATGATCTTTTCATTTTTCCTGTACGGGTCAACTTAATCTCTTCCACAAATTTGATTCTGCGAGGAACCTTGAAATCCTGAAGCTGTGCCCCTAGCTTTTTCTTGATGTCAATTTCAGTCAACGTAAAGCCAGACTCCATCACCACATCAGCACAAAGTACATTACCAAGAATGGAATTGGCTTTACCATAAACCATCGCCTGGCGTACCCCTTCAATATCTTGAATAGCCACTTCTACCTCTCCTGGGTTTACCTTGTAACCACCCACATTGATAAGCTCATTCTTACGGCTTTTGAAACGGAACAAGCCAAGAGCCTCATCCACCCATTCTATCAAATCACCAGAATGATAGTAATCATCTGTAAACTTGAAGCTGTCAGAACTTCCCAGTAATGTTTTATGAATCAGCAGCTCATCATCCACGACCTTAAACTTATCCTTAATAGACATCGGTATCTGGAAGCAATCCCCCCTTGAAGCAAACAACGACCCAGCCTCGGTAGAAGCATACACGTTGTTAATCTTAGCATTGGGGAATATCTTCATGATAGAGTCATACAGATGCTGATCCGACTTCTCGCCACCCAACGTTACGCGAATCACACTCTCGTAAGCTTGCTCAAACGGCAAGAGCAAACGATAGAACGTAGGTGTGGCAGAAATATGCGTGATACCTTTCTCACTTATCTGCTGATATACATAATCGCGTGACTGGTTAAACACATTCACAAGCGTATTCTGGTTCTCAAAAGCCTGGAAGAACACCTGCAAGCCTGCCATATGAGTGGGATTATAGGCGTAAGCCCATATCTGGTCATTATAGCGGTCGCCAATGCGTACAGAACGAGTCAACGTGGAAATACTATGTACCACCTTTTTAGGCTGTCCTGTCGTTCCAGAAGTAAAAATAGTAATCTCTGACTTTGATTTCTGCACGGCTGCAACCACATCATCCATATTCTGGAAAGAAATAGGCGTGATACTTACAGGTACATTCACTTTGCTTTCATCCAAGCCATCAATCTCAGATGGATTAATATCTGAATCCAGTAGTACCAAAGGTTGATTAGAAGCTATTGCCTTAATCAAGTTTACAAAGTAGGAATAAACGATAGATGTCTTGTAATACGGATAATATACCGTACCCTCGTTGAGTGCTCTCAACAAATCATCATATGTAAACTCCTTCCCTTTATCACTAAGAAATACCATTATGCCTGTAACTTTGCAAAGATTTCACCTACAGTGTTTACCAGTCCATCCTCAAAGATATCAATGTCAAACTCATCCTCTATCTTAACAGTTAGTTCTGCCAAATCGAAAGAAGTTAAACCTAAATCTTCTCTAAGTTTTGTATCAATACCAATTTCGAGATCAAACTCTTTATTTTTAGCCAAAATAATACCTTTTAGGATTTCAATGACCTTCTCTTTCATAATTACAAATACTTTTTGGGAATTAAATTTAATATATTTTTTTTATTCGCATTAAAAACAGTCTTAGGCAATCTACCTAAGAGAAACTTTCCATTCTCAGATTCTCTCTCACCATAGAATTCAACACCCATCATTTTTGAGACTTGTAGCACTCCCTGATTATCTACATGAATACCACTCGTATCAATTTCTTCATCTAAACCAAGAGTATCATATGCAATTTCTCTCGCAATTATCGCTGCTGCAAGCGAACAGAAAGGAGGAACATTATTAGCAAAGACCCATGACCCATGAATAAAATGCTTATCCTCTATATCGTAAATTCTTGTCACTCCGGCAGGTGTAGAGCCTAAATAGAATATAAAATAATAGTCCAGTCCATCACGTTCGCGTGCTTTATATTGCCTTATCCATTCCTTTTGATTCTCCACAGAGCCATCAGTGCTACTTATGTATTTTGATTTTTCCGGATCTGTCCGTAGTTTTACAATAAAATCCGCATCATCTTCATTTACTAATCGGTATGTTAATCCATATTTTTCTCCATGAAAATTTAAAGGCAACACATTAGTATTCTTCATATTTCTCCATTTTTATATTTTAAATAATCATTATAATCACGTATATAGTCTTCCTTTTCATACCCATGAGAGGCTAATACCAAACAGATACTACCAGAAGAAAAACCTTGTTCTGCAGCCCAGATGCCAGGTGGAACATGAAGTCCATAAAAAGGTCTGTTAAGCAGGACAGTACGTTTGTTCACACCATCATCAAGGAGAACCTCAAAAGCGCCACTTGCAGCTATAAGAAACTGATGACATTGTTTATGAGCATGAGCCCCTCGACTTTCACCTCCTGGAATGTCATAAGAATAGAACACTCGTCTGACATCAAAGGGTATGTTGTCATTATTATATGCATATGTCAAATTCCCTTTTCGAGCTTCTACCTCTATCTTTGGCAGTTCAACAAATGAACAATCATACACACTTATTCTTTTCATAATACTTGTATTTTGTTTCAACAAATCTTCTGATTTTGTGTTCCAATAACGAATTGTATAGATACGCTAACAATATAATAAACATTAAAAGCAGTACAGAATGTAGATATTGAGAACTTAAATCAAAATTTAAAGTTCTATACCAACATATAACCGTATGATGGAATACATAAATAGGGAAACTTAAACTTCCTAAATAAACAAATAACTTAAATGAGAACAGTTTTGAAATTTGCCCCCCCCAATCTTTCTCTGAAAATGTAAATATTAAAATAAAAAGCAATGAAGGAATCCAATAGAAAGAAGCAATGGAATATAATGGCGGAATTCTGTCATATATAAAAAGGAAAACAACTATTAATGCTAATGATAGGATCTCTATAAAAGTAGCATTTGCAGATGAAACTACAATCTGAAATGTTTTTAAATATAGAAATAATCTATACAACGCTATCCCTAATACAAAATCAACGGCTCTGAACAACGGGTTAATATAAACAAAATTATGAATTTGATCATCCGGAATAAACTGTATAATAAGAAAGTAACAAACAAGAATACACAATATTATCTTCAGTCCTTCTTTTTCTTTTATATGTCTCAATAACACAGGAAAAATGAGATAGCAAAGCAACAAGTCAGAAAGGAACCATGCAACTGCATTCCCTGAAAAGTATATACCCTCAAAAGGGAACCAACTTTGTAATAGCAAAATATCAAAACCAATCCAAATATATTTTGTATATGTAAATACCCCATGGCTTATATCATCAACAATCGGTATTATGCATGCCAATAACAAACCTATTATATTCAAAGGGAAAAGTCTTCTAAGGCGGCTTACGAAATAATTTCTAAATAAAAACGAATCTTTAGTAACCTTATCATCATACCCCATTGACATCACATACCCACTTAATATAAAAAAGAAAGTTACGGGAAATGTGCCAAATTGTTCAATTTGAGGTATAAAAAAGTGATGGCAAAATATAAATACAGCCATGACAAATCGTATTGACTGCAGACTATTTATTTTCATCTTTTAAAAATTCTATATATTCGTGATAATTATGAATGTAGTCATTTTTATCATATTGAGTTGATGCCATGACAAGAGCTAACGAATTCGTTGAAAAATTAACCATTTCACGCCAAACGCCTTTTGGTACATATAGGCCATAATAGGAACGGTTTAGATTAAATGTTTTTTTTACAACGCCATCATCAATAATTACATCGAAGCTTCCAGAAAGCGCAACTATGAATTCTTGATTTTCTTTATAGGCATGGCCACCTCTTGCTTCACCACCTGGAACATCATATATCCAATATGTGCGTTGAATTTTAAAAGGAATATCTTTATACTCCTCAATTACAGACAAATTTCCTCGTGGATCAAAATGTTTCGCTAATTCAACAATCCTTGCTTTCTTCATAAATCATCGTTATATTACTAGCAACACCTTTCTAAAAATAAATAGCATAGCTAATGTATAAATAATATAGTTTAAGAAATATCCTTGAGTCAGACCTATTATACCATTATTATGCAGTAACACGAAACATAATCCAACATAAACTAAAGTAAAAAACACTTCAGATACAATATAGAGTTTGGTTTGTGCCTTTGCTATCATAATATAAGCAAGCATCCAGCTCATCATTTTCATAAAATCACCTAAGAGCTGCCAAATAAAAAGGCTCTCCATTGGATAAAAATCGGGGGTAAATAATAACCATACAATAAAATGCTTAAAAGAGTAAATTGTTAGTACCGCTGTTAAAAGTATTGGAATAATCACTTTGTAACAACGCAAAATCTCCTTACGTAATTCAATTTTGTCGGTAATTTCAGACAATCTTGGTAAGTAATAGACTGCAAATGCCGTCGTAAAAACATTCAAGTACATTCCAGAAATTCTATTCATTGCCTCCCACCAGCCGGCCTCTGCTGATGATAATTCTGTCATAACATGTCCTCGCAGGACCATTTGGCTAACAGGTAGCATCATCAATGAAATTATTGACATTAATGAATACCTCAAGTATTTTTTTATAATTGTACTTTCTTTCTTTTGGACAAAATAACTCTTATTTAGCCAAGGCGACTTCCTACACATCCACAATGTGATAAAGAAAACGACACTTTGATAAGTTACAGTATTTATCAAAGCACCATTTAATCCCCATATAATCACCAGTAATATCGTGTAAAACAGGCCAAAAATGGTTCCAGCTATATTTACATATACATATTTCTTAAATTCTTTATATCCGTTGATAATTGAAATCAGTAGAAAATTAAGTGAATACAATATTAGTGTAAATCCGAAAATTACAAACACATAAGAATATTCATCACTTAACAAAATCAGTCTACTTAATTGGCGACATCCTATTATTAGAACTATTGAAATAAATAATGAACATACACCTGTAATTCTTAACGCTGCTGAAACATATTTTTTAACGTTAGAAACGTCATCTTTGTATTCTGATACGTACTTTGTAACACCGTTATTGATTCCGCCATTGGCTAAGCCCAACAATATGGTATTAAAATTCCCTAATTGACCTAATAATGCAACTCCAGAAGGCCCAACTATCAAAGCAACGATTTTAACACTAATCATGCCACACAACATTCTAACAAGTGTGGATATCGCATTAAAAGAGAATACTTTAATAATATCTTCAGATAATATTTTTTTTATTCTGTATCTAAACAACTTCAACATGGTAAAGTAATAACACTCAAAAAAAGAACTTGAATAATTAAAATATGTACATCTAAATTATTTTGTGATTAACAGATTGTTTGAGTCATCCAACAAATCGTAAATATGTAAAAATGACGTATACGCTCAAAAGGGTACCTTTGGGGCACCAAATCGGGCTTTCTTCGACAAGCGAAGCGACAAAGTCGAGCGTACGCTAAATTTTGATTAAAATTTTAGATTTCTTTATCTTATGATGCCAATCGTCTGTGGTAGAAGACTAGCATATCTCACTTCTTACTTCTCGAGCCAAAACAATGTTGGTTATTCAGATTGTTACAAGAATCATAATCTGATAATTTTTGTTCCAGATTGCCTATGGTAGAAAGAGCTATGGGCTCTCAATGATATCGCCTTGTTCTTCCACGAGTTTACGATAGGAGTTCAGCAGCTCCAATAGTTCGTCTCTGTTCATAGTGCCAATTCCCTGTGGAGTTGTTATACATATAGAATAATACGTCTCCAGTTCCGATGTCGTCGTACACTCCTGAACGCAATATTTTCTTCTGTTATTGCTGCCATCGTGCTTTAAAGTTTTGGGCAACCGCTCCAACTATGTTCGTTTCGTTCGTTAAAGGAAAGCAATTAGTTTCTTTAACCATACAGTAATTTATTTACACTTACATATTTGATCACATGGTAAATCGAGCCTCAATTGCCCTAATTCCTTTAATTCCCTTAACTTCTATGGCATTATTCCCTTGACGCTCAAAGTATTTATCATCATAAGTTATAGGTTCGTTATCCGATTTTAACTCCAGTATCATCAATGTTGAATCATAATATCTGGGAAACCGTATATGAGTAAGGATATAATGCTTTGCAGATTCCTCTATGGGCTCATCTCTGATAATATTAAGAATTTCATCTTGGAATCGGTCATAAGAACCAGCATAAAAATTCTTTACCTCATCATCAATACCAGTGATATAAAAGGCCGTATCCTGATATTGCATCCCTTTCGAGGTTGCATAATACTTCTGAAACTCATCAAATGTTGGCTTTGACTCACATATACCAACAATAACATAGCCATACACATTAGGACCTTTATTTACAGCTGCAGTCAGCAACCGAACACATTTCCTAACAAGATCTCTGTTAAATTTTGAGTCCTTGAAAGTGTGAAATCCAGCTTTAAAATCATACTGGCTTCCCTCTAAGGTGGAAAGTCGCATTATGTTGTCAACCTGAATCACCCAATTATCATTAGCAACATCTTCACCTGATCCTTTGCGAAAATACGGACGGATGACTCCCTTGACGGCTTGGATACGGTCATAGCGTGTGTCCGCAGTCCAATTATCCTTTGCTATGCCTTTTAAAACCTGAGTCCCTAAGCTATTGAGGTGGTCTGTCAACTGGATGATGTCATCTACAACCATTTTTTCTTTATACAACAACTCGTAAAATGCAAGGAATATTATCTGGAATGTCTTTATAAGCCCTTCGGCTTCATCTTCGGTAAATATCAGAGTGCGGAAATCTTTTTGTGCCTTATGCAACACATCGAGCAGTACAGAGAACGTTCTACAGAACATCTTGAGAATATTGTCTTCGCCAAGTTCTCGTATTTTCGACTCAACCTGCGCAGCTTGGTTATTACCCTCCTTGTCACTAACGTCATATCGATAAAGTCTGTTAAGAGCTTTGGAAGATGGTGATACATTTTTTCCAAGAATAATATATGACAAAATCCATGCAATCAGCTCCTCATCGCGAGACACTCGAATATTAGGTTGTGTAACAATATGCTGTTTCACCCACCATATATCATTTACATTAATACCGTATTTCAGCCGAGCATTAGACAGACTTATCATCTTCATTTCGTTAAGAAGAAGCTTGTCAGTCGTTGATACATCACCACGGATGGTTGAGGCGATTTTTCGGACAATATCTGAGAATACGCCAATTGCGCCTGCCTGCCGTATTTCCTGATTAGACAACTGCTTTCCATAGGAATTAATGCGGCGGAAAATTTCTTCGATACTTTGTTGATCGGCAATAATGAAAGAAAATGGAATTTGGTATCTGACAATACCAAGACAAACTTCTTTAGGAAGAAAAGGTGTTTTTTGTCTGAGTTTATCGTTCTGTTTCAAATCAAGCGTGCTTGCAAGTGTATCAAGGTTAAAATAACACATTTTACCATTCCATTCTATTGCAAATTCATTCTCTATAAACGAAACTATAGAATTGAGTCGTTGCATGCCATCAATAATCTCATATTTATCATCACCTCTCTCATCTGTATTTTGGGCTAACAAGAAAAGGGGGATGGAGTAATTTTTTAAAATAGAGTCGATAAAAGATACTTTCTCCTCCTGCGTCCATACTAGCTTGCGTTGGTATCGACGATTAACTATATATTTCCCCTCCAAGTAGTTATCGTAAACCACCTGTATGCTATCAGAATTGCTTGTTATTGATTTAACCATAGTTTTATATTAAAATATTAAAATTTGACATACAAGTTCAAAAGAGTACCTTTGAGGTACCGAATCGAGCTTTTCTTTGACAATCGAAGCAATTAATTACTATTTATGTCCCCACGGGGACAAATATTTTGTTGGTTCATTACTTTTTCGTACCTTTGCAAGGTTGATATAAACAATAACGATTAATCACAAAATTCACAACCAAAAGATATGACAAATTTCAAATTTTTCAAGATTACTTTTCATCATGCCATCGAACTATCTTCGTCATCGGGCCTTCAGAAGCAATATCCTCATCCCTTCTTAACCCCCTCTCTATATAGTCCCCACCCTCTCTT
>JAEEGL012590861.1_pt1 | contig 23314 bp, 16 predicted proteins | sample 9134231 | NCBI WGS metagenome assembly JAEEGL01 (sample SAMN16246548, study PRJNA631951) | gut metagenome | biome: gut microbiome; feature: rumen; material: fiber-attached | host: Bos | place: Iran: Karaj | collected 2018-10
AAATTTCAGAAACGCGCATTTACTGCGGGTTTCGTGAGAATATGATGCAAGTGGCAAATAGGCCCTGCGACGTAGTCGCTCTGGAATGGCCTATTTGCTGAGTTCTTGGAATCTTTATCCAAGAACTCATGAAAAAAGGGAAAGGGGAAAAATATGACAACATCACAACTTGGAATCATCATCTCAATCATTGTGTATCTCTGTGGCATGCTTCTTGTAGGTTTCGTCAGTTCCAGGGATACCAACGACGTCAAAGACTTCTATCTCGGCGGAAGAAAGCTTGGTCCTTTTGTTACAGCCATGAGTGCTGAGGCTTCGGATATGAGCTCATACCTCCTTATGGGAGTTCCCGGAGTTGCTTACTTTTCAGGTATTGCAGACGCCGGATGGACCGCAGCAGGTCTCATTGTCGGAACTTATCTCAACTGGCTCTTTACAGCCGGACGCCTTCGTAACTACACCGAATCTCTTGACGCGATCACTATTCCCGATTATTTCAAAAAACGTTTCAACGACAGTAGCAATATTCTCCTGTGCATCGGAGCAGCTTTCATCCTGATTTTCTTTGTTCCGTATACTGCATCAGGCTTCTCGGCTTGCGGAAAGCTTTTTTCATCACTATTTGGCGTAAATTACCAGCTTGCGATGATCGTATCCGCAGTCATAATTGTCGGCTATACAACAACAGGTGGCTTCCTTGCTGCTTCCAAGACCGACTTTATCCAGTCTATTGTAATGACGGTAGCTCTTTTCTTTGTCGTAACATATGGTATTATTTCAGCCGGCGGTTTAGGGGCTGTTTCAGCTAATCTAAAAGCACTTCCGGGTTTCCTTGACATCAGTGCGACCTACAACAATGCGACAGGAAGTGCTGATTCCTATGGAATTTTTAATAAAGTAACCACCTTCTGCTGGGGACTTGGATATTTCGGAATGCCTCATATCCTTTTGAGATTTATGGCTGTCAGAAAGACCTCTGAGCTTAACCTTTCAAGAAGAATCGCATCTATCTGGGTAGTATTTTCACTCGGTGTTGCTGTAATTCTTGGAATTGTAGGAAGAGCAATGACTCAGTCAGGTGTCCTTGAAACACTTATTGAGGCAGATAATCCGGGCAGTGCATCTAAAGCAGAAACACTTATCGTTGTTCTCGCCAATCAGATAAGCGAATATAACTTCTTATTTGCTCTGTTTGCAGGAATTGTCATCGCAGGTATCCTCGCATCCACGATGTCCACAGCTGACTCTCAGCTAATAGCTGCATCATCAGCCGTTTCAGAAAACGTTATTCAGGAAACCTTTGGTATAAAACTCTCCGAAAAGAACGCTATGCTGACCGCAAGAATCACACTTATCACCGTTGCTGTTCTTGGCGTAGTAATTGCTTGGAATCCTAACAGTTCAGTATTCAACATCGTTTCCTTCGCATGGGCAGGGTTTGGTGCTGTATTTGGACCTGCCATGATAATGTCCCTCTATTGGAAACGCGCCAACAAGTACGGAACCATCGCAGGAATGATTTCCGGCGGACTCATGGTATTTATCTGGAAATATCTCGTAAGACCTATAGGCGGCGTTTGGAATCTCTATGAGCTGGCACCTGCTTTCCTCGTTGCCATCATCATGATCGTTGTCGTAAGTCTTGTTACCGAGAAACCTGAGGATGATATTGTAAAGAGATTTGAGAAAGTAGCAAAAATGTGAAATTATGCTATTAGCATAAAGAAAAGTCGCTGAATCCCGGCATTGAGCCGAGAATCAGCGACTTTTTACATTATCATCTCCATTTATTTATATCAGCTTTCTCGATAATCACCATCAGCAGATCCTCTTCCTTAAGGTTACGGGAAGGATCCACATATCCCCAATTTCCGTTCTGCATCTTTATGGCAGCTACGTTCATGTTGTATTTCTTTCTGAGATTGAGTTCTATCAGGTTATGACCTACCCACTGATTCTTGGGTCTAAGCTCGACCATACAGAGGTTATCATCAATCTCAAAGTAATCATGAATATGCTGAGAAGCAAGGATTCTGGCTGAACGTATACCACCCTCACGCTCAGGATCAATAATCTTATCAGCACCGACTCTCTTAAGAATAGCCTTCATTCGTGGTGATGAAGCCTTCGCAACTACTGTCGGCACGCCCTTTTCTTTTGCTATTGAAACAGACAAGATGCTCGCTGCAATATTACCTCCCATACAGATTATTACTATATCCATATTCTGAAGGCCCAGAGCAACGACTTCGTCTTCATTACTGAGATCTGCACAAATAGCAGCCGTTACCTTTGGAGCCATGTCCCTGATTACTCTTTCATCCATATCCGCAACAAGAACATCTTCTCCAAGACTGTACAATGTCTCAGCAAGACTGCATCCATATTTTCCAAGTCCCAAAACTGCAACTGATTTTTTAACGTTTCTCATACCTTTTCCTCATTATCCGACATAAAAAATGCCTTCAGAATACTTTATTTTATTGGAATCAGAACTATTTGATGAAAAAAGTGCAACCAATGATATAGGTCCTATCCTTCCCAAATACATGGCTACTATTATTGTCAGCCTTCCCGCTGCGCCAAGTGAAGAAGTAAGTCCTCTGGACAATCCTACCGTACCACAAGCGCTGACAACCTCGTAAAGCGCATCCTCAAGAGGAACCGGATTGACAATGCATAAAATGATCGTCAGTACAATCACCGCCATAGCGCTTACAAATACTACTGCAGACGCTTTTCTCATGGAATCCTCGGATACGCGGTGTTCAAATATTACCTTATCATCCTGATTTTTTAAATATGATCTGACATTCATGATCAAAAGGAAGAATGTCGTAGTCTTTATTCCTCCTGCCGTTCCTATTGGTGAGCCACCTATGAACATAAATAGGTACGCGACAAGACAAGATGCTTTCGTCAGGTTCTCCTGCGGAAAAGTCGTGAAACCGGCAGTTCGAAGCGTCACAGATTGAAAAAAGCTGTTGACCAGTTTGCTTCCAAATCCCAAAGTTCCTATGGTTCCCGGATTATTATATTCAAGCAGTAAAAATACAAACATTCCGCCAAACAGTAGCACCAGCGTAAAACTTAACACCAGTTTTGTATGTTCAGACAATCTCTTGATCACAAGTATAGGTGAAAACCGCTTACTAATGCCCTCTTTGGTCTGCCTCATAATATCAAACCAGACAACAAAGCCTATTCCGCCTAAAATAATAAGTGTTATTGTAACAGTCATGACAATCGGATCATCACTGTAATTGCCAAGACTATTGGGCCCCAGCACATCCATTCCTGCGTTGCAGAAAGCGGATACGGAATTAAATATAGCGCTCCACAAGCCCTTTTTTACCCCAAATTGAGGGATAAAAACAAAGGCGTAAAAGACAGCTCCAATAGCTTCCACCAAAAAAGTTCCCTTGAGAACTCTGACAAGAAAAGCCAGCAGATTGTTGTTGGAGTTAAGGTTAAAGGCGTCTCTTAGCAAAATGCGGTCCGTAAGAGAGAACTTCCTGCGAGTAAGGAGCATTATCGTCGATGCTATGGCAATCATTCCCAGACCACCGATCTGTACAAGCACCAGAATTACCATCTGTCCAAACAGGCTCCAGTGTGCATATGTATCAACTACAACCAAACCTGTAACACAAATAGATGTGGTTGCAGTAAACAGCGCCGTCAAAAAATCTGTACTCCGCCCCGCGACTGATGAAATCGGAAGCCAAAGTAGTATTGTTCCCACAAGAATAGCAATAAAAAAGCTTGCGGGTATAATCTGCACCGGGGACAGTTTTATCGATTTATCCTTGCGATCGTCTCTTTTAGTCATTAACTGTTATCCTGCTTAACTAGTATTATTCTTGGTTCTGACACCCTCATGTCTACATATTATATTACCCGGCGCGCATTCAAAGCAACAATTGAATGATTTTAGCTACGAAGTGGTGAGCAATCTTTGGAGCGATGGAGTAGAATAGATTTACTACGAAGAATATATGCTGTCCGGGAGTGGCAGCTTGGAAGGAGACAATATGAAAATTTATAATGTAACAGACCCTGAATTTACTAATTACGGAAGGATCATCGAGGGTTATGAAGCTGAGAAAAAGGCTATCGCAGACACTTTGAGAGACAAGACTCCTATTCCTGAGGGAACAGCTTATGTTGCTGAGGAGAAAGAGCTTCAGAGCCTCGCTGCTGCAGATGCTATCACAAACAGCCTTTTTGGCGGTTCAGATATGCAGTTTGGATGGTGCAACGGTCATAACACCAAGCTCAACTGCCTTGAGTACCATCGTTCAAGCGAGATCAATCTCGGCGCTACAGACTTCATTCTTCTGCTTGCCAAGAGAGAAGAGATTGTTGATTACAAGCTTGATTCCAGCAAGGTTAAGGCTTTCTTCTGCCCTGCAGGCACTATGATCGAGGTTTACGCTACAGCTCTTCACTATGCACCATGTCAGGCACACAAGGATTCCGGCTTCCAGGTACTTGTTGGTCTTCCAAAGGGAACTAACGTAGGCAAGCCTGAGTTTACCGCACAGAATCAGGAAGATAGAATGCTTACAGCTACCAATAAGTGGCTCCTTGCTCATGCAGATGCAAAAGAAGCTAAGGACGGCGCTTGGGTTGGTATCACAGGCGAGAACATCGATATCGCTTCAGATTTAACTTGATTATAAAAATTGAACCACCTTTTCGATTCATAGTCGAAAGGTGGTTCTTTTTTATTTCATGATTATTCTTCTACAACAGTAATAATATCCGAGAGCACGTAATGGAACTGTGGATAGGATGTATTCTCATTTTCAATAAATCCATTTCTGAGATCTATCGTGTCAGAAGGATTCTCCGGATCAACTCCTGTATATTCACCTTTAAAAACATGATTAACATATCCGCGCTTGAATATATCGGCTGCGCTGTTCATCGTTATCTCTGTACCGGGCGCTGCCACCTGTTGATTGAGATCGATCATCTCTACCCAGCCCTTTTCAAATCCTGCAGATACATCATTGCCGTGAACATGACCTGAAACAACAGACTCTATCTTCTTGTTTGCCATAAGAGCATCTACAGCTGAAAGAACATATCGCTCCCAGCATATTCGCGCGGTGACAAGAGATGTTCCGGGTGCGACTTCTGACATACTCTGATTAAAGCCTATGAAAAATACAGGTCTGTCCTGGGAAGCTTCCTCACAAGCTATAGCCGGTCCAATAGTATCAGTGTGCTGCGAAATGATCACACATCCGTCATTTATAAGTCGCTGCGCAGCCTTTTTTTCATGCGCATAACTGCTCCAGGTATTTGTATAGCAAACACGCATGACAGCCTGAGGCACAACAGAGCGTACACCCAGCAGGAAAGCCGTGTATCCGGAGATTACTTCTGAATCCGGATAAGCAGCTACAAACCCGACTTTCGCCTGGCTCGCAGAAATAGTCCCTTCCTGCAACAGTTCTCGAATCTTCATTCCAGCAACGATTCCGCTGACATATCGCCCCTGATAAGCCTCACCCTTAAATGTATGATAGTTGTCAGGAACGGTAATTCCGCTCATATCCATATATGAGGTCTGGCAGAATTGGACATTCGGGTATTCCGGCGCCAGCTCCATTACCAGTTTACTGTAGCCGTTGAAAAAAATGATATCACAGCCTGCTGATGCCAGATTCCGTAGCGGATCTTCCATCTCATCATCCAGAACATTACTGCATGTAAGAATCTCGACTTTATCGCCATATTTCTTTTCCAATGCGTCTTTTGCCAAAGAGAAGTTATAGGTATATGGAGTACTCTCATCATTATCATAGATAAAGCCAATCTTTAAGGATTCCCTAACTCCGTAAGGATTCATGTATTTGTATGCCCCAATGAAAGCAGCCAGAACGACAAGGCATGTTATCACTGTGGCGATATATACTCGCTTCATACCTTATCTCCTTTCTCCTGCTCGGAAGAATCTCCCTTTTCCTCCTGCATTTCTGCGGCCTGAATCTTTTTATCCTCTTCAACTCTTCGAGCCAGTTCCTCATGAGCCTCCTTATCAGCATTCTCAATTTCGGCTCTTTTCTGAGCATATATCTCATCCAAATTGATAACACCCTTATCTACCAGACGAAGGAAGGCATCAAGAGCATCCGGATCAAACTGCGTACCGCGACCACGCTTCATTTCATTCATGACATAGTCGGTATCCATGTGATTTCGATAGACTCTGTTCGAAGTCATTGCATCGAAAGCATCGGCTACACCTATGATTCGGCCGAATAATGGGATTTCATCTCCCTTGAGGCCATCAGGATAACCTTTTCCATCATAACGCTCGTGATGATATCTGGTACCATCCAGAACGTGCTCTACCAGAGTGAAATCCTTCAGAATTTCCGAACCGCTTAGCACGTGAGATTTCATTTTTACATACTCATCATCCGTCAGACGCCCAACTTTGTTCAGCACGCTGTCCGGAATAGCGATTTTTCCTATATCATGCATCTGGGCAGCTTTTCGAAGATTTGAAAGCGCCTTACTCCTCTGCCACCATTTGAAGCAGTTCATCTCACGAGCTATAAGCACAGAATATTCAGCCACACGCATAGAGTGCTGGTGTGTCCTGACGTCCTTGGCATCGACAGAATTCGCGATGGCCATAACGGTCTCATTTGCCATATTGATCTTGATCTGCTGCTGGTTAAGCTGCCTCTGTACTATGAGCCAGGTTATCCAGATAAGCAGTGCCGAGAGTATTAGCAACATATATGTGAGAAATCCCGGCTGCTCATAGATCTCACCTTCTTTTACTACATCAAATGTGCGCTCTTCGAGCACCTTCTCACCTGCGCTGTCGAAAATTGCCAGGTGGAAAGTGTATTCTCCCGACGGAAGATTAACATAAATAATGTTATTTAAACTATTCTGTGGCACTATCGTCCATTGTGTGTCATAACCTTCGAGTAAATAGCCTACATTTGGCTCCTGTATCGTATAATTCAGAATCTCAGGAGCAAGCTCTATACGACTTATGCCACGTCCTACAGTAATAGCGCCGATGCGAACCATAGGCTGAAGCACGCCATCAAGCTTAACAGACGCAAGCTGCATACGATATGAGCGGACATCGCTGTTGTATTTTTCGACATCAATGACATAAGCTCCTGTATCACACGGCAGGAACAATTCTCCATTTTCGTTGTAGTAATTCCATGAGTTTGCGGTCAAAGAAGTACCAAGCCCTCTTCTTGCATCCAAGAGCTCCCATGCAATCTCGCCGCCCTCAACCAATTCATCGCGCTCAACCACGTATATTCCGGCACTCGACATAACAAAGAGAGTATCCTCGTCTTTTACCCAGATATCATAGTTATTAAAATACGGGAATTTGTCCAGTACTCGGATATCGCCCTCAGGTTCGAGGTAGCAAAGACTGTTACTGGTAACAATAAACACTCCGTCGGACTTAGGGTCTTTTACCGTGCGCAAAATAACACCACTGCTGAGCCCATCCTCGCGAGTGAGCATATCAATGACCTTTCCGTCTTTAAGAACTGCTATTCCGTCGCCATCAGTCCCTGCTAAAACAGTACCATCACTGCGTTCAGTAAGAGTAAGAATCATAGAATTGATGAGTCCATTCTCATTTTTTACAGTCTGGACTATCTTATGATCTCGTATATAGCTGATTCCTGTATCGCCGGCAGCCAAAATGGTTCCGTCAGAAAGACCTGTCACAATCCTTGCTCTGTTTCCAAAGCTTCCATTCTCAGTATTATATGACCAGGATTCTCCATCCTTCGAATACTCAAGAAGCCCGCTTCCGTATGTGCACACCCATAAATGGTCCTTGCTATCCACATACATACAGCGAATACGTGTCCCTTCAAGCGCCTTAGTCAGGTCGTTGTTTTTCTGCCTCTGGCATGCGCTGTCTACAACATCAAGCCCCGTATCTGTGCCTATATAATAGCTTTCTCGCCACGCAACAATCGCATTTACGACCTTTCTATCCATGCCAATCGCACCATAGACGTCTTTAAAAGGAGATTTTGCAAGGCGCATCAGACCAAGTCTGGACGAAGTAAACCAAAGATTGCCCTGATAATCACAGAGCATATTGTCAATTGAATTATTAAAATCGTTAGTATTAAGGTGGTGAGAGCCATACTTATCCATGAACGCAACTCCGTCATCTGCACAGACAAAAAGAGTTCCGTCGTTCAGATAATAGAGATTATTGATACTGTTAACTCCCCTGCAATTCAGGACTTTTCGCTGTGTGAAGTCACCCTCGGATATATCATAACAGTAGATATTATTTGTAGAAGTGCCTACCATCAACGTTCCATCCGGTGCAAACGCACAACAGTTAAATATATCCTGACCTTCTGTCAGCTGAATTGAACTTAGCACTTCTCCTTTACTCATCAAAAAGAGTCGGCCATCTGAAGCAATTGCTGCCACATGTCCGAGGTCATCCGCTGTTAAGCTGTCTGCATAATTCACATCAACCAGCGTATTTGCAACCTTAAGGCCATTGTTCATCATCAGAACCTGCAGGCTGTTGGTCGTTCCAATATAATAGTATCCATCCTCTGCCCGAATGATCGACTTCACGGAATTGGATGGCAGTCCACTTGCCTGGTCCAACACATTAACAACTTCTTCACGAATCACTATGGCAAGTCCGTTGTCGTTGGTACCTATCCATAAACGTCCCTCTTCATCCACATAGAGGCAGTTTACGTTCTTAACCGTCTGATAGTCATCAACCCACCTGAACTCACGGCCATTATATCGATAAAGACCTGCATATGTACCTATCCAAAGGACACCGTCATTAGTCTGAGCAATATCGTTGGCTTCTCCGCAGGGAAGTCCATTGTTACTGCTGTATACGCTCTGAACATAATCGTTATAATCTTTGGGCCCCTGCTCTGTTGCAGCTCCCGCCTTAATAGGGAAAAGAAGTGACAGACTGATAGAAAGTACTAATGCAATAACCACACCAGCTTTTCCGGCATTTCTCAGCTCCTGATCCTTTTTATTGCTTCCATAAAAACGTCTTATCAGGATTACCAGATAAACAGCAGCAATGGTCAATACTTTGTCTGGAAATTCAAGAGCCAGCTGTCCTAGAACAGCACATGGGAAAAGAGGCCATCCCAGGTCAAGAAAATAGTCGATAACCCCGTCGCCCCATTTATTACCTGTATAGCCCGCTGATACTATCAGGTTCAATGGCACAGAAACAATAAGTCCCGTAACAACCGCCAACGAGGCCACCTTCATAAATCCATAAAAATGATCAAACCATCTCTTTCGCGCAGCTGTACCTACAATTATTCCTATTGCAATACTTGTGATAGCATAAGCAGCTGAAAGATGATTGATAACGCAATATGCAAGATTTCCTGTAAGACCTACAATTCCTCCACAGATTGGACCTCCTACATAAGCGCACAAAGCTGTTCCAAAAGAATCCGCCCATAAAGGCAGTTCAAAATGGGCGGTAAAAAGCTTCCCGCCCACATTTAAACAAACACATACCGCAATAAACAGGACAATCCAATAGGTTTTCCAGTTTTTCATTCTCTAAATCCCCTGGCTATTAATTAACAAGAATGTTTTTATCCCTATACATTGATGGTACGCTATTATTTCATAAAAAATTATTAAAAAAAAATAAAATTTTACAAATATCCGTTTTTAATGAAACTAAATTACCAAATATATATAAATCAAAGCATGTTCAATAGTTTATCCACGATGACATCCGCCATATAGAGCTTGTAGTCCAGTCTGGAATCCTGCGCAGGAACCGTGCAGTAAAAGCTCTCTGTTCCGGTGCTGCAGGAAATGGCAAAATACACTTCTCCGGGAACACTGTCACTGTTATTAGGGTCCACATTGCCAAAGCTTCCGGTTACACCGATTCCAAAATCAGCGCTATAGGCTCTTTTGCACGCATCAGCCATCGCAATAGCTGTTTCTTTTGAATAAACGCCATTAGTCTTTATTATTTCCTCCGGAACCCCCTGCAAAATCTTGGCTTCATTACTATATGTAATGAATGCCCCTTTAAGCACAGCAGATGAGCCCTCAGTATCAGTTATAAGTGACGCCACAAGGCCCGAAGTACAACTCTCCATTGTTGTTATTGTTTTTTTCATTTCAATAAGAAGTTTTGTCAGTTTTTCGTATTTTCTTTCTACTTCCAATTCGTTAATATTCATGCTCTTTTCTTCCATATAAACATTGTTTTCCAAGTTATTGTAACATACAATATAAACAAATTCTCAAAACCAAAGCGCATAGCAACATCGCGTATAGCTGCAAAATTCTTGTGTTACAGAAATAAGGAGGCCCGCCATGACAAACAAGAACATGAATAATTGCTTTGAAATATTCATCGATAAACTATACCGTTACGACAGAATTGCTGAGCCATGCTACATAGGATTTCCTCTCAAAAAAGGTCTTATTTCCGATACAGATATGGTCCGTATCATTGATCCGGTTAAAAATGTGTATCTTCCTACACAGATAAAGGTAACTTCCCGCTATGATGACGGGTCTGTTCGCTTTATCTTCATCAGATTTTTGGCAGATATCCCGGCCAATAAAAAGAGTCGCTTTATTTGTGATATAAATCCTGAAAAAACAAATGGGTCATTTTATAACGATAGTTATCCTTACAATCCAGTATCTGTCAAGGAAATCCCCGACGGATTTGAGCTTTTCACAGTAGATTATTCAACCGGTGAAAGCTTTTCATATACTATGAAAAACAACTCCGAAGAGATTTTTGACTCTGTTCTTTTTGGAAAAAAGACTTATTCAGGAAGTCAGCTTGCCGGTCCATTCCTGAAAAAAGCTGGTGAGAGCAGCGAATATACTATCCGCACAAACTCCTGGAAAATAGTTGAAAGCGGCCCAATATGCGCAATTCTTAAGACCACCGGCACTCATATTAATATAGAAACAGGAAACACCCTGGGTTTTGAGCTAAAACTCACTGCCTGGGCAGGTAAGCCTTACACTGAAGTTTCCTACAGAATCATAAATGATACAGATGCGCCATTTGAGATTGCATCACTTAAGTATCACGTTTATCGCACCCTTGAACAGACTGCTCAATTTGGCGATGAGCCTCTTTTCCATGCAGCAAACAGTTCAGATGCTGATCTTATAACAAAAGAGATTGATAATGCCACAGTCAGGACCATCGCAGCTTCTTCAAATTACAAGACTGATTATTTTATAGGAAAAGAAGGTGTTCCAGCCAAACGTGTAATTGATTCCGACTGGCTTTTGAAGGAAGCCAATGAGCATTTCGCTGAAACCTTCTATGGCACGTTTTTCGCTGACTGTACAGATTCAGAAGGCGGCGTATGTGCAACCATTTACCAGGCTCAGCAGAATTATCCCAAGGCCATAGAGGCTGATGGCAACGGTATAACCATTTATTTAGTCCCTGAAAATGTGGAAAAAGTCGTACTTGAGAGCGGAATGTCCCGTGAGCAGAGATTTCTTTTGCATTTCCATGAAGAATCAGAGAGTATCAGCAGCCTTAACGACAGAAGTATTGTTTATCAGATGCCATACAGGCCTTATGTACTCCCTGAAGTACACAAAGAATCCGGTGTATGGCCAGATATCTTTGCCGCAAAAACGGACTTTAGGGTTGAGCAAAGTCTGATAGCAAGGGCTGATACGCACAACAGAGCCTACGGAATGCTCAACTTCGGTGATTCCTGCGATCCCAACTACACTGCTCAAGGCAGAGGTAACGGGCATTTGATATGGTCCAATAACGAATATGACTATCCACATGCCTGCGCTCTCCTCTTCGCCAGAACAGGAATCAGGAGGTTTTTGGACTATAATATCGCATCTTCGAGCCACTGGATGGACGTTGATGTATGCCACTACCACAAGGACCCGCTTTACATTGGCGGTCAGTGGGAACACACAGCAGGCCACGTTATTAATGGTGTAATGGTTTGTTCACATGAATGGGTGGAAGGACTTTTGGATTATTATCACTTTACAGGTGATGAAAGAGGCCTCGAAACCGCTATTGGAATCGGCGAAAACGTGATGAGACTGCTGGATCTGCCGATGTACGCAAAGGCAGGCGAATCCAATGCCAGAGAAACCGGCTGGGCACTGAGGACGCTTACTGCTTTATATGTAGAAACATCAGATCATAAATGGCTCACCAAGTGCGAAAAAATACTTGATGATTTCAAGATATGGGAAGAACAATATGGACATTGGCTTGCGCCATATACAGATAATACGATTATCCGCGTAGGATTTATGATTTCAGTTGCCATTGGCTCGCTTATGCGCTATTACAGACAGTTCCCTGACGAAGAGTTAAAGGGTCTTATTCTTCGCGCAGTTGATGACATGATTGAGAACTGTTACGTGGAGAGCTGGGGAATCTTTTATTACAAAGAGCTTCCTTCCCTTAACAGACTTGGCAACAACACTCTCCTTTTAGAGGCTCTGACAATAGCTTATGACCTGTCAGGCGACCCGAAATACCTGGAATATGGCCTCGGGACATTTAGAAATGCCATTTCAGACAAGCCGTCCTACGCTTCTGCTAAACGCAAAGAGGAAAATTCCGTTATTGTCGGTAATGCCAGCAGCAAGAATTTCGCCCAGAGCATGATCCCGATTGCAGGTTTTTATAGGGCTCTAGCGCAGTCAGGTTATGAAATTTAAACTTCTGTAACACATGCTTTATGTTAAAAGAGCCTCAAAATCTTTTTCCGGCATAGGTTTATAGTAATAGAATCCTTGTATGTAGTCACAATCCGCATTCTGAAGGAATTTGAGCTGTTTTTCGGTCTCAACTCCTTCAGCTGTGACCTTTGCTCCAATCGAATGTGCAAGCTGAATCGTAGATACAATTATCGATTCAGCTTTTTCATTTATTCCAATTTTCCTGATAAATCCAAGGTCAAGCTTGATGATATCGAAATCAAAGGTCTCAAGCATGGATAAAGAACTCATTCCACTGCCATAATCATCAAGAAGAATCTTGATTCCCTGTTTTCTCATCTGATTCAGGTAATCTATCGCTTTTGTCTCAAGGTCCGCATAAGCAGACTCGGTTACCTCAAATCTTATCATGGCAGGATCAATATCTTTCTCTTTGATGCGCTCAAAAATGCTCTCAATGAAGGCTGTATCATAGAAATCAACCCTCGAGAGGTTAAGCGCACAGGGAACTGCATTTTTCTCCTTTAATTGTCTGGATATAAAATCTAATCCACGTTCAAAAATGAAGCTGTCTAAATAAGAAATCTTTCCTTCAGCCTCAATTACCGGGATAAACTCGCCTGGAGATACCATACCCAAATCCTTGTGACGCCATCTGATAAGTATCTCGGCGCTGGCTATTTCCCCTGTTTTCGCATCAACAATAGGCTGATAATAAGGCTCAAACTCATTATCCGCTATGCCTCTTTCAAAATCTGACAAAAAGAATCTCTGTCTGACGTAAGTCTCTTTCAGAACATCATCATAATATGCATAGAGACGATTTCCTTTTCCTGTTCCGTCTCCGATCGTTTTCTCCGCAAGCTTTGCGCCGGCGATAAGCTGTGTTATCTCCATGCTGGAATTGCGAATTGAATAAATTCCGCAGCGAATTTCATAGTTATATTCCTTGGATTCTATCTTAAATACCTGGCTGCACATTGCCTTCAGATTCTTATCTTTTAAATTCTCATCCGCAGTAATAAGGACGAAATGATCATCCTCAAGTCTTCCCATAACAACCGGTTTTAAATATTTGCGCAGAGTATCTCTAGTCTGGAAGATTACAATGTCACCTTTTTGATCGCCAAATAGTTCATTAACAGCCTTAAAGCCTTTAATATTTGTATAAACAAGAGAGTAATGCTCATTCTCAGGTAATTCTGACATGAACAACGAAGCCCTCTCCAAAAATCCGGTTCTGGCATATTCATCAGTCATCCAGTCGTGATCAAGAGCTGTTGTGATGTCAAAAAAGACAATAAGAAGCCAGTCAGGATATCCGGGAATCCTACTTACCCTGATATTCTTGGCACGGCGTCCGTCTCCGGTATCTATGTGAGCCGTCCTCACAAAATTTCCACGATCCCTGAGTTCATCAAGGATCACAGAAATTCTTACCTGATCAAGGAACGCTTCTCTCTCCTCTTCCACAACTTTCTGAGAAAGTCTGAAGCAAATGTCCGTATACCTCATTCTGCTGCTCTCAAAAGTTTCCCACAGCTTATCATACAGATAATATACTTCACAAACTTCAGTATTTATATTGACGGAAATAACGAGATCATATCCGTCAGCGAGAAGAGTCTTTACAACTGTCTGCTCAAAATATCCCATATAAGGCACTATTGTTCCGCGTTTAAGCGGACTTATAACGCCATCTTCTATTATCTCGCCCTCGCCAATAAAAGAGGTCTTTCCGTCCTTGATCTTGAAATAACTTCCATCAGAAACCAGATAAAATCTTCTTCCATAGCTGTCAGGCAAAACAACATCGTTGATAAAATCCATTCCATCTATCTGTTTGCCCTTCATAGCCTCACTATGAGGAATCATCTGGATATTTGTAAGGTCCAGACCATCAGAAAATCTCACATAATTAGGATCTGCTGCTTCCCCTTCCAATTCAGGCATCAGATATGCGCTATACGCAGCGTTAATGGAACCTGCACTCATTCCGATAACAATACCGTCAAAGTTAACCAATGCTTCTCTAAGCCCAATACGCTTCATAAATGCCAGCTGAGAAGGAGCATGGCCACCGGCAAGATATATAACATCTGCCCAGGCAATAAGCTTTGGAAGAGTATTCTTTGATTTCTCGACCAATGATTTTACTGTTTTTACCTCAAGACCTGCATATTCAAAGGCATCAAGGATCTGCTTTTTCTGCAGTTCATTATCCTTGGTTGCACTGGGATTACAAGGCACATACAGTAAATTGAGTGCGCCCCTCCACTCGCTCTTTAGATCATCAAAAAAACCATAACAGTCCAAAGGCTCCTTTTTTTCATAAGAGCCATCTTCCTGATATGGTATAAAGCTACTGGTCAGAAATATAACCATTTGCGAATCCCTTCGTTAACCAAATCATGAATAGATTAATACGGCAAGCAAGAAACTTATAATGTAATTATAACAGATATCTATATTATGCTATACTAAAAGGACACAAAAATTATATTTTTTAGCCAAGATTCAAACGGAGATTATTTATGAATAACGAGATATTCGAGTCAGAGCAGGCTCATTTGACCAAAACATACAACAAACTTCTTGAGATCAAGAAAAACATCGAGTCGCAGATTGATGCCTTGAATGAAAAGGCTGTAGATGATAAAAACGATATCCGAGATAATATTCGATTTGACTACGCGGATATAGAGACCACTATGGAGACTCTTGCAGAGATCGAAGTTTGGAACAGGTATATTGATACCTACAACGTTGAGAGTAACTCCCTTGGCAAGCGCCTTGAGACAGTCAACAAGCTCCTCGCATCTCCATATTTTGCCAAGATTCAGCTGCAGTTTGCGGAAAATGAAGAACCTGAGAGCTATTATATCGGTCGCGCTGCAATTTCAGAAAATGGCTACGATCAGCTTGTCATCGACTGGCGCTCTCCAATTGCTGAAGTCTATTACAATCAGGAGAACGGCCACACTCACTACACAGTAGAGGACAGAACAATTCCTGTAGACCTTAAGCTGCGCAGACAATTTGATATCAACAAGGATAATCTAATTTCTTACTTTGACACACAGATTGCGATTGAAGACCCCATGCTTCTGCAGTCTCTTTCTCATGCTCATTCCGACAAAATGCAGGCAATTACTGCTACCATCCAGAAGGAGCAGAACACAGTCATCCGCTATCCTGACGTACCTATGCTTGTAGTAAACGGAATCGCAGGCAGTGGTAAGACTTCTGTTTTATTGCAGAGAATTGCTTATCTGTTCTATCAGAAGCGCAAAACTCTGCGCCCTGACCAGGTTTGTCTGTTGACGCTCAATCCTGTATTTCGTGATTACATCGATAATGTCCTTCCTGATCTTGGAGAGACCAATCCTCTCACACTTACCTGGCAGGAATTCCTTGATATGGTAAATGTTCCGGTTTCCTCAGGAGAATACGACTACACTTATGACAACAGTTTGCAGACAATTCATGACGTATTACCTACGCTTAAGCCTGAATTGGACGACTTCTTTGACATTAAGCAAAAGGATAAGGTCATCCTCTCTAAAAACGAAGTCTTTTCTGTTGTTAAGAGATTTAAGCAGTTCCCGATGAGTGTTCGTCTGATTCAGACTGTCTCTGACGAATTAGAGGAAATCGCCAAAAATGCTTTGAAAAATATGGATGACAATTCCTTTGATGACTCGGAGAGCACACCTAAGTCTGATGCTTCAGAAAACAACCGTATAGAGAATGATTTTGGAGGAGCACTCCAGAACATTAGACGCTTTAACTGGATCAACGTGATGCATGTTGCACAGCGTATTTTAGGCAACTCTCACATAACAGCTACTGAATGGCTTTATACCAAATTGGAGCTCACCGGTGAATGTGACCGTAACATGCGTTATGTAATGGTTGACGAAGTCCAGGACTACACAGTTTCACAGATAATGGTATTTCAGAAGTACTTCCCAAATGCCCGATTTATGCTGCTCGGCGATGAGTTCCAGGCAATTCGCGAAGGAACAGTTTCTTTTGCCAAACTTGAAGAAATGGCAAACACCGATAATAAGAAATACGTTGAATTGCCACTTATGACTAGTTACCGCAGTTCACCTGAGATAACCGACATGTTTGCTTCGATTCTTCCCGAGGCGAAAAAACTCATGGTTTCTTCAGTAAAACGTCCGGGAGAAATGCCAATTATCAAAACATGTAAATCTGATAAGGAATACTGTGAAGAACTTAGAAAGCTGATACAGGAATTTGAGAAAAAAGACGGTCTTACAGCGATAATCTGCAGAAATCAGTTCAGTTTGGATAAAGTCTGTGCTGCTCTTGGCAAAAACTCGCCACAGATCATCGACATACACGATTCTCTGCCCAAAACCGGTGCCTTTTTAATTGAGCTTCCTCTTGCCAAGGGACTCGAATTTGACAATGTAATCCTTGCTGATGCCACCGTAGAATCATACCCTGATGACGAGCTTGGCAGGCACTGTCTCTACACAGCAATATCGCGTGCAACGCAGCATTTGGCTATTATTGCAAATGGTGAGCTCACAACAAATATTGACGTATAAATGATATAACTTTAACTTAATTTTTCTAATTTTTTAATTGGATGCCACTCATAAATAGTATTAAAATGTTTATAAGCGCAAGCTAAACTATGCAAATGGAAGGTGGTAAGATATGGCAGATAGAAAGGATCTGATCAATCAGTTAGCAGCATCAATGGGCGCAGGCCAATTTGCTCAAACTAAATATGAGGAATCCAGATTTGATCCCGAAACCGGTACTTTATACTGCAACGGAATGGCCATTTCAGCTTCGGTTGCCGAACAGGCGATTAAACATTTCACAACAATGCAGAAACGTTGTGACCCGAACGACCCTTCTTCAAAGCAAATGGCCATGATCTATGCGTGTGCAGTTAATGCTATTAAAGTTATGCAGAGCCCTAAGGTTAAAGAGTTTTTGAAAACTGAAGGTAAAGATATTGAGCTCTGAATCTTAATCACTCAACGTTCATCAGAGAAAGAGCTGCATCATCAGCAACCAGCGTAAAATCAGGATGAAGCTGTAAGATTGATGCAGGTATCTCCGGCGTAACTTCTCCAGTCAAGGCCCTTTTTAGGACCTTGGCTTTTTTTTCGCCATCGACTACCATCAGTATCTTTTTTGCCTTCATTATGGTGCCAATGCCCATAGTGATGGCCTTTCTGGGTACCATTGAAACATCATCAAAGAATCTCTTATTAGCTTCTATAGTGCTCTCTGCCAGGTCTACAATATGTGTTTTCCTGGTAAAACAGCTTCCGGGCTCATTGAATCCTATATGTCCATTCGGTCCCATGCCAAGGAGCTGCATGTCAATGCCACCCAGCTCATCAATAATGTTTTCATATTCCATGCACTCCAGCTCCATGTCAGTTGCTATTCCGCTTGGAATATGAACGTTTGTCCTCTTGATATTTACCTTGGAAAAGAGGTTTTCATTCATAAAATAGTGGTAGCTCTGCTCGTTAGAAGCAGGAAGTCCCACGTATTCATCTAGATTAACCGTCTTTACCTTGGCAAAATCAAGATCATTTTTGTTATACCAGGCAACAAGTTGCGCATAAATTCCTATAGGCGTCGAACCTGTCGCCAGGCCAAGTACACAGTCAGGTTTAATGATAATTTGTGCAGAAAGAATATTTGCAGCTTTTCTGCTCATGTCCTGATAGTCATGAGCTCTGTAGATTTTCATCATATCTTTCCCTCTTTTTACCGGATACCCTTATGCGTTTAATTCTGAATAATCAAATCCCTTAAGCTTCAACTCGTCAGCAAGAAGGCAGGCAGCAAAGTGTCCCTGCTCAAATTCTCTGTAGTCAGGAGTCTGTTCCATACACTTCTTGTCACAGTATCTGCATCTTGTGTGGAAATAGCATCCACTTGGTGGATTAGCCGGGTTAGGAATCTCTCCCTTAAGCGGAATTCTCTCCTGCTGATAATTAGGATCAGCTACAGGTACGGCAGACATCAGAGCCTCTGTGTAAGGATGCTTGGGGTGAGTGAATATCTGCTCTGTCTCACCATATTCCACCATTTTGCCAAGGTACATAACACCTACTCTGTCAGAAATATGCTCAACAACAGAAAGGTCATGTGAAATAAAGATATAGGTCAGTTTCATTTCCTTCTGAAGATCCTTAAGAAGGTTGATAACCTGCGCCTGAATTGATACATCAAGTGCAGAAACCGCCTCATCACATACGATGATCTTGGGCTTTAAAACAAGTGCTCTTGCAATTCCGATACGCTGTCTCTGTCCACCTGAGAAAGCATGCGGATATCTCATAAGATAAGCAGGATTAAGTCCAACCTTTTCAGCCATCTCCTTTGCCATCTGATCCATCTGTTCCTTGGGCATCTTAGGATAGTTGGCCTTTAATGGCTCCTTGATGATGTCAAGAACCGTCATTCTGGGATCCAGCGATGAATAGGGATCCTGGAAGATCATTTGGATCTCTTTTCTGATGGACTTCATCTTCTTTTTATCTACTTTGAGGAAATCAAGCTCCTCGCCGGATTCTGTGCGATAGAAAACCTCTCCCTCTGAAGCATCATAAGCTCGTACGATACATCTTCCGAGAGTTGTCTTACCACATCCTGATTCACCTACAATTCCGATTGTTTCGCCTTCGCGAACACTGAAAGAAACGTCAGTAACAGCTTTTACAGTTACATTCTTGGAGGTAAAACGCTTGTGAAGGTGTCTGACTTCAAGAATATTTTCCTTATCCACGCTTCTTACCTCCTTCCTCAACAGGGCCTCTTGCCTCTTCTTCCTTTATTCTGGCCTCTGCCTCCTGTCTCTGCTTCTGACATGCAGGATTGTTGCAGTTAAAGCATGCAATCTTGTGACCGGGCTCAATCTCAACAAGCTCGGGTTCTGCTTTATCGCAGAGTCCCTCTATCCTGCAGTCGCATCTGTCATAGAATCCGCACTGCTTTGGCAGATTCATGGCAAGCGGTACTGTACCTTCGATTGAGAAAAGTCTCTCATCCTTTTTGCCGCCGATCTTATGAACAGAACCCATAAGACCTCTGGTATATGGATGCTGAGGATTTGCATAAATGGTCTTGGAATCGCCGGTCTCAACCACCTTTCCAAGGTACATAACAGCAACTCTGTCACACATTCTCGCAACAACACCGAGATCATGTGTTATGAAAAGAATTGCCATGTTGAACTCTTTCTGAAGCTCTTTCATAAGCTCAAGAATCTGAGCCTGAATAGTAACGTCAAGAGCTGTTGTAGGCTCATCAGCTATGAGAAGCTTGGGATTACATACAAGAGCCATGGCAATAAGTGCTCTCTGGAGCATACCGCCTGAAAACTCGTGAGGATACTGATTGTATCTCTTTTCAACGTTGGCAATACCAACTTTTCTCATTACGTCTAAAGAGATTTCTTTTGCCTTCTTTTTATCCTTGGTAATATGCAGTAAAGTAGCCTCTGTTATCTGATTACCTATAGTATACATTGGCGAAAAAGCAACCATTGGCTCCTGGAAGATCATGGAAATCTGCTTACCTCTGATGTTGCGGATTTCCTTGCCTTTAGGATCCATTTTGAGGATATCAACTTCAGTATCATCCTCATTTTTGAACATTATCTCGCCATGAGGGTAGCACTTTTTGTCATTGATAGCCAAAATAGCCTTACAGGTGATGGATTTTCCGCATCCGGATTCTCCAACAAGACCAAGTGTTTCGCCTCTTTTTATCTCAAAATTCACTCCTCTTACAGGTGTAAGAGTTCCCTCCATCATCTTGATATCAATATGGAGGTCTTTTACTTCCAAAATATTATCTTTTTCCATAATGCCTCCTGAATTACTTGTAAGGATCTGCTGCATCTCTCATTCCATCACCAAGGAAGTTGAATGCAAGAACCGTAATAGTTACAAAAATGATGGGGATCAGCTTGTGTGGGTTGGCAGCAACGTCTGTTACTGAGCTTGCTTCCTGAAGAAGTACGCCCCAGCTGGTCGCAGGTGATTTGATACCAAGTCCGAGGTATGACATTGAAGTCTCACCAACGATTGAACCCGGAATACCAAGTGTAAGAGATACGATAAGGTAGCTCATAAAGCCGGGAACGAGATGCTTCCAGATGATCTTCCAGGTGGAAACGCCGGAAATTCTGGCTGCCATAACGTAATCCTCGTTCTTTAATGAAAGGAACTTGCCTCGAACGACTCTCGCCATACCTGTCCAGTTAATGAATGACAGGATAATTGTCATGTAAAAGTACATCTTTACGGTAGAAATTCCTGCAGGAATAGCTGCTGAAAGAGCCATCCAAAGAGGAATCTGTGGAACTGCTCCGATAACCTCAATGATTCTCTGAATGATCATATCAAGAACACCACCGAAATATCCGGATATTGAACCAATCGCAATTCCAAGGAAAAAGCTTATGATCGCGCTGGCAAACGGAATTGAGAGTGATATTCTCGCTCCAAGCAAAACTCTGGAGAAAATATCTCGTCCAAGGGAATCAGCTCCAAACAGGAAAATCTTGGCTCCCGTTCCGCCCTTTGATCCTTCGGAAACGCCAAAGAGATGAAGATCACATGGGAAAAGTCCCAAAACCTTGTACTCCGTGCCATGTACAAAGAATTTAATCTTGTAATACTCTGAAAGATCAGGCTCCAAAGCAACTTCAAATGTCTTTTTATCGATTGTCTTGGTGAGTTTGTAGATATGAGGTCCAACATGCTCATCTTCAAATATTGTATAAATCTTAGTCGGTGCAGAATTTCTGTAAAGTCCATCAAACTCATCAAGTGAGTATGGTGCAAGGAAATCTGCGAACAATGCTGAAATGTACAAAACTGCAAGAATAATAAATGAAATCTGCGCAAGTTTATGCTTTTTCAGCTTTCTTGCCATCAATGTCCATTGGGAGGCAAGATAATAATCTTCTTTTGACTTCTTATTCTTAGCCATTATCTATTACCTCCTGAATAACGAATTCTTGGATCAAGGAAAGCAAGTGCGATATCTGAGAAAAGAACTCCGATAACAACCAGCACAGCCTGGATCATAACGATAGCACCTGCAAGATACATATCCTGAGACTGAAGAGCCTTGTAAAGAACAGGTCCCTGAATCTGCATGTTAAGTACCATAGCAGTTACTGTTGATCCTGAGAACAGGCTTGAAAGAACTCCGCCAAGCCCTGATACTGTAGGGTTGATAGCTGCTCTAAAGCAGTACTTCATGATGATCTTACCCTCTGGCACGCCCTTTGCTCTGGCTGTCAAAGTATACTGTTTTGCAACCTCATCGAGCATCTGCGCACGAACGGAACGAATGATACCGCAGGTTCCACTGGTACCGATAACCACGATAGGAATGATCATTCTCTTTAAGAAATCACCGAAATTATATAGATGAATGCCGTTTTGTAGCATTTCCTGAGTAAACAGACCAACGTTGGCATTTCCTGTCCACTTGTAGGATAAATACATCAGCACAATAGCCAAAATAAAGTTTGGTATCGCTGTTCCAAGGAAACCGATTATCGCTGAAATGTAGTCTCCTGCAGAATACTGATGAGTACTAGCGTATACAGCAATAGGAATAGATACCAGATATTGGAAAAGCATAATAATCGCCGTAACGCCGATGGTGAGTCCCAATCTGTCATTAACTACACTCCAAACGTCACGTCCGTATGCAAATGAATATTTCCAGTTGTGATGTGAATGATAAAGCCTATAATAAGCTGAATCCGTAGGTGTCCAGATGATATCTTTAACCCACTTTAAGTATTGCTGCCAAACAGGCAGGTCAAGTCCGTAATCAGCTCTCATTGATGCAGCATAATCCGCATCAACCAACTCTCCTTCTGTTGCCAATGCAGCGATGTGCGCTGATACATAGTCCCCAGGAGGAAGCTGTATAACGAAGAAAACTAATATTGATATAAGAAGCAGTGTAGGAATAAACCAAAGAATTCTCTTAATGATATACTGAACCAGATCTCTTTTATAGAATTCCTTTAGAGCATCCACAAAGCCGTTTTTGCTTTTATTTTCCTCCATTAGAAATGTCCCTTTCTAGTAAAAACCGGAGACGTGGAAACCCCCTCACGTCTCCGGTAAATATTTACTAATATCTTTTCTCTTTCCCAAAACATTTAAAAACGTTTGTTATTAAATATCCAGCCACATTACTCAGCCTTGAAAAGAACCTCGTAGTGTGTCATATTAGCGTACTGATAGCAGTCTGCCCATACAAGGTTATCTGCGTAATTCTTAATCTTGGAGCTGATAAGCTCATAAGAATTCTCAGCCTTGAGGTAAGCAATTGACCAGAGATTATCTTTGTGGATCTGATAGATCTGATCCTGATATGTATCTCTCTCAGTCTCATCAGATGTAAGACGCCACTTGTCATAGAGTTCAACAAGCTTAGCCATGTCTCCTGTAGGCTCAACACCCTGAGCGCCCTTTGTCTGGTAATATGTACCATACTCACCATACCACTCAGCTGACTGTGCGATAGGTAC
>JAEEGL013508634.1_pt1 | contig 23312 bp, 17 predicted proteins | sample 9134231 | NCBI WGS metagenome assembly JAEEGL01 (sample SAMN16246548, study PRJNA631951) | gut metagenome | biome: gut microbiome; feature: rumen; material: fiber-attached | host: Bos | place: Iran: Karaj | collected 2018-10
GGCGACTGGTACACCGTCAGCGGTGTGAAGGTTGGAACCCTGAAGAAGGGTGTCTACATCAACAACGGCAAAAAGGTCGTGATTAAGTGAGAATAAAGCAGAGCTTGCTCATGCTTTATCGAGCGTGAGCGAGCTCGAGCTTCAGCTCAAGGTTGTTATTAAGTAAATGAACTGCGAGCTTGCTCACGTCCACAAGTCGTGGGCAGGCTCCTCAAGATTGTAATCCACAAAAAAACGAAAAGACTATGATCAAGAAAGAATATATTCAACCGAACACCGACGTGTTCTGCGTGGAGGTGCAGGCCGTTTTGGCAGACTTCAGCGTGAACAGTGGCGACGATGGCATTGTTGCCGACCCAGATCCCGATGAGGACGACGACGACAACCGCGCCCACCACACCTACAACACCTGGGAGGACGAGGAGGACTACTAAGTTCATCCCCCATCCACAACAGTATAGCGCGAAGGTGCCGCCAACCCAGCAACGGGGAGGGCGGCACCTTCAGTTTTACCCGCATTGTTTTTTTCATTCATTCTTTCAAGGAATGTTTGGCCGTTTCAATTAAAAGCCGTAAATTTGCAAACGAAAAAACATCATTTGCCCCTATGGAAGACTTCGTACACTTGCACGTACACACCTACTACTCGATACTCGACGGCCAGTCGAGCATCAAGAACCTCGTGAAGAAAGCCGTCGACAACGGCATGCGCGGAATGGCCGTCACCGACCACGGCGACATGTTCGGCATCAAGGAGTTCTTCGACATCACCACAGGTGTGAACAAAGACCGCAAGAAGCAGGGGCTCGAGCCCTTCAAGCCCATCTTCGGGTGCGAGGTGTATGTGGCCAACGGCAAGAAGGAGAGCAAGAAGAAGGAGCTGGGCGACGACCGCCGCTACCACCTCATCTTGCTGGCGAAGAACCAGAAGGGCTACCACAACCTTATTAAAATAGTATCGCGCGCGTGGACCGACGGATTCTACACCCGCCCGCGCACCGACCACGACGACCTCATGCGCTACCACGAGGGCATCATCTGCTGCTCGGCATGCCTGGCGGGAGAGGTGCCGCGCCGCATCCTGAACGACGACATTGCGGGAGCGGAGGAGATGATTGAGTGGTACAAGGGCGTGTTCGGCGACGACTACTACCTGGAGCTGATGCGCCACGAGGTGACCGACCCCAACATCCGCGCCAACCGCGAGACCTTCCCCCTGCAACAGAAGGTGAACCGCGTGTTGGTGGACCTCGCCCAGAAACACGGCGTGAAGCTCATCTGCACCAACGACTGCCACTTCGTGGACCAGGACAACGCCGAGGCCCACGACCACCTCTTGTGTCTCTCCACGGGCAAAGACCTCGACGACCCCACGCGCATGCTCTACTCCAAGCAGGAGTGGTTCAAGACGCGCGAGGAGATGAACCAGGTGTTTGCCGACATTCCCGAGGCGCTGGCCAACACCATCGAGATTCTCGACAAGGTGGAGTTCTATAGCCTCGACCACGACCCCATCATGCCTTTCTTCCCCATTCCCGAGGAGTTCGGAACGGAAGAGCAATGGCGCCAGAAATTCACCGAGGAAGACCTCTACCGCGAGTTCACCACCGACGAGAACGGCGAGAACCCGCTCCCCCGCGAGGATGGCGAGAAGAAGATAGCCCACCTGGGCGGCTACGACAAGCTCTACCGCATCAAGTTCGAGGCCGACTATCTGGCGAAGCTCGCCTACGAGGGAGCCAGCAAGCGCTATGAGACACCCCTCGTCCAGGAAGTCGACGACCGCATACGCTTCGAGCTCCACATCATGAAGACGATGGGATTTCCCGGCTACTTCCTCATCGTGCAAGACTTCATCAAGGCCGCCGAGGAAAAGCTCGGCGTGATGGTGGGTCCCGGGCGTGGCTCGGCGGCGGGTAGCGTGGTGGCCTATTGCCTGGGCATCACCAAGATCGACCCGATGAAGTACGACCTCCTGTTCGAGCGTTTCCTCAATCCCGACCGCATCTCCCTGCCCGATATCGACACCGACTTCGACGACGACGGCCGCGGCCGCGTGCTGAAATGGGTGGAGGACAAATACGGCCATGAGAACTGCGCACACATCATCACCTACGCGTCGATGGCCACGAAAAACTCCATCAAGGACGTGGCCCGCGTGGAGAAAGTGCCCCTGGCGCTGTCGAACGCCTGGTGCAAGGCCATCCCCGACCGGCTTAAAGACCCCCGCACAGGCGAAGACCTGAAGATGAACCTGCCGAATGCTATTAAATGTACACGCGAGCTGCAGGAGGCCGAGGCCAGCAGCGACCCCGCCCAGGCCAACACCATCAAATATGCCAAGATGCTGGAGGGCACCGTCCGAGGCACCGGCATTCACGCCTGCGGATTCATCATCTGCCGCGACCCCATCAGCGACTGGGTGCCCGTCTCCACCGCCGACGACCCCGACTTCAAGGACACGAAGACCAACTGCACGCAGTACGACGGACACGTCATCGAGTCGACCGGCCTCATCAAGATGGACTTCCTCGGCCTGAAGACACTCTCAGAGCTGAAAGAGGCCTGCGCCAACATCAAGCAGACACTGGGCATCGACATCAACCTCGACACCATCCCCATCGACGACCCGAAGACCTACGAGCTTTACCAGCAGGGACGCACCGTCGGCACCTTCCAGTTTGAGTCGGCAGGCATGCAGAAATACCTCCGCGAGCTGCACCCCACCGTCTTCGAGGACCTCATAGCCATGAACGCCCTCTACCGGCCGGGACCCATGGACTACATCCCGCAGTTCATCGCCCGCAAGAACGGACGGGAGGAAATCACGTACGACATCCCCTGCATGGAGAAATACCTGAAGGACACCTACGGCATCACCGTCTATCAGGAGCAGGTGATGCTGCTCTCCCGACAGCTGGCCGACTTCACCCGTGGCGAGAGCGACGCCCTGCGTAAGGCCATGGGTAAGAAGAAGAAGGACATCGTAGACGCCATGAAGCCGAAGTTCATCGAAGGCGGAAAGAAAAACGGCCACGACCCGAAGATACTCGACAAGATATGGGCCGACTGGGAGAAGTTCGCATCCTATGCCTTCAACAAGAGTCACGCCGCCTGCTATTCATGGGTGGCCTACCAGACAGCCTACCTGAAGGCGAACTACCCTGCCGAGTACATGGCTGCCATTATGACACGCCGCCGCGACCAGATAACGGAAATCACCAAGCTGATGGACGAATGCAAGCAGATGGGCATCGCCACCCTCGGACCCGACGTGAACGAGTCGTACCTGAAGTTCGGTGTGAACCAGAGGGGGGAGATACGCTTCGGACTGGCTGCCATCAAGGGCATGGGCGACGGCGCCGCACAGGCCATCATCGACGAGCGCACGAAGAACGGCCCGTTTAAGGACATCTACGACTTTGCACAGCGTGTGTCCTCGGCCAGCATCAACCGCAAAGGCTATGAGAGCCTGGCGCTGAGCGGCGGCTTCGACAGCTTCGGCATCCGCCGCGAGTGCTTCTTCGCCGAGAACAGCAAGGGCGAAGTGTTTCTCGACACGCTGGTGCGCTTCGGGCAGATGTACCAGCAGGCCAAGAGCGAGGCGCAGAACTCACTCTTCGGAGGCTTCGACGAGGTGGAGATTGCCACCCCGCCCATACCCAAGACCGACGTGCACTGGAGCGACATCGAGCGGCTGAACAAGGAGCGCGACCTCGTGGGCATATACCTCTCAGCCCACCCACTGGACGAGTATAAGATTGTGCTCGAAAACCTCTGCAACGCCCGCTGCGACGAGCTGGCCGACCGGGGAGCGGCCCTCAAGGACCGCGAGGACGTGGCGCTGGGCGGCATCGTCACCAATGTGGTGACAAAATTCGGAAAGGACGGAAAGCCGTTCGGCATCGTCACACTCGAAGACTTCGACGGCCAGGGCGAGCTGGCCCTCTTCGGCGAGGACTGGGCACACTGGAACGGATGGCTCACGACGGGTGCCTCCGTCTATGTCACCGGCAAGATGGCGCCACGCTTCCGCGACAGCAACATCAAAGAGCTGAAAGTGGGCAACATAGAGTTCCTACAGTCAGTAAAGGACAAGGCCATCGACCGCATCACCATCTCGCTGAACAGCGACATGCTGAACGACGAGATTGTCACCGAGCTGGGCGAGCTGGTGACCCAGCATCCTGGCAAGACGAAGCTCTTCTTCCAGCTGCGCGACTCCAGCGGGAAGAACCACGTGCTGCTGCGCTCGAACAGCATGTATGTCGACGTGAAACACAGCCTCATCGACTACATAGAGCGCACCGAGGCACTGGACTATAAAATCAACTGATTCCCCCAACGCCCTGTGCGACGCTTCGGCAGCGAACCAGCGGGCTGGAGCCATCGGGACGGCGGAACAGGTGCTTTGGCACGCTATTTGCAGGAAGATTCGTAGAAAGACTATTATATTATTGTTTAATCCGGGGCAATGGACCATCGTTCTGACCCCACCCTCCAAATACTTGGGGGCAAAAAAAATTTCAAAATTATGGAAGTAACAATCACAAGTGAGAACTTCGAGACCCTGAAAAGCGGGCAGAAGCCCCTGGTCATTGATTTCTGGGCAACATGGTGCGGCCCCTGCCGCATGGTGGCTCCCATCATCTCGGAGATGGCTGAGAAGTACGACGGCAAGATTGTCGTCGGCAAGTGCGACGTGGAGGAGAGCGAGGAGCTGGCCGCCCAGTTCGGCATCCGCAACATCCCCACGGTCATCTTCATGAAGAACGGCGAGGTGGTCGACAAGCTCGTCGGTGCCGTGGCAAAGCAGAAGTTCGAGGAGAAATTCGAGGCCCTGCTGGCATAAGCCGTTGACAAACACAGACTTTACTCAGAGGAAACCATGAGTATCGACGAAGAACTGCTGCTCGACGAGCAGGAGACCAAACGTGAGATGGCGTTCATCCGTGAGCAGCTGCCCGGCGACATGAAGGACAGCTACACGGACGAACGGCTCGCGTGGGTGCTCGACGCTATCGCCGCCTACTACTACGAAAGCGGCGTCCTGGAGAGCACCAGCGACGAGGTGGACATCGACATGGACGAGGTGGCCAAGTACGTGTGCAGCCTCGCCGACCAGGAGCTGGGCCAAAAGATGGATGCGCAGGAGATACGGCTCATCGCCGAGGCCGACCTCGACTTCCAGGAGGAGAATGTGTAACCCTCATATAGAAAACAGGAAAAGCGTACTTACCCGTTGAGGCCGCTTGTTTGTCTTTTTTTTGATTGGTTGCCAACCTTCCTGAAGTGAGCGAATACAGAGAAACAGAACATTCCAATAAATATTGATCATGAAAAAAGTATTTACTCTAACCTTCCTTCTCATAACCGTTTCGATGATGGCCGATCCTGTCGGAATCGACAAAGCCCGGGGTAAAGCCGCATCATTTCTCAACTCGGCTTCGCCAGCTCGGACAAGGGGCCAGAGTGTCTGTTCTTCTGAAATGAGCCTGCGGGAGGTCGATGCCGGCTTCGACCATCTCTATGTCTTCAACAATGTGGAGGGCGGAGGCTTTGTGGTGGTCTCGGCTGACGACAAGACGGACGCCGTGCTGGCCTACAGCGAGAGCGGCTCGTATGACAGCCAGCAAGGCAACGAGGCATTGAACGACATACTTGCAGGACTCAATGGCGAGGTAGCCGCCGTGGCTGCCTCTCCCTTCTTCACAGCACGCAACGACACGGAGATTCAGGAGCAAGACCGCGAGCCTGTCAGCCCGATGATCACCACCTGTTGGAACCAGTATGATCCATACTATCATTTCTGTCCTACCGACCCCGATTCGGGAAATCCCACCCTGGTGGGCTGTGTGGCTCTTACGCTGGCTCAACTGATGAAATACTATAAGTACCCTGTACAGACCACCGTCACAATACCGGCCTATACCACCCAGAATGGAATAGAAATGCCCGCCTTGCCTCCAACGACATTCAACTACGACCTCATGAACGACTATTATGTCTGGGATAGTTTTGAACCTAACTATACACCCGGGCAATTGGAGGCTGTACAGAAATTGCTGAAGTATGCCGGTTGTGCCTTGGAAATGCAATACTCTTCAATGGGTTCCGCTTCAGTGTTCGACGTTGCCCGTATAGCCCAGTATTTCGGCTATCGCAGCGATGCCCGCGTATTGTATGCCGGGCAGTATCCGCGCGCTGCATGGGAGCAGATGGTTTACAATGAACTGGCTTCAGGACGCCCAGTGCCGTATAGTGCCGGGGCCGTATTGCAACAGAGCCACAGTTTCATCATTGATGGCTATGACGGTCGCGGATATTTCCATGCTGTCACGGGAGAATACGGCTATTTTCAGGGAAACTTCTATTGCAAGTTACATGTCATCAACGACTGTGAACTCCAAACCAGCCCTGTGGAGTTCAGTGGCTACAATGTGTTCCAATGGGCAGTGTTCGGCTTCCAGCCTGCCGACAGCACCCTGCCCCTGCAGGACCTCACCGACGGAGAAGACATGACTGGCAAGCTGAGCAAGCTGGAAATAGAAAGCGTGGAGTTCTACAATCCTTATGCCGGACAGAAGACAGTGGCCATCATCAACCATCGGAATGCAGGAGAGACCTTTGAGAACAACCTCTTCCTGTGGCAGGGAGATGTCTTGAAGGGTGGCGCCGGCTCGTATGTCAGCCCAGGGCAAGCCGGCGATGTAGTCGTGTGCTTTGCCACGCCCCAGGAGCCCGGAACGTACCCCATGCGCGTCACATCCGACTGGGATGGCGAAAACGTCCTCTACGAGACCACGCTGGAGGTGACCCCCCCTCGCGTAGTGGAGCTGCAAGCGAATGTCACGTTGGAAGGATTTAAGGGAATGTACCTTCAGAAAGAGACTTCCGACGACGGCTCGGTTCAGAATATCTGGAGTTACGACGAGACATGGGAACACGAAATCGGCATCTATGAGAGCCTGAAGATTGAGGCCGACATCACCAACGTAGGAAAAGAAAGCTATAACAGCTGGCTGGAGACCTCCTTAAGCGAAAACGAACAAGATGAGAATGGGAATCTTTTGTCGGCCAACTCCCTGGCGAAAATAGCACACATGTATTATCTGAATCTTGCGCCAGGAGAAACCAGACACTACACATTCTTCTACGACAAGCATTCGTTCAGTCCTGACAAGGTGTATTTCTTTTATCTCGACTACAACAGGAACTATGAGTTTGGGGCGTTGTTTACGCTACCGTGGTTCTGCAAGTATTTCGCTACCGACCCCTCCAAATCAGAGGTGGTTGAACAACTGAAAGACACCACGGACGACAGTCCTGTCTATAACCTGCAGGGGATAGCTCAGCGAGGCAAACAGCTTCGGCCCGGCATATATATCAGCGGCGGAAAGAAGGTGGTAGTTCGATAAAGCTTGTTTTTATAGTACACCTCAACAGACGTTCGAGCCCCCTAAGTTCTTGGACCGAGCCAAGCGGCCGCTCCACCTTTGGCCGCTTGCAAGGCAAGAAAGCCGAGCGAGGGGGCTCGAGCGTTTTAGTTCGGGGAGTTAAAAAAAGATAAAGAGGGGCAAAAAACTTCTGTTTCCTCTCTCCTAACTCCTAACTCTTTAGTACCTTTGCACCATGATTACGCAAGACCAACTGAAAGACGTGCTCGACCGCGCCGACAAGCTGAAGCACTATCTGAAAATCGACGAGCGGCAGGTGGAGCTGGAAGAGGAGCAGCTGCGCACGCAGGCTCCCGACTTCTGGGACGACCCCAAGCGCGCTGAGGAGCAGATGAAGAAAGTGCGCGGCATCAAGCGGTGGATAGACGGATATAATAATGTACGCACGCGAGCCGACGAGCTGCAGCTGGCCTTCGATTTCTACAAGGAAGAAATGGTCACGGAGCAGGAGGTGGACGCTGACTATGAACAGGCTCTGACTGCCATTGAGCAGCTGGAGCTGATGAACATGCTGCGCCAGAAAGAGGACCCCATGGACTGCGTGCTGAAGATAAACAGCGGCGCCGGAGGCACAGAGGCACAGGACTGGGCGCAGATGCTCATGCGCATGTACATGCGCTGGGCCGAGGCCCACGGCTACAAGGTGACCATCGCCAACATCCTCGACGGCGACGATGCCGGCATCAAGAGCGTGACCATGCAGATAGAGGGCGGCGAGTATGCATACGGCTACCTGAAGAGCGAGAACGGCGTGCACCGCCTGGTGCGCGTCAGTCCGTTCAACGCACAGGGCAAGCGCATGACGTCGTTCGCCAGCGTCTTTGTCAGCCCGCTGGTCGACGACACCATCGAGGTATATGTAGACCCTGCCAAACTGTCGTGGGACACCTTCCGAAGCAGCGGTGCCGGAGGACAGAACGTGAACAAGGTGGAGAGCGGCGTGCGCCTGCGCTATTGGTACACCGACCCCGACACGGGCGAGCAGGAGGAAATCCTGATTGAGAACACCGAAACCCGCGACCAGCCCAAGAACAAGGAGCGCGCGCTGAAGCTGCTGAAGAGCCAGCTCTACGACAGGGCCATGAAGAAACGGCTGGAGGCACAGGCCAAGATTGAGGCTGGAAAGAAGAAAATAGAATGGGGCTCACAGATTCGCAGCTATGTCTTCGACGACAAGCGCGTGAAAGACCACCGCACCAACTTCGAGACACGCGACGTGGACAGCGTGATGAACGGCAATCTCGACGGCTTCATCAAGGCCTACTTGATGGAATTTCCGTCTTCTAATGAGTAATGAGTAATTAATAATTAGTAATTATGATTACCTATTGCTATGATGGAAAGACCGGAGAATGTGATTGTCGTAAAAACAGAATTGTTTGCAGACAGAATAACCAAGATGTGTAAATATCTGTCTAAGAAGAATAATGATGACAGAGATGCGCTAAAACAGATATATAGGAGTGGCACAAGTATCGGAGCGAATACGGCAGAAAGCCAATATGCCCAAAGCAGGGCAGATTTTCTTACTAAGCTTACCATTGCTCTGAAAGAAGCTAATGAGACACACTTCTGGCTTAGACGCTTGTTCGTCGGACAATCTTTGACAGAGAAAGAATTCGACTCAATGAATAATGACTGCGAGGAGATTATTAAAATATTGACTAGTATAACAAAAACTGTAAAAAATAATAGTAATTGAAAAATCGTACTTTTAAGAGGCTTCTCAGAGGCTAAACTAATCATAATTACTCATTGCTAATTACTCATTACTAATTAAAAAATAACAGAATATGGCAAAGAAAGAAAAAGAAAAGAAAATGAACGCTAAGCAGCAGGCTTACGCTAAGAAGCAGGAAGAAAAAGGCAAGAAGGTGGTGGCTTGGATCATCGGCGCATTCATCGCACTGGCAGCTTTCTACTTGATTTTCGTTGCAACAAACTTCTAGTGCCATCTGCCTATGAGCGGAATGGAGATAGAACGGAAGTTCCTGGTGAAAGACAGCTCCTACAAGCAGCAGGCGCATGCCAGCAGCCACATTCGACAGGGATACATCTGCAGCGGCCACGGACATACCGTCAGGGTGCGCATGCGCGACGAGGAGGCATTCCTGACCATCAAGGGACCGTCGCTCGACGGGGGGCTTAGCCGGTATGAGTTTGAGAAAGCCATCACCCCCGACGAGGCGCATAGCCTGTTCCAGCTCTGCGAGCCGGGCATCATCGACAAGACACGCTGGCTGGTGAGCTGCGGGAAGCACACCTTCGAGGTGGACGAGTTCCACGGCGACAACCAGGGGCTGGTGATGGCAGAGGTGGAACTGTCGGCTCCCGACGAGCGCTACGACAAACCGGATTTCATCGGACAGGAAGTGACTGGCGACCACCGCTACTACAATTCCCACCTGCGCGCCCACCCCTACAGCGAATGGGGCGGGAAATGAAAGGAAACAGGAAACGGCAAAGGACAACACACTCTCTTCCCGAGAGCGGTTGTCCTTCGACGTTTCTTCTGGATGCAAAAAAATGATTACTTCAGAGCATCAACGAGCTCGGCACCAGCTTTGAACTTTGCTACTTTCTTGGCAGCAATGGCTATCTCCTCCTTCGTGGCGGGATTGATGCCCTTACGAGCGGGACGCTCGTTCACGCTGAACGTACCAAAACCAATCAGAGACACCTTGTCACCAGCGACAAGAGCATCCTTCACTGCGCTCACGGCAGCGTCAAGAGCCTTCTTTGCGTCTACCTTTGTAATGCCTGCACCTGCAGCAATTTTCTCAATCAATTCTGTCTTGTTCATAATGATAATGTTTAAATAATTAAGTGGTTATAAAATAGGTTTTTAATCTTTTGTTCGCAAATTCGGTGCAAATATAAGTGAAAGTTTTCATAAAACAAACAAAAAATCGGAAAAAATCACTATTTTCATAAAAAATAGTTGGTTTTAGCCCTATTTTGTACTGAAAAACAGATATTTTTCGTAATTTTGCGCCCAAATTACGCAACAAAGTGGTATTCATAAAAAAACAGTAAAATGTTCCGAAACATTCCTACCATAACAAGAAATCTCCTGCTCATCAACATTGTTGTCTTCCTGGCAACACTGGCCCTGAGCAACCAGATTCATCTGACCGAGTATGGCAATCTCCATTTCTTCCTGGCGTCGGACTTCCATCTCTACCAGCTCGTCACCTACCAGTTCCTCCATGCCGACTTCTGGCATATCTTCTGCAACATGTTTGCCCTATGGATGTTCGGGTGTGTCATTGAGCGGGTATGGGGGCCGCAGAAGTTCCTCATCTATTATCTGGTGTGCGGCATTGGCGCCGGCCTGTGCCAGGAGGCTGTACAATATATAGAATATGTGTCGCAGGGCCTGTCCACCTTGAGCGATGACGACCTCACGCCATTCACCGTGGCCACCAACATGGGCGACATCCACGTGCCCGTGGGCTGGTATCTCAACCAGCTGGGCACCATCGGCGCGTCGGGAGCTGTCTATGGCATCCTGCTGGCCTTTGGCATGACCTTCCCCAACGAGCACATCTTCGTGTTCCCGCTGCCTATACCCATCAAGGCGAAATGGTTCATCTGCATCTACGCAGCCATCGAGCTGTTTGCAGCTTACGGCAGCACCGGCGACCATGTGGCCCACATGGCACATCTGGGCGGCATGCTCTTCGGCCTACTGCTCATTCTCTACTGGCGTCGCCACCCGGCCAATTTCAACATCAGCAGCGGCAGGCAGTTCTTCGAGAACATGAAGCGAAGCTTCGATGCCCGGCGCGGCAGCCAGACTACCAAACAACAAAACGACCAAACGACCAGGCAGACCGGCTACGGCCCCACCCGGGAGGACGACATGGAGTACAACCGGCAGAAGCAGGAACGCCAGGCGGAGGTCGATGCCATTCTCGACAAGATTCGCAAGAGCGGCTACGACAGCCTGACCAAGGAGGAGAAGCAGCGGCTCTTCGAGGCCAGCCGGGAGAGGTGAGAACTGAGAGGTGAGAACTGAGAGGTGAGAACTGAGAGGTGAGAACTGAGAAGTGAGAACTGAGAGATGAAGATTGTCAGAAGCATACTGTTGAATATCCTCACGGGAGCCAGCGCCGCCATTGCGCTGCTCATGGTGGCCGTGGCCTATAGCGACCGGCTGCATCCTGACGACTATCCCTCTCTGGCTTGCGCCGGCCTGCTCTTCCCCTTCTTCCTTGCCGCCAACCTCATCATGCTCATGTTGTGGATCATGGTCAGCTGGCGCAGGTCGTGGATTCCCCTGCTGGCGTTTGTCGTGGCCTATCCCTCCATCCGCATCTACCTCCCCCTCCACATGGACACCGAGCCACCGGCTGAGAGCATCAAGATTATCTCCTACAACGTAGCCTGCTACCAGTTTGACAAGCGTGAGATGAATCCCAAAGATTCCATCTTCAGCTATCTGCGCCATCAGGACGCCGACATCGTATGTCTGCAGGAGGACATCATCCGTAAGGGCGACGTTGCCGACTTCTCCGACATCTACCCCTACAACGACACGGTGCACATCAGCTCCCCGTCGCTGGTCCTCATCAATGCCATTGGCATACACACCCGCTTTCCCATCCTGCGCAAGGAGCGCATCGACTATCCGTCGCTGGCCAATGGCTCTGTGGCCTACTTCCTGCAGATAGGCTCCGACACGGTCATCGTCATCAACAACCACCTGGAGACGACCCACCTCTCCGGCAATGACCGCCAGCGCTATCAGGACATGATCAGCGGCGACATGAACCGGCAGGATGCCAAGGAAGAGACGCGCCTGCTCATAAGCAAGCTCAGCCAGGCAATGGCCGAAAGGGCTGTCCAGGCTGAGGCCGTCCACCGCTATATACAGGCCCACAGCAACTATCCGCTCATCGTCTGCGGCGACTTCAACGACTCCCCCATCTCCTACGTGCGGCGCACCATCGCCGACGGGCTGACCGACTGCTACGCGGAAAGCGGCAGGGGGCCGGGCATCTCCTACAAGCAGAAGGGTTTCTTCGTACGTATCGACCACATCCTGTGCTCCAACCACTTCTTCCCCTCCCGCTGCTACGTCGACAATAACGTCCGGGGCAGCGACCACTACCCCGTGCTGTGCTGGCTGAGCAGGAAGTAAATGTAAAAAAAACAGAACAGCCCGACATCTGCATCTCCCCTCGTCTGCAGCAGGATAAAAGAGACCGCCTGACACAGCGTTTTATCTTGCGTTTTCCACCAGTTTTAGAACAATCATGGCCCAAAAGTGCCTTTTTTTCATTATAATCCTTAAAAAAAAAGCGAAAAATGGCCGAAAATTTTTCGCAGTGTAAAAAAATCACTATATTTGCAGGTCAAATTGCGCACATTAAACAACAAATAACATAAAAAACAAAATGCAAAACAAAGGAATTGTAAAGTTTATTGCCATTGCGCTCGTGCTGGTATGCTGCTTCTATCTTTCCTTCTCGTTCGTGACCAAACACTACGAGAGCAAGATAGCTCAGATTGCTGCCACGCAGGGCGAAGAGGCAGCACAGGCTTTCCAGGACTCTGTAGAGACCAACAAAGTGTGGCTCTGGCAGTGGAACCTGAAAGAGTGTCGTGAGATGGAGATGGGCCTCGGCCTTGACCTGAAAGGCGGTTTGAACGTGATTATGGAAGTGTCGGTGCCCGACATCGTCGACATGCTTGCTGCTCACAAGCAGGATGCCGACTACCTGAAGGTGCTCGACATGGCCAAGAAGGAAGAGCAGGAGACGCAGGGCGACTTCGTCGACATCTTCTGCGACACGTGGGAGAAGGCTATCTCCGGCCGCCAGCTGCGCGAGATTTTCGCCACGCAGCAGCTTCGTGAGAAAGTGAATAATCAGTCGAGCAACTCCGACGTGCGCAAGGCGCTGAAAGAGGAGGTGGCCTCGGCCATTGAAAACGCCGAGAACGTCGTCCGCAACCGTGTCGACAAGTTCGGTGTCGTGCAGCCCAACATCCAGCGCCTGGAAGGCCAGTCGCGCATCATGGTCGAGCTGCCCGGTGTCAAAGATAAGAACCGCATCCTGAAGCTCCTCGAGAGCAGTGCCAACCTGGAGTTCTGGGAGACCTTCAGCGCCGAGGAGATTGTTCCCTCCTTGCAGAACCTGATGGCAGCCTACATCCAGCAGCTCAGCGGAGAGGCTCAGCCTGAAGCAACTCCTGCCGACAGCACCCTGACCGCCGAAGCAGCTCCCGCCGAGGAACCCGCAGCCAGCGAATCGCCCGCCGACAGCACTCAGGCCGAAGGCACCCTGGCCGCTCAGGTGGCCGCCCAGAAGGAGCAGACCGCCCAGCCCCAGCTGGCTGGCGTGAAGACGCCCCGTCTGAACCTCTATCCTCGCGGCAACGCCATCATCGGCCACGCCAGCGTGCACGACACAGCAGCTGTGAACAAGATGCTGCAGAGCGACCTGGCCAAGAAGATGCTGCGCAAGGACCTGAAGCTCCTCTGGAGTGCCAAGAGCGAAGGCCCCATCTATCAGGGCGAGAAGGGCGAGCAGTTCCAGCTCTATGCCATCAAGGTCACCGACCCCTCGGGCAAGGCTCCTCTGGAGGGTGATGTCATCACCAGCGCCAGCGACGGCTACGACCAGCTGGGCAAGCCCGACGTGAGCATGCAGATGAATGCCGAGGGTACCCGCATCTGGGCCGACCTCACCCGCAAGAACATCGACCATGCCATTGCCATCGTCCTCGACGACGTGGTCTACAGCGCTCCTAACGTGAACGACGAGATCAACGGCGGCAACTCGCAGATTACCGGCCACTTCACCATCGAGGACACCAAGGACCTGGCCAACACGCTGAACTCTGGTAAGATGCCCGCCCCGATGCGCATCCTCTCCAGCACGATGGTTGGCCCGTCGCTCGGTCAGAAGTCCATCCAGCAGGGTATCATCTCGTTCATCGTGGCCTTCGTGCTGCTGATGTGCGTCATGGTGCTGCTCTACAACTTCATCCCCGGCATGCTGGCCAACATGGCCCTGCTGCTCAACCTCTTCTTCACGCTCGGCATCCTGGCCTCGTTCCAGGCCGCTCTGACCATGCCTGGTATCGCCGGTATCGTGCTCACACTGGGTATGGCTGTCGACGCCAACGTGCTGATCTACGAGCGCATCAAGGAAGAGCTGAAGAAAGGCCTGCACATCCGCGAGGCAGTGAACGCTGGCTACGCCAACGCCTTCTCGGCCATCTTCGACTCCAACCTCACATCTCTTATTACGGGTGTCATCCTCTACGTCTTCGGTACTGGTCCCATCCGCGGCTTCGCCACCACGCTCATCATCGGTATCTGCATCAGCTTCTTCACCGCCGTGTTCATGACTCGCCTGATTTATGACCGTCAGATGAAGAAAGACAAGTGGCAGAACCTCACCTTCAACACGCCCTTCTCGAAGGACCTCATGCAGAACACCAAGTTCAACATCATGGGTCAGTACAAGAAGAGCTACACCATCTGGGCCGTTGCCGCCGTGCTCTTCTGCATCAGCTTCGCTGTGCGTGGCCTGAGCCGCAGCATCGACTTCACCGGTGGCCGCAACTATGTGGTGGTGCTCGACAAGGAGGCTCCCGTGGAGGATGTGCGCCAGGCCATGGCCGGTGCTTTCATCAACACCATCGGCTCCAACGAGGGCCAGGAGGCCAACACCAGCGTCATCGCCCTCGAGGGCAGCCGCACCGTGCGTATCTCCACCAACTGGAACTACGAGAGCAGCGATCCTTCTGTCGACGAGCAGGCTGAGAACATCATCTACGAGAAGCTGAGCGCCGCCGGCCTTATCACCAAGGCCGACCTGGAGACCTTCAAGGAGGCTCCCGTCACCGAAGGCGAGAGCGAGATTGGCACCATCGTCAGCGCCACGAAGGTGGGTCCGTCGATTGCCAAGACCATCACCCGTGGTGCCTTCATCAGCGTCCTGCTGGCCCTGATAGCCATCTTCCTCTACATCCTGCTGCGCTTCCGCAATGTGGCCTTCTCCGTAGGCTCTATCATTGCCCTGGCATTCGACGCCCTCATCGTCATCGGATTCTTCTCCGTGCTCTGGGGCTGGGTGCCCATGTCGCTCGAGATCGACCAGACGTTCATCGGTGCCATCCTGACGGTGATTGGTTACTCCATCAACGACAAGGTGGTGGTCTTCGACCGTATCCGTGAGAACCTCGGCCTCTATCCCAAGCGCGACAAGAAGCAGCTCTTCAACGAGAGTATCAACCAGACGCTGGCACGTACCATCAACACCTCTGTGACGACGCTCGTCGTGCTGTTCACCATCTTCATCTTCGGTGGCGACAGCATCCGTCCGTTCTCCTTCGCCATGATCCTGGGTGTTATCTTCGGTACGCTATCCTCTATCTTCATTGCCGCTCCTACGGCCTACCTCATCCTGAGCCGCAAGAAGGACAAGGAGCCCGTAGAAGTAGAAGCCAAGAAGAAGAAGTAAGTCATCCGCGAAAGCGACTTCACATTTAAAACAGCCGGAAGAGCAACTCCTCTTCCGGCTGTTTGCTGTAGCTAATGAGCGGCGATGCCTTCAGCGCCGGTTGCATTCCTTTGCGGATAATCATTCTATTCTTTACATATAATTCAAGTGCAAGCTATGAAAGCGATGCGCAGCCAGCCCCATAGGGGCATGACATTGGTAGCCAGCCATTACAATGGCTGGTATAAAGGGACGGTAGAAAGCGTGCCTTTAGGTACGCGACAGCATCCAACCCATATCGCGTACCTACGGCACGCCACCTACCACAACCCTGTCACCAGCCATTAAAATGGCTGGCTACCAATGTCATGCCCCTATGGGGCTGGCTGCGCATCGCTTTCATAGCTTGAAACTTGAATTAAGAATAATCATAGCGTAAATCATTTTTCACATATAATTACCATGTAATTACCCATTCATTTTGGCAACAATATAGCAGTTGACACTTGATCAATTATTCCGCATGGCGCTCCCCTCCCCTCAAGGCAATTGCGAGGAGGGAGCAATTGGGGAGCGAAGCGACGGTGGGGCGAAGCCGGGGCAGGGGTGGGGTCTGTAACTATTTCCACCGAGAGTACACAGACGATATCAAACTCGCGGAAGGAAGTTAGAGACCCCACCCCTACCCCTCCCCTTGAGGGGAGGGGAAAGGCTACGGGTAGGCGACCGCAGGTCGGGCGCTCGACCTCCGGTCGCTTGCTACCAAAGGGACGCAAGAATGTGCCATCCGGAAAAACAAATTCAGGTCAACTGCTATATCATTATTCAATGTGGTGATAAGCTCCTAATGGTGGCTGGAGTGCCCCTTTGGGGCAGAAATCTTTCAAATCTTTACAAATCTGACAAATATTTTGATAGATTTGATTAGATTTGTAAGATTTCTCGCCGCAGGCGACTACCTCGGGATGTTATCACCACATTGAATATCATTACCTTAATTTTTCCACGCGCAGCCATTAACGGATAATTACATGGCAATTATATGTTAAGAATAATCTTAGTCTTCTCAACCGTCGAAATGTTCATGCAGGGCATGACTGTCTTTAAGGCATGTTCTATAAATTGCCAAAGCAATAGGCAGCCGCTCCCTTCCCTTGAGGAGAGCGGCTGCCCCTGTAGCCATCGACGCTCACTCCGGATCGCGGCTGCTGCCCGTCATTGGCTGGGCGGCGCGGACACCGTTGTGGCTGCCTGCGCCGAAGTAGATGTAGAGAGCTTCGATGGCGTCGGCGGGCGTGATGTTGCCGTCACCGTTTACGTCGGCAGCCAGTCGGTGGAATCCGTTCTGGTTGACGCCGAAGTAGTGGTAGAGGATCATGATGGCATCGGCGGGCGTGACGCTGCCCTCGTCGTTCACGTCGCCAAGAATGATCTGCTTCTTAGTGAAGTAGCCGCCAGCATTGGGGTGGGCGTAGGCTGCTGTGACGTTGTTGCCATCATAAGTAGTGCCGTTGCCCCCCTTAAGTTTTAAGCAGTATAAGAACATTTCCTGGCTTCTGGCATTCGGGTTCCAGGTGTCGTTGCAGTAAATGGTCTGTAAGCTAGTGCATTGGTAGAACATGCGATACATATTTGTGACTTTCTCCGTGTTGAAATTCCTCAAGTCGAGGCTGGTCAATTGGGAACACATAAAGAATAACCCTTCCATGCTCTCCACATTCTCCGTGTTGAAGGAACTGACATCGATGCTGGATAGTTTACTGTAGCCAAATAGATAGTCCATATTTTTGACGTTGTGCGTGTCAAAACGACTCAAGTCAATGCTGGTCAGGCTGGAGCAATTATAAAACATGTAGCTCATGTCAGTGACGTTTTCCGTGTTCAGGTACTTAAGTCCTTCAATGTTGCTCATGTTAACTCTGGAGAACCAGTGGCGCGTACTTGTGATAGTGTTGCAGTCGGCCATGGAGGGATGAAACTCAACGGTGGTGATTTTTGAACTGTAGTTATACCACCCCCGATCATTGGCAATAGTAAACGGCCCGACGTCCATGCCGTTATCAGGCTTCACACCGTAGTAGAAGGTGAGTTTGGTGTTGTTGTCGCTCAGCAGGGCATAGGGTAACGGCTTCTTGGTGAAGTAGCCGCCGTCGTTGGGGTGGGCGTAGGCAGCGGTGACGTTCTGGGAATTATAAGTGGTGCCAGTGCCGCCTTCAAGGCTGGTGCAGCCATCGAACATGAAGTCGCTGGTTGTTTCCGGATTCCAGGTGTTGTTACATAAAATAGTTGTAAGGTTAGAACAATTGTAGAACATCCCTGTCATATCAGTAACTTTAGCCGTGTTGAGGTTGACCAAATCGAGTTCGGTCAGACCAGTACATCCATAGAACATCACTGCCATGTTCAACACATTCTCCGTGTCGAAAGAACTGATGTTAATACTGGACAGGCCAGAGCATAAACTGAACATATGGCTCATATTTGTGACGTTTTCCGTATGCAGGTACTCAAGATTTTCAATAGTCGTCAGGTTAGTAAGCCCAGAGAACCATTGAGCCGTACTGGTGATGGTGCTGCAGGCATCCATGGAGATGTCAAACACAACGGTGGTAATATTTCCCCTGTTGTTGTTCCACCCCCGTTCTCCAGCCATTTTAAACGGCCCGACAACCATGCCGCCAGCCGGCTTGGTGCCGTAGTAGAAGGTGAGCTTGGTGTTGTTGTCGCTCAACAGGGCGTAGGGCTCTGCTGCCATGACCTTCAGTGAACTGTTCAAGATAAGGCTCAAAAACAGGAATATTTTTTTCATAGTTCTTGTGCTTTGCCTCCTTGCTCCCTGATTCGGCCTCTAAGTTATTGGTGTTACTTTCTTGATGGCAGCCTCGAAAAGGGGTGGAAGCTATGCTCCTGGCAAGAGGAGTAAACGCCCTTTGAATTGCAGCCAGCTCAGTGAGCCGATGCAAAGATACAAAAGAAAAACGAAACCGCCAAATGTTTTTAGGGTAAAAGAGTCTTTTTCACAGATAATTGCCCCACGCGAATGGGCGTAACGCTCATTTACATATAATTGTCTGCGACGCTACGTATAATCGGCTTGCCGCTTCGCTCGTCGAAGAATATGCGTAAATGAGGCGTAAATCATTTTTTTACATATAATTACCATGTAATTACCCTTTAATTTTGGCAATGATATAGCAGTTGACCCAGGAAATCTTCTCCGGCGGTAGCCACATTCCCGACCTTCGGTCGCCTACCCGTAGCCTTTCCCCTCCCCTCCCCTCAAGGCAATTGCGAGGAGGGAGCAATTGGGGAGCAAAGCGACGGTGGGGCGAAGCCGGGGCAGGGGTGGGGGCTGTAATATCTTCAGCGAATCTGTTATCGTCTGTGTTTTCTCGGCGGAAAAAGTTAGAGACCCCACCCCTACCCCTCCCCTTAAGGGGAGGGGAGTGCCATCCGGAAAAACAAATTCAGGTCAACTGCTATATCATTATTCAATGTGGTGATAAGCTCCTAATGGTGGCTGGAGTGCCCCTTTGGGGCAGAAATCTTTCAAATCTTTACAAATCAGACAAATATTTTGATAGATTTGATTAGATTTGTAAGATTTCTCGCCGCAGGCGACTACCTCGGGATGTTATCACCACATTGAATATCATTACCTTAATTTTTCCGCGCGCAGCCATTAACGGATAATTACATGGCAATTATATGTTAAGAATAATCTTAGTCTTCTCAACCGTCGAAAAGTTCATGCCGGGCCTGACTGTCTTTTAGGCATGTTCTATAAATTGCCAAAGCAATAGGCAGCCGCTCCCTTCCCTTGAGGAGAGCGGCTGCCTCTGTCGCCGTCGACGCTCACTCCGGATCGCGGCTGCTGCCTGTCATTGGCTGGGTAGCGCGGGCGTTGCCGCTACTGCTGCTGCCGAAGTAGATGTAGAGCGCTCCAATGGCGTCGGCCGGCGAGATGCTCTTGTCGCCGTTAACATCGGCAGCCAGCAGGTGGAATCCGTTCTGGGCTACGCCGAAGTAGTGGTACAGAATCATGATGGCGTCGGCGGGTGTCACCTTTCCGTCGTCGTTCACATCGCCAAGGATAATCTGCTTCTTAGTGAAGTAGCCCTGATTGCCGGGATTGGCGTATTTAGCATCGACCCTCAATACATCCCAACTGAATCCGGTGCCGCCTTTCAGCTTAGGACAAGATTGAAACATATCCTTGCTGGAGGTAGATTGATTCCAATTATCGTTACAGAAGATAGTGGTTAGATTGAAGCAAGCATAGAACATCTCAATCATGGTATAGACACTGCTCGTATTGAACCCTCTCAAGTCGAGGGTGGTCAGATTATGGCATTTAGAGAACATCCCCGACATTTTAAGCGCATTGCTGGTGTCGAAACTGCTTAGGTCGATGCTTTGCAAGCCCGAACATTCGTAGAGAAAGCCCTCGAAACTCTTGACGTTCTGCGTGTCGAAGGTTCTCAGATCTAGGCTGTTCAATTTTTCGCATCCGGCGAACATAGATTTCATATCCTCCACGTTTGTCGTTTTCAGGTTGCCAAGGCCTGTAATAGTGGTAAGATTGCTGAATCCATCGAACCAATAGGCAGTACTGGTGATATTGTTATAGCTTCCCATGGATGCATCAAACTCGACGGTGGTAATAGTAGTTGCCGCACTGTTCCACCCACGTTTAGTGGTATCAGCAAACGGCCCGAAGTCCATGCCTTCATCGGGCTTCGCGCCGTAGTAGAAGGTGAGCTTGGTGTTGTTGTCGCTCAGCAGGGCGTAGGGTTCACGTTTCACCGTGAAGTAGCCACCAGCGTTGGGGTGGGCGTAGGCAGCGGACACATTACCCCTAGAATAATGTGTGCCGTCTCCGCCGACAAGGTTTTCGCAACCGTAAAACATGTGTGGTCCGATTTCCGTGCTCCATGTATCGTTACAGTAAATTGTCCGCAGGTTGTTGCAACCAGAAAACATCCAGTCCGCATTTGTTACCTTACTTGTGTTGAAATTACACAGGTCAAGGCTGGTCAGTCCCTCGCAACCAGAAAACATATTATCCATTGTAGTGACTTTGCTTGTGTCGAAATGACTCACATCAAGGCTGGTCAGGGTTTTACAGCCAAAGAACATACTATTCATGTTTGTGACGTTCTCAGTGTTGAAACTGCTTACAATAAGACTGGTCAGGCTCTTGCAATAATAGAACATCTGTTCCATGTTTGTGACATTTGCAGTGTTGAATGTGCTCAAGTTCAGACTTTCCAGGCTGCGGCAATCTATGAACATAGCTTTCATGTTTGTGACTTTCGCGGTAATGAAATGGCTCATGTCCAGGCTCTTCAAACCTTGACACCATGCAAACATATTTTGCATGTCCGTGACATTTTCTGTGTGTAGATAATCAAGGTGTGTGATGGTCGTCAGCTTATCCATATTCTGAAACCAACCCGCTGTGCTTGTTATGTTGTGACAGTTGTCCATAGACTCATCAAATATTAATGTGGTAATTTTATAGCTTGCAGATCCCCACTCACGTCCCCATTCGTCGGAAACGATTCTATGAAACGGCCCGATGTTCATGCCGTCAGTCGGCATGATGCCATAGTAGAAAGTGAGAGTGGTCCGGTCCTCGCTGAGCAAGGCATATGGTTTCTTCGAGAAGTAGCCGCCTATATTGGGGTGGGCGAATGTAGCAGTGACGAAGCTGGCAGACCAAACGGTTCCGTCTCCGCCAATAAGGCTTTTACAATTATAAAACATGTTGGAACTGTATATTTGGCTGTTCCATGCGTTGTAACAGTAAATGGTCTGGAGGTTGCTGCAACCGTAGAACATTTCCGACAGATCTGCAGTTTGTGGTGTTGTAAAGTTACTGAGATCAAGAGCTGTCAGGCTAGTGCAATTATAGAACATATTTCTCATAGTTGCCACCATTCCAGTATCGAAACTACTCAAGTCAAGAGTGGTCAGGCTAGAGCAGTAACTGAACATGTACTCCAAATTTGTGGCATTTTTTGCTCTAAAATTTCTTAAGTGAATGGTCTTCAGTTTTTTACAATTATAAAACATGTACCCCATGTTTTTGACATACCATGTTTCGAAATTGTAGGAGTTGTATACAGCTTCCAAATTATAGCAGTTGTTGAACATATATCCCATGTCTTTAACGTTTCTTGTGTCGAAACCTGAAGCTAAGTCAAGACTAGTCAAGCTATGGCAATTGCTGAACATATACTTCATATCTGTGACACTACTCGTATTCAGATATCTATCATTAAAAGAAGTCAGATTGTCAAGATTTGCAAACCAATAGGCCGTGCTGGTGATGTCGGAATCAACCATGGATTCGTCAAACTCCACAGTAGTAATACTTGATTTGTAATTATTCCACCCACGTTCAGCCGCTGATTCAAACGGTCCGACATCCATGCCGTTAGCGGGCTTGGTGCCGTAGTAGAAGGTGAGTTTAGTGTTGTTTTCACTTAACAGGGCGTAAGTTTTTGGTTTCTTCGTGAAGTAGCCGCCATCGAAGGGATGGGCGTATGTTGCATCATAGTGTCCGGCAGTATAAGTCGTGCCGTATCCGCCAACGATGCTCCCACTGGACAGGAACATCTCTGTGCTTTTTTGCACAGATGCCCAGGAGATGTCACAATATATAGTTTTTAAATCAAAGCAATATGAAAACATCCATGACACATCTGTTACATTACTTATATCGAAATGACTCACGTCAATGCTTTTCAAACTGTGACAGCCACGAAACATATCTGTCATATCTTCGACATTTTCTGTATTTAGATAATCTAGGTGTGTAATGTCGACAAGTTTTTCTAACCCAATAAACCACTTTGTAGTGCTGGTAATAGAATGACAATTAGACATGGACTCGTCAAATACAACATGAGTGATTGTGGTTTTACTGCCATCCCACCCACGCTCGGTATATGATTCAAACGGCCCGACGCTCATGCCGCTGGTCGGCTTGGTGCCGTAGTAGAAGGTGAGTTTAGTGTTGTTGTCGCTCAACAGGGCGTAGGGCTCTGCTGCCATGGCCTTCAGTGAACTGAGCAAGATAACGCTCAAAAACAGGAATATTTTTTTCATAGTTCTTGTGCTTTGCCTCCTTGCTCCCTGATTCGGCCTCTAAGTTATTGGTGTTACTTTCTTGATGGCAGCCTCTGAAGGGGTGGAAGCTATGCTCCTGGCAAAGGAGTAAACGCCCTTTGAAATGCAGCCAGCTCTATGAGCCGATGCAAACTTACATAAAATTTTTGAATTATACCCCAATTTCATAAAAAAGTTGAGACCACACCCTTCTTTTTTGCTGTTAAAGTATGCTCTCTCGCATATTTTTGCTATCTTTATAGCGTTTTTTTAAAATTAA
>JAEEGL014317595.1_pt1 | contig 23310 bp, 15 predicted proteins | sample 9134231 | NCBI WGS metagenome assembly JAEEGL01 (sample SAMN16246548, study PRJNA631951) | gut metagenome | biome: gut microbiome; feature: rumen; material: fiber-attached | host: Bos | place: Iran: Karaj | collected 2018-10
ATTCCAGAGGATACAGATGCAAATCTTGTAAATAATCTTGTTCTTGAAGAAGATGTAGATATTGCAAATGCTGCCGCCGATCAGGGAATTATTACTGTAAACGGCACCTTTGATATGGCAGGTAAAAAGCTTACTGTCACAGAAATTATTAACAAAGGTCTTGTCCGCGCAAATGGTGCTACCGGTCAGTCAATTACAGGAAAAATGACAAATGGTAATACCAGCTCAAAGGTAGAGTATTACGGCACCGGAGACAATAATTTATTCTGGAATGGAAAAAATACAACAAGCGATAAACAGTATGAACATCTTCATATTGATCGGGCTGTTACTGAATGGAATGATGATATAGAAGCCGGAGGCGACATAACAATTGACAAAGCCGTTTCTCTTGGTGGTAGTATTACTGCTGCAACAATTACAACAAATGCAGCGTTTGCTTATACCGGAAGCAGCATAGAAACCTCTGGCAATCAGATCTACACTCAGACTGTAACAGTTTCTGCAGCTCCAACCTTCAAGTCAACCGGTGGTCAGATTAAGTTTATGAGCACTCTGACCGGGACAACTCCGGCAACTTCATCTCTTACTATTGAGACTGCAAGCTCCGAGTTTAATGGTGCTGTCACAGATCTTGCTCTGCTTAAAACTGCGGCAACTGCAAACTTTAAAGCTGCTGTTACTGTTGGAAGTCTGGAAACCCGAAAGGCAGACATTAATACAAGTACAATTACAACTACTGCCGGCGGTCAGACTTACAATGAAGAAGTTACGCTTGGAATTGTTTCAACGTTAAATGTTCCGACCAATCAGACTATAGATTTTAAAAATACAATAGGTGGAAACTTTACACTCACCACAAACGAAAAAGCCATCTTTAGAGGCGCTGTAACAATTGGAACTTTGATAACTGATAAGGCAGATATTTACACAGGTACAATTACAACTCAAACCGGCGGCCAGACTTACAATGAAGAAGTTACGCTTGGAGTTGTTTCAACGTTAAATGTTCCGGCCAATCAGACTATAGATTTTAAAAATACAATAGGTGGAAACTTTACACTCACCACAAACCAAACAGCCATCTTTAGAGGCGCTGTAACAATTGGAACTTTGATAACTGATAAGGCAGACATTTACGCAGCTGCAATTACAACTCAAACCGGAGATCAGACTTACAACGGTGCTGTTCGTGTACTTGCAGCTACAAGTCTTTCTTCTGCTGCCGACATCAAGTTTATTTCAACAGTAAACGGAAGCTATAAACTTAAGATTAACAGTTCTCAAAATACAGTTTTCAATCAGGCTGTAAATCTTACAAGCTTTGAAGATACATCGGCCAGCGGAACCATTACCTTTAAAAACGGCGGCATAATTACAGCTTTGGAAGAAAATAAATTTAATACAATTTCCAAAGTAACTTTTGGCGACTCAAGCACAGCAACGCCCTCAGATGCAACGCCGGAATTTACAATTAGTAATAATCTTATTCATATTGCAGGTACTACAGCCATTTACGGAAAACTTTCTGTTCCGGCAGATAAATATATAAAGCTGGCTGACACAGAAGGCGGCAAGATGACAGTAAATGGAACTGCAATCCTTGCCGGTTCATTTACAGCAGATGATACTGCAACCTTTACAAAATCTGTATATCTTTCTTCGGCTGCAAACTCAACCTTTGGTACAAGTGGCAAAACAATTAATGTAAATCAAAACCTTGTTGCTGCTCATGGTGCAACACTTACAATTAATGCCGCAAATATTAATGCCAAAAACATTGTCCTTTACAAAGGTGATGTTACAACAAATGCAAATCTTACTGCCGACGAAGATATAGTAATTCTTGGAGAGCACTATTCTACAACCAATACTACAACAAGTGTTGCAGATGAATATGCATATAAGAGTAACCGTCCTGCAGCCTGGAGCCAGCCGAATTATAACTCTGGTAATTTTGAAACAGCAATGCCGGATGGCACGGCTCTCCCGGCTTCTACAGCTTTTGATGCAACGCTTACCAGTGCAACCGGCATAACAATAACAGCCACAAAGAACTTCTACGCAAACGGAACAACTCTTGGCAGAACCGGCAGCGGCAGCGACCAGTGGAATCTCAAAGTACCGGACCTTACAAATCCGGCTAATGGCTTTGCCGAAGCATATTATACTTCTATTACAGGTTGTAATCTTACTACAGATGCAGCCAGCGATACTCTTGGTCCAAAGGCTAAGCTTATTGCAACACGTGATGGTACAAATGGTTGTACAGATGGTGGTTCAAATACAAACGTAGACTTTGATGAATTTACAATAGAAGAAGCCTATACTGTTCGCGATAACGCAATTTATGTAAAATTCAATCGTCCGGTACGCTATCACAGCACAACACTTTCTAAATTAAAATTTAATGATTCAGCAAATCCTCTTGCATTTACAGGCTTGTACTTAGATCCTGACTGCCAGAATGATTTAGCATACGATACTCAGGTTAGTGAGCTTTATATAAAAGCACAGGCACAGGATTCTTCAACCTATGGAGCCTGGAACACAGATGCAAGTGGAACTTCTACTGGTGCTGCAGATGATTACAGTACCGACCGCGCCGGAATCCATCATGAAACAACGCCATGTCTGGACTTCCCTCGTGCTTTGAGTGATCTTTCATTTATCCTTACCGACCGCTGGGGCAAACGTCTTAATAACTACAGTTCCCGCTCAAACGGTACAGCCTATACCACAGTTTCTGACCACACAGGTCCTGTTTTGTACAGCGTACGTACCGGTCAGGAGCTTCATTCTGCATACAGTACTGTTAATCAGGAAGCAAGCGAGCACTCATATGACTCGCATAACTTTATAGAATTCCGTTATTCAGAACCTGTAGACTTTGATGGAGATGCCACAACAAATGCAGCTCTTAATGCCAACCCGACTACCGCAGAAAATGTTTTGGTAACAGACAGCTTTGGTGCAATCACAGGAAATATTGCTTCTGCCGGTTCTCTGACTATTGCCGGTCTTGGCGTAATTAATTCAGGACTCATTCATACAGGCAGCAACGGAAACACAGATAAATATGTAAATGCACTTTACCGCAAGGACGCATATTCAATCCGCCTTTCTATTGCCGGTTATACAAACGGAACAGTTACAGACCCGGAAGGACATACTTACAAAAAATGGATTGGTTATATAGAGCAGGCTCAGATGCCGTCCGGAAACGTAAATTTTGTTTCGGCCTCAAATTCTTATGTAAAAGATAAGTCTGCAAATAAAAATCCTCAGATAAGCTATGATGCTGGTAATACAATTCCATCAGTTGTTAGCACAGCTTCCGGCGAATACGGAGGCTGGGATATTTCGGAACCAATTTTTGCAATTATCCGTCAGAACAAAAATACAGAATGGGAGCAGGAAACCTTTGATGTAAACTATCAGGCCGAAGCAATCGGTAATAATATCAGTGGTGGTTCTACCCTGGACCGAATTGAATTCCATCTTTACGATAACACTCCTGATTTTGATGACGACACTTTGCCGGAATGGTTTACAGAAGTTGGATGGTGTTCACCGGGAACAAACGGAACAAAGGCAGATCTTTTTATAGCAAATGACACCTATGCTGCCGACATCTTTGGTGGTTCCCGTCCATTTGCAAGCTCAAACCGTACTTCCGGTGGTATACGTTACAGTACAATTGTTTCAAGTGCAGGAGCCTTTAAATATGGAGTAGGTTCATCGCTTCCTGCAGCTCAGATTACAAATTCTTTTGATACAGCTCATCCGGTTTATCCAGGTGCAGGCTCTCTGATTTTTACAGGTGCATCAAATCCTCGTCGTTCAGCAGGAGATCAGGAAGGCTTATATTTTGGTCTTCCTCTTGGTACCAGCTCTTATGATGTAAAAACCTCGTTTACCGTAAGCTTTGATGATACTCAGGCATATATTACAGACCTTGCCGGTAACCGTCTCCGCTCAAAAACAATTTCGACAATCGACCGAACTCCTCCAAGTATTGATATGACAATCAGTCCTGTTGGCGCCGATGAAATAGAAATTGTATTTGTAAAAGAGCTTTGTACAAACAGCGCCGATATTAACTATATTAAAGATCCTGTTTCGCTTCAGAACATCACAATTGATGAAGCCTTTGAATATCTTGTAAGTCAGTGTATAGATCTTATTACAATTGATTCAACCGGTGCCCCACACGAAGTTGCTGCCGACGATCTTAAGTTTGATACCTCTGTTCCGGCTCAGGTTTGGGTAACAAAGAACGAAATTGGTTCTGCCTTTACACACATTAAGCTCAAGCTTTCACGTGCCGTTACCTTTGACGATATCAAAGAAAAGTTTGTCCGCATAACCTTTGTACCAAAATATGGCGAAACTTCGGTAGATCTGTTTACTCAGCAGGATGGTTCCCGCGTAACCTTTATTCAGGATGAAAACGGTAACACAATTCCAATGTATACCGCACACGCACTCAGTGATTTTGCTGTTGGCGCTGTAAATCCTTTGTATGCTTATGATTCGGCCCTTGTCTGGGAAGACGGAACAATTATTTCTGAAGATTTGTGGCACAAGAACAAGACTGATGATGTAGATCCTGAAAGCTGGGCTGTTCATGACTGGGATCGTGATCAAAAGAATTTTGGAACCTTACCTGCAGGTCATACCGTAGCAATTGTTGCAGATACAGAAGGTCCTCAGAACGTAACAGTTTATCTTTCCAATAATCCGGATGAAGAATCTGTTTCAGAACAGGCCAACAAAGACTTTGAATTTGCAACTCCATGGCGAATCTGGTTCCCGGCTCTTACAAGCGATGCCTTCAGAGCTCTTTCTTCTATAGAAAATACAAATTATATGCAGAAAGCCGGCGAAAAGCTTGGTGATAAGGCAAACCGCTTTATTTTTGACCTTGATTCGTCATTTACCGATGAATGGTCGGCAGGAGATCAGATAAGCTTCCTGTTCTGTATTACAAATGAAGACGGAACTCCGTTATCAATAATGCATTCTCCGGAACTGGATATTAACCAGGATAAGCATTATCTTACAAACTCAATAAAATCTCCGCTTTTTGCCCTGCGTCAGACAAATCCCGAAGACTTTATGTCTCTTGATTTGTGGTCATTCCGCCTGAAGAGCATTGTTGCCCAGCGTGGTGGTGTTACAATTCTTAATAACGTAATTGATTCTTCAATTGGCGAAAAGGTTGTTGTAAAGGTAGATTTACCGGTTGCCGCAAACCTTAACGTATTTGTAATGACTCTTGACGGTAATATTGTAGATTATCTGCAGCGTGGTCAGACTACTAAGGGCGAACATTTCTATTCCTGGGATGGTTCAAATCGTAAGGGCGACCCTGTAGCCCGCGGAATGTACTTTATCCGCGTAACTTCTGATGGAATTGACGAAACCCGAAAGGTTCTTGTAATAAAAGAGTAAAAAACAATTTTATTAACTTGCGATATTTACCAAAACAAAATATACTATTATTAACATGAAAGAAGAGAACAGACAAAACTTCAGGTATCCGGAGATAGGGAGAATTACTGCACCAGAATTGTGTGCTTTACCTGGAATTCTCGATAATATCAGCAATACAGGCTGTAAAGTTCACTTCCCAGTTTCTGTAGTAGTAGATCTGGAAGCCGAATACATGATCAAAGTTACTCTGAGCCGCTCTTTTGAGGAGAATCCTCTTCAGCTTATGTGTAAACCTATGTGGGTAAATGAGGACAAGGGCAATACACAGATTGGATTCCAAATTCTGTATTCCCCTGATGATGCCCGGCTGCGTGAATTTATATCTTTCCTTCAGGAAATGAACGAAGACGACGATGAATTGTCAGAAATCCTCTAAAATTCAACCTCTTGAAGGTGTGTGCTTTCTTGCTTTTCCAGAACAGACAAATCTTCTCTTAAGCGAGTTATCCGAGCGCTTTGGAATTACTTCTGCGCCCGATAACGCTTATGGAGATTTGCTTTTTTACAAGGATATTTCTGCAAAACTCAACGGAAAAACTCCTTATTGGGCAAGAACCTGCATGCTTGATCCGTTCATTTTAAAATTTGATTCAATAGGGGAGGCTGCCACTGAGCTAAAAAGCCTTCAGCGCAACTGGGCTCCCTATCAGTTTACCTGTTTTCGCCGTGCCCAGCTCATTCAGGAAAAGCTTCCTTATATCAATCTTAAAGAAAGGTCATTTCCATATAAAATTCCAGACTCTCCGATGGGCCTTTACACTCTGATTGATGAACATACACTCATTGCTTCTGCACTAACTACATCTCCTTTGCCTGCCGGAGCCGTTCATTTTATAGAAGATCACGAAAACCCGCCAAGCCGCGCCTATCTTAAGATTCAGGAAAGCCTGCTTCTGGCAGATTATTACTTTAAATGCGGACTTCCTTCAGAAGGGCAAAAGTGTTTTGAAGCCGGAGCTTGTCCCGGTGGCTGGACCTGGGTTTTAACCGAGCTTGGAGCCTCCGTTTTTGCAGTTGACCGCGCCGAACTTGATGAACGCCTTATGAAAAATCCTCTGGTAACATTTAAAGCACATGATGCTTTTACGCTTACCCCACAAGAAATTGGCCCTGTAGACTGGGTGTTTTCTGACGTAATATGTTATCCCGAGCGCCTTTTAAAGTGGATTCACACCTGGCTCGACAGCCGCCAGACAAAAAAAATGATTTGTTCCATCAAAATGCAGGGAGAAATTGACTGGGCTCTTATAAAAGAATTCGAAGAGATCCCAAATTCACGCATAGTCCATCTTAATTACAATAAACATGAACTTACATTCATAAATATCAATTAATCTTTTCTCTAATAATCCCCCGTAATATACCGAAAATAAAGGTATATGCCTGCAAACAGCTATGAAAAACCAGATTTTTGGTCACAAAAGGCTTTTTCGGAAGGGTATCCGGCCCGCTCCGTATATAAGCTAAAAGAAATTGACGAAAAGTTTGGCATGATTAAAAAAAATTACACTGTTCTTGATCTGGGCGCTGCTCCCGGAAGCTGGACTACCTTCCTTCTTCGTACAATGGAAGGGACAGGTAAAGTTGTGTCCTGTGATTTAAATCCACTCGCAAAATCAGTAAAAGGCGACAATCTTGTTTTTATTCAGGGAGATCTTAATGCTCCCGAAATCCGCAGTGCAATTAAAGAAAACGGTCCATATGATCTTGTAGTTTGCGATGCAGCTCCAAAAACTACAGGAAACCGCACAGTAGACACAGCCCGTTCAGAACAGCTGGTCGAAATGGCTGTATGGTATGCTCAGGCAATGTTAAAAACAGGTGGAAATTTTGCTGTAAAAATCTTCCAGAACGGAGACCAGCAGAAAATATTAAAGTCGATGAGAGAAATCTTTGAATCTGCCCGAGGTTTTAAGCCGGAAGCCTGCCGCGCAGAATCATTTGAAACTTACTTAATTGGAGTAAATAAAAAATGAAAAAAATCCAAGAGTGTGTTATAATTAAATCCCTGGAAAATAGATTTAATATGGTGTTTAAAACCCGAGTTTCAAGAATCGTAAGTTCCTCAATTATATTCTTCTGCTTTGGAGCAGTTTTTGCTTCGGCAGTTCTTGGCGTTTTACATAATATAGATTCTCATAAAGGTGTTGGTGGTTTGGAAACTTCTGCCATGCCTGTTTATACTCCAGATGATGATTTACAGACACTCCATGGACTTCTTGCCGAAACAGCAGAACCTGAGCCTGTTCAGGAAGTTGCAGAAGTTATACCTCTTGGCGACACAGATGAAGAAGCCGAAACCCTTACTTACCAGACTTATCGTGTAAAATCTGGTGATATGATTGGTTATATTGCAGATGCCTTTGGTATTACTCAAGATACAATCATAAGCGTAAACAATATTCGTCAGTCACGACTTATTCAGCCGGATCAGTACTTAAAAATTCCTTCAATGCCGGGAATCCTTTATACAGTCAAAGCAAATGGCGAAACTCCATTAACAATTGCAGAGCGCTATGAAGTAGATGCTGCAAAATGTGCTTTGGTAAATTATCTTAGTCCTACAACAGAGCTCAAAGCAGGTTATTCACTCTTTGTTCCGGATGCAGAGCTTGACTGGATGACAAGACAGGAAATTAATGGAGACTTATTCAAAAAGCCGCTTAGAGCACGCTACTGGCTTTCTTCTCCATACGGATGGCGCGATTCTCCATTTAATACAGGTGCCCGTTCCTTCCATGGTGGAATTGATATGGCTGTTAGCTCGGGAACTCCAATTTATCCTGCAATGGACGGAAAGGTTACTACAGCAGGCTACAACGCAACTTACGGAAATTACGTTATTGTAACCCATCATTCAGGTTATAAGACTTTGTATGGACATATGTCTAAGATTACTTGTGCAGTAGGTAACTTTGTATATGCACAAAAAACACAGATAGGACTTGTTGGAAGCACGGGTCTTAGTACAGGCCCGCACCTCCATTTTACAGTTTACAAAAACGGAAACACAATCAATCCGCTTTCGGTATTAAACTAAACCAAAAGAAAAACTAATTTATTTCCACTCCATTCCATCCATTGTCTGGATAGAACCGTCTGCATTAAAGGTAAGTTCGCGGAATTTAACATTGCGCTTCTGGTTTACACCGTTGGAGCGTTCACAGTCATGATAGAAAAGATACCATTTTCCATGATACTCAAGGATTGAGTGATGAGTTGTCCATCCAAGAACAGGAGTAAGAATTTTTCCGCCATAAGTATATGGACCGTAAACATTCTTGCTGGTTGCATAGCAGAGCAGGTGTGTTGTTCCTGTTGAATATGTAAAGTAATATGTGTCGCCTTTCTTAAAAAGCCATGGGTCTTCAAAGTAGCGGCGTTCTTCATCCTTTCCAATAAGTGGCTTGCCGTTTTCGTCCACAATTACAAGGTCGCGTGGAGCTTCTGCAAGCTCTGTCATATTGTCTTTCATAAGGGCAATTTTTGGAGTACAGGCTTCTTCTTCGCGAGGTTCCTTGTTATCTGCACTCCAGGTGTTGTTGCGGTACTGATCCAGCTGACCGCCCCAAAGTCCACCAAATGTAAGATAATATTTTCCGTCTGTATCCGGGAAACAGCATGGGTCAATACTGTAAGTTCCCTGAATATAGTTTTCTTCCGGCTTAAAAGGTCCTTCCGGTTTATCACCAAGAGCAACACCTACACGGAACATTCCTGTTTTGTCGCGGGCAGGGAAGAAGAAATAATATTTGCCGTTGCGTTCAACACAATCCGGGGCCCAAAGCTGCTTGCTTGCCCATTTTACGTCTGCAAGAGTAAAAACACAGCCGCAGTCGCGTGGCAGAGTGTTTTCATCCTTCATTTCGTAAACATGATAATCTTTCATATCATACTGGTCGCCGTTATCGTTGTTTTCTACATCAATATCTTCATCATGTGACGGATAGATATAAATTTTGTCGTTAAAAACATGTGCAGAAGGATCTGCAGTGTACAAATCATTAACCAAAGGTCTTTTTTGAATCATATAAAAACTCCTATGTATAATTTAGTAAATTGTACACCATTTTTATGCGTTTACAATCAGATAAAACACCTAGATAATTGTACAAAAGTAGTTTTTTTAGAGGATGTCGTTGGAATTACAGACTGCCTGGAGCTTCGTTCATTGCATTCTGGGCTGCACACCAGGTTCCTTTTTCGAGGGCTTTTTTTATGTCGCCGCCAGCCAGATATTCATGAATAAAACCTGCATTAAAGCTGTCGCCGCACGCAGTTGTATTCACAGCCTCCACCTTCTGAACCGGACACTCATAAGGCTTTCCACAATCCGAAGCCAGCGTAGAATCCGTTCCGCGTGTAATTACAATAATATTATTGAGCGTGCGGCTCCTGTTGCAAATGTTTTGAATAGTTGCAGCTTCTCCAAACGTCTGCTCATATTCTTCACTGTTAATTTTGATTATAGATGGAACTGCTTTTTTGATTGCTTCCTGCAGGTCGGGACCAACAAAGTCGGCAAGGACCAGCTTTCCTAAGTCCAGGGCAATTCCCAGAATATCCGCATAAAAGCTTTGAGGCCAGACCCCCTGTCTGCTTCCTGCCAGAATCATTGCATCACACTCCTGCAGTTTTTCGGTAATAAGCTTTAGGATTTTGACTTCTGCATTAGAAGAGTCTGCTTGCACAACAGGTTCTCCAACAACCAGCTCCGTTGTCGTACGGGTTTTTTCATCCAGCAGCGTCCAGCATTCACGTATTTTACCCGGAACGCTTACATAAGAAAGCTCAAGCCCATCCTTTTGTGCAAGCTTAATAAACTCGCTGTCATTTTCACTACCCAAAGGGCAGATTGTACTCACACAACCTTTTTCCAGCTGAGCAAGCACCCTTGCCGAATTTACAGCCTTGCCCGAAGCATAAAGCTCATACCGCTTTGAACGGTTTACCTTACCTTCCTCCAGTGAGTCAAAAAAAACCGACCTCTGATAAGTCGCACTAAAACAAACACAAAGAATTTTTTTCATATTTTTCCAACCCAATTCTAACACGCCACCCCCAAGAGGTCAATTTATACTTTACAGATGGGGATTACTGCTATAAAATAATAATATTAAATCACGTCTATATAAAAAATCAGAATACATTTTATTTCTTAGGAGTTTTTATGAAAAAATTCTTTGGGGTTTTGCTGCTTAGTGTTGGTTTTATTCTCGCTTCCTGTGGATTGAATGATTTTTCTGGTAGTAATGGAGAATTAAGCTTTTCAATTTCAAATGACGATCTGGGGAAGATTGCCGCTCGTAATGCTACGGGTGATTCTGCTCAGGCAGAATTGACGCTTATTGTTCAAATACAAGGTTCTAAAGGTTTATATGATCGTCAGATAAAAAAGACTGTTATTGCTGTTGACCCAAATGCAGAAAGATATGAACAGCCTCAAGAAATGGATCCTTATGAAATTGGAAAGCATCATTATATAGCCATAAAAACAAAGGGTACTGATGCAGAAAAACTTTATTTTTCATTTAGTTCTCTTCCTGTAAAACAAAAGTATAACATTATGCTTGATGTTATTGTTAATGATCAAAGAGTTACAGAAGGACATAATAATCCTTATCACTGTTATACAGGTGTTGTGAATGAGGTAGAAGTAAAGGCCAAAGAATCTACTGCAGTTCAAATTAGACTTACCAAGGATTTTGAAGAAGTTGCTTTTAAGGTGAACTATAGTGATGGGGAAACAGAAATCATTCCATTCTCTGAATTTATGGAGCCAAAATATGTAGTGTCTGTTAGTGAAAACAAACTTTATATTGGAAAAATTGGTGGCACAGGCAAGAGCGTTAATTCTGTTAAAGTTGTTTATTCCGAGAATTCCAATTTTAAAGCAAAAGGTAGTTTTTCGCTTGATTATGACAGAAGCCAGAATGGACAGGATCATCCCTACTTAAAATCTGTTAATGGAGAAGTTGATATTACTCAGGCTTTGTTAGAAGCAAACGATTACAGATCATTTAATTTTGTCGGAAAGATTGCAGATGTAGAATATAAAGATTATTTTTATCTTCCAATCAGTAAAGGAAAGGACAGCTTTATTCAAAGTTATCAATATAATCTTGTGTTTAAGAAAGAACAAATCGGCGAAGATGAAAATAAAATCGGTTATCGATTCAGAGCAACAATTCCATGGTCAGATTTGCTTAAAGGCAGAAGTTATAAACAGGGTGACACAATTGTGTTCGTAATGGAAGGGGAACCTTATCATCCTCTTTTTGATAAGACAGAAGCATTCCAGTTTAAGTTCCAGAAAAGTGGTTGGGAGCAGCTTTCTGTTAATGAAGTAGACCTTGGTGTTAATTATATGCAGATTCCTAAGGATGGAGGAAAAATAATAAAACCATTAGTATTCCCGGCAAATTTTGTTAATGGTGATGAAAAATATCTGCAGATTTTCTTTGATACAAATATAGAATTTGGTGAGCCTGCTGATTCTGAACAGATTGTCGTCTGTCAGTTTTATACCCGTGTATTTGATAAAGAAGAAAAGGTTTATGCCTTCTATAATAATTATTCTTCAGTTTTGGGCCGATATGAAATGAATATACCGTTAAATGATACTATTGGTAATTATGACTTTACAGGAAAAACTCTCAAGGTAAAGGTTGGCGGTACTTTGGAATTAACACCATATGATTCTCTTAACAATACTGTTTCTTTGCCTGGTTCAATTCCGTTACATACAGAATTTTACGATAATAGTAGTGCTTCCAATTGTACAATTACTTCAGGACATTCTTCTCATTATCATCCATTAAGTAATGATGATAATGGTAATGAAAAGGATCTTACTGTTACTCCTGGTGGAACAATAAACACCTTTAAAATGGTAAATCTATCTGAGCCTTGTGTTACACCAGATCCTAATGATGAATCTACTAATCACGATTATCGTTTCCAGTGTTATAGTGTCTTAAATGGAGGTATACCAGACGCTATTCTTTATGTAAAAGGATATAGTCTTACACCAACTTTTGAAGATTAGTTATTTCTTTTCCATCAACATTTCTGCGTCGGCGGAACCCTGGCGGAGTTCTAGGCCGGCGTAAGTAGAGGCATCTCCTGGTAAAGGGGATGCCTTTTTTGTTGGGTCGGAGGTGCTGGTGGTGGCGGACTTGTTTTTTTTGAGGGCCTGCTGCAGCTGCCAGGAAGAGGAACGGTTCATTAAACTGTAGTATTCTTTGTCGTCCATGGTGTTTATTATACAAATACCTTTGGAAAAAGTCACTTTTTTTGAATAAATTTGCAGAAAACACTTGAATGTTTATTCAATTGAATGTATATTCAAATGTATGAATGAAAATGAAGTTTTGAGCGAAGATACAATCTTTGCCTGTGCCGATTTTTTCAAGGTCTTTGGAGACTCTACGCGGTTCCGCATTCTGTATGCCCTTAAGGAGTGCGAGCTCTGTGCGGGCGACATTGCAGAACGCGTAAAGATGAGTGCCTCGGCGGTTTCGCACCAGCTTAAGGTACTGCGCGTTTCCAACTTTGTAAAAACAAGGCGCGACGGTAAAGAGATTTATTATTCGCTTTCGGACGAGCATGTTGAACAGATAATCAGCTGTGGAATAGAACATATACTTGAGGAAGAGTCGTAGATTGCTTCGTCCTCTTCGCTTCGCTCGGAGTCCTCGCAATGACGATGAAGTCTGTCATTGCGAGCACGAAGTGCGAAGCAATCTACAACGTTACTAACAGGAGGCATTTATGGAACATAAACACGAACACGAGCATGAACACGAGCATGAACATGAACATGAACATGAACATGAACATGAGCACGAACATGAGCATGAACATGAGCACGAACATGAGCACGAACATGAGCATGAACATCATCATGAACACGAACACCACCACGAGCATGGGCATGAACACCATCATCACGAAGACGGTTGCTGCTGCGGGCATGAGCATGGGCACCACCATCACGGACACGACCATGGCCATGAACACGGCGAAGAGCATGAGCTTAGCGTAAAAGCAATCATCATCGCTGCTGTATTTTTTGTAATTGCAGAATTGATGGAGCACCTGCCGCTTGCTTCCTGGCTTCCGGGGCTTGCGGGTATGCACATCCCTGGCATCCGCGTAGATATCTTTGAACTTATAATGATGGTCTGCTGCTTTGTTGCATACATCATCTGCGGAAAAGGTGTTCTGGTAAATGCAGTGCGCGGGCTTTTCCACGGCGAACTCATGGACGAAAACTTTTTGATGGGTGTTTCTTCAATCGGCGCAATGTGTCTGGGAGAGTTCCCGGAAGCAGCTGCCATCATGGTTTTGTATCAGATTGGCGAAAAGTTTGAAGACTACGCACTAGATAAATCTCACGATTCAATAGAAGAAATTGCAAAGCTGCGTCCGGATCACGCAACACTTAAAATTGGAACCGAAACCCGCGAGGTTGCACCGGATGATGTAGAAACAGATTCTGTAATCATCGTAAAACCTGGCGACCGTATCCCAATCGATGGAGTAGTAGTAGACGGCGACAGCTTTGTAGACACCTCTGCTCTTACGGGAGAAAGTATCCCTCGTCACGTTGCAGTTGGAAGCGAAGTATTGTCAGGTTCAATCAATATGCAGGGAGTTCTGGAAATCCGTACAACACGTCACGCAGGAGATTCAGCTCTTTCACGAATCCTTGAACTTGTAGAAAATGCAACAGAAAACAAGACAAAATCAGAACAGTTTGTAACACGCTTTGCACGCGTATACACACCAATCGTAGTTTATTCTGCTCTTGCACTTGCAATCATTCCAAGCCTCATAATCGGATTTAAAACCGGCAACTGGGGCTGGCACGAAACCTGGACAACCTGGTTCTACCGAGCCCTTATGTTCCTTGTAGTAAGCTGTCCTTGTGCAATTGTAATTTCTATTCCTTTGTCATTCTGCGGTGGTATTACTGCTGCAGCACGTCAGGGAATCTTGATAAAGGGTAGTGTATACCTCGAAGCACTTGGCCGCACCAAGACTGCGGTATTCGATAAAACCGGTACCCTTACAAAAGGAAACTTTGTTGTATCACACATTCACGCAACAGACCCTTCTATTACAGAAACAGAGCTGCTTGCACTTGCAACCCATACAGAAATGTTTTCTACACACCCGATTTCTGCTTCGCTCAAGGCTGCCCATCACGATAAATGTTGTGACAACGTAAAGCTCGAAAACGTAGAAGAAATTGCAGGCAAGGGAATTAAAGCACTTGTAAACGGCAAGGAAGTTCTTGCAGGAAACACAAAGCTCATGGACCAGTTTGGTATTCAATACAGCGAGTGTACCGAGCATCAGGACGGCACAGTTATCCACGTAGCAAGCGAAGGAAAATACAGCGGTCACATCGTAATCAGTGATGAAATTAAAGATGATTCTGCCCAGACAGTAGAAGGCCTCAAAAAAATAGGCGTAGAAAACGTTGTAATGCTCACCGGCGACAACGAACGAGCAGCTCATACAGTAGCCGCCAAGCTTGGTCTTAAAAAAGCCTACAGTCAGCTTCTTAGTGCCGACAAGCTTGCCAAGGTAGAAGAGCTTTTAGCAGATCTTTCTAAGAGCGGCAAAAAACGTGGCAGTTTGATTTTTGCAGGCGACGGAATAAACGACGCCCCAGTCCTCGCCCGTGCCGATGCCGGAATTGCCATGGGCTCTATGGGCAGTGACGCCGCCATCGAAGCCGCCGACATCATCATCATGGAAGACAAACCAAGTAAGATTGTAGACGGCATCAAAATCAGCCGCCGCACATTACGCATAGTTTACGAAAATCTCTACGGTGCAGTCGGCATTAAAGTTGCCATCCTTTTGCTCAGCGCCCTTGGTATTTCCAACATGTGGATTGCGGTGTTTGGAGATGTGGGAGTTACAATTCTGGCGGTGCTTAACAGTTTGAGAATGCTGGGGCACAAGAAAAGCTAATTGCTAACTGCTGTTATTTCGTGTATACTAATTTTATGTCATACGAAGTAACAGCCACTCGGCGCCGTCCGCAGCAGTTTGATGACCTGGTGGGTCAGGAATTTGTTGCGGCTACGCTTAAAAACTCAATAAAATCGGGAAAAATCGCGCACGCTTATTTGTTTTCGGGGCCTCGCGGCTGCGGAAAAACATCTACTGCGCGTATTCTTGCAAAGGCACTTAACTGTCAGAACGGGCCTACGGAAACTCCTTGCGGAACCTGTTCCAACTGTCAGGAAATTATTAAGGGCTCTTCTCTTGATGTTATCGAAATAGATGGAGCTTCCAACAACTCTGTAGAAAACGTTCGTCAGATTAAGGACGAGATTCAGTTTCCGCCAACTTCAAGCAAGTACAAGGTATATATAATCGACGAAGTTCATATGCTTTCGGGATCGGCATTCAATGCGCTGCTCAAAACTATTGAAGAGCCACCTGAGTATGTTGTATTTATTTTTGCTACAACAGAGCTTCAGAAGGTTCCGGCTACCATAAAATCTCGCTGCCAGCAGTATAACTTCCGTCTGGTTGCAATTGATAAAGTTAAAGAATGTCTTGCCGATGCTGCCCGCGAATTGAATGTTCAGGCAGATGATGAGGCACTTTTCTGGATTGCACGCGAGTCTACGGGTTCTATGCGTGATGCCTACACACTTTTTGATCAGGTTGTTGCATTCAGCGACGGACACATCACTTACGAAAAAATCCGCGACAAGCTTGGCCTTGTTGGAATTGATCGCCTGAATACTGTTTTTGAAAACTGCGCCGCCGGTAAGACTACCGAAGTTCTTGCCTGCCTTGATGAATTCCTACAGAACGGCATCTCTATCGAACAACTTATTTCTAACAGTGCCGACTACCTTCGCAGCCTCCTTCTTATTAAAAACGGCGTAACAAAGGAAGCACTTCTTGGCAACTCTGTTGAACGCTACAGTAAGCTTGTTCTGGACGCCTGGAATCCAATCCAGATTGAACGCGGACTTTCCATTTTCCTGCAGCTTTACCGCGATATCCGATATTCACTTTCGCCGCGTTATGAAATTGAATTGACCTTCTCGCGAATCTGCTGGCTCAAAGATTATGTTTCTAATATGGAAGTTAAAAAGGCTGTTGATGCGGCACAAAGACTTTTGGTGGGGGCACCGGCGCCGGCTGCAACTGCGGCACAGGCTGCAACTTCTGCACCTGTTGGAACTCCAGCGCAGGCTGCAACTCCAACGCAGGCTGCAACCATAACTCCAGCTGCAACCTCAACTCAGCCCGATCTCCCCGAAGGCTTGCCTCGTTTTTCTGCATTGCAAAACCTTGGAGCGTCCTCCGAAGAAGAAGCTCCAGCTGAGGGAGGCGAAACCCCTTTTCATGATGGCGGTCCACTGCCGCCTGAACAATCAGTGGGAACAAGCTTTACCGAAGATTTTAAAGGCGAATGGACAAATATAGATGAACCGCCGGACGAGATGGAAGAAGAGCAGATTATGGCAGAAGAGGCTCAGGCTTCTTATGAACGCTCTCTTGAACCGGAAGCAGCCCCAAGTGCAGCTCCAGTCCAGCTCGATGAGTTTTTTACAACTGCCGACGGACGAAGCATTTCTGTTGCCCAGCTGAGGGGAACTGTAATTGCAGAGCTTGCAGTAAAGGAAGGCTTTATTGCAACTTCGCTTGAACGAACCGGCAAATGGAATGTACTGGAAGACAGGGTAGAAACAACAATTTCTTCTTCCCTTGACCTCCAGCTGCTTCAAAAAAATATGAGCACCGTAACAACCGAGCTTTCGAATATCTGCGGAAAAAATATGAGCTTTAATGTTGTGCTGAATGCAGAAGCAGAAACTGACCCGACTCAGGACGAAGCTTCTTATCCGTCGCAGGTGCAGATTGTTGTAGATGCTTTTAAAGGAACTGTTATTACAGGAAACTAGAGGTGATTATGAATCCTTTTGATTTGTTAAAAAATACACAGGCAATTAAAGAACAGTCAGAAAAACTTCAGCGTGAACTCGAAGATATTCGTGCAGAAGGCTCGAGCGGTGGCCGTATGGTTACCGTAGTTCTTGACGGAAAGTTTCAGATGCGAGAGATTAAACTTGATCCAATCTGTGTAGATAATCGTGATGTAAAAATGCTTGAAGACCTGATTGTTGCAGCTCACAAAGCAGCCGTAGATAATGTTCAGGAAAAAATCAAAGAAAAATCTTCTTCGCTGCTTGGCGGACTTGATCTTGGGCAGCTTGGATTATAATTTTGGTTGGGGTGGGAAATGAACGCTTTAGATGAACTTTCTGCAGATTTTTCGCGACTTCCTGGCATTGGCAAAAAAAGTGCCATGCGCATGGTAAACTGGCTTTTGACTCAGGAAGATACCTACATCCGCCGTTTTTCCCAGAATCTTGGTACTATAAAAGAAAGAATTAAACCTTGTTCAGTTTGCGGTATGTGGACCGAAAGCAATCCATGTCCAATCTGTTCAGATTCCCTGCGCGATAAAACCCTTTTGTGTGTAGTAGAGCAGAGTCAGGATGTTTCTACAATTTTGTCCTATGGTGAATATCGCGGCTTGTTTCATGTGCTTGGCGGTCTCATAAAGCCGCTGGAAGGAATTGGCCCTGCACAGCTTTCCATTAATCAGCTGCTTTCCAGAATAAAAGAAGCTGCCGCAGATGCTTCGGGCAATTCAGCCATAAAAGAAGTAATCATTGCTACAAATCCAACTGTCGAAGGAGACACCACAGCCCTTTACATAAACAAGGTAATCGGCGAGCTTGGTCTGAATCCTGCTCCAAAAGTAACCCGTCTTGCAACCGGCATTCCTGTTGGCGGCGACCTTGAATACATAGATAAACGCACACTTTCCTTAAGCTTCCGCGGCCGCTCCCAGGTATAATTCCTGCAAAAATACCATCGACAAATCTACTCTTATCATGTTATACTTTTATATTCTATATAATAGCGGAGAGAGTGACATGAAAAAAAATCTTTCAACTTCGGTTCGTGCAATAATTAACGGGGCAATTTTGTGTCTGGCATTCACAGGCTGCAAAAACTTTATTCAAGGTGAAGGCGTTAAGAAGCAGATTGAAGAACGAATTGCCTATGCAAATGCAACTCCTTATGAAATAAGCGTAGAAGAAGAAAAAGGAACCGGTGCTGTAAAAAAAACCGGCTGGTGGTGTTGTAGCAAAGAAGGCTTCAGATGTTTTTGATATTTCTTTTTATCCTGATTCAGACTTTGCTTTTATAAGCTGGGAAATCTATGACAAGACAACCGGCAATCTTATACCAAACGGCGAATATCTTAAAATAGCAAGACCAGGCGACGAGGAAACCACCTGCGAAGTTGTAAAGGTTCCGGAAGATCCAAACGTAAAGCTTATCTTAAAACCTGTTGTAGTTGAACGTCCGCAGATTATTTCGGCAACTCCAACTTATGACGGAAACGGTGCCTTTAGAGATGCCCGCATTCAGGTTTTGTTTGACCGCGACATTGAAATAGATTCCATTTATTATACAGATGACGAAATAGCAAAATTACAGAATTCTGATGGCTTTGAAGGCTTCCTTCCTGCATATACTTTTACAACATCCCAGGGGCCTCAGACCAGATATTACGGCTACAACAAAAAGACCGGCGACAAGACAGAAATTATTTTTAAGAATATTTCGATCATTCACAATAAAAACTACGGAAATCTTCTTGAATACTTTGATGCTCCTCGCTTTGAAGACTCAAGAAGACTCATAATTCCACCAAAGAAAACAAATCTGGCTCCAAGTGGTACAGCCTTTCAGGTATCTTTGAACCGCGATTTCTTTTATACCTACGAAGATAAAGAAAAAGAATACAAAAAAGACATAGGCATGCGCAGCGTCCACAAGTGGATTTTCTGGGTTAATGGAAACACGGATACAGTAAATCCTTCTTTTGGACAGCTTAATATTCTTAACAACGAAGGCGATATTATTCCAACAAGCTATGATACTCAAAACCGGGTATATTTAAATAAAAATAAAGCAATCCTTCTTAGGGTTTCGACAGTAGATGAAGGAAGCGGCCCAAGTGATAATCTTGATTTAAAGTTATATGAAAAAGATGCAGCTGATGATGCAGACCCCCTAAAAACAGTTTATCTTAAATATGAAAACAACGAAGGTTCCTATGCAACTTTTGGTAATGCAATAGAAGGCAATATTGATGAGGGCAAGAAGAAATACTATAAATGTGCTTTAAATTCTTTGCCTGATGAAAGTAAAGAATATAAATTTATACTTACTGCTTATGATAAAAATGGTAATCATGTAGATTCTGCTCCTTATTATGTAAGCATGGATGTGACTCCGCCGGAATTATGTAAGGATCCGGACAACCCAACAACTTACAACTACTTTAAGGGAGAAGCTGCTGCTAATACGGATGCAAGGATTAACTGTAAATTTCTGACCACGGCAGATGATCTTGACAAGGTAACTATTCTTTATAGAAAAGCAATTGCTACAGATAATCCGGATTGGGAAGATTGGACAGAAGCAACACCTGTAGCAAATGTTACTATAACTGATTTGATCACTTATAGACAGATTGACCCAATCATTTCCAATCTTGAACATAACTCTACTTATGAACTTAAGGTTGAACTAAAGGATAAGGCTAAAAATTCAATTACATATTATTTTCTCAAAAATACTAAACCGGATATAAATGTAGACGCTTTATCTGCATCGTATGATGAGTTTTCCCGTGTTTTTAAAATCACTTCTTCGGAAGATGTGAGTTTTTGTAATACTTTGATGGTAAAACCAGCAAGTTCTGGAAATTCAGGTACCACAAAGACTTTTACAAATATAGGTAACAATACATTTATTTATAATCCGGATAATGCTGCTGATGGAAGTCTTTTTGCTGCAATGGGTACTAATTATTCTATTGGGTTACAATTTTATACGAATACGGAAGTTATAAACAATACCAAATATACAAATAACACTTGTTCTTATACTAACACACGTAATATTTCCAGTAAAACTCTGTTACTTTCTACAAAACCTCAGGGAATTAAGGGCTTTAAGTCTTATCCGGTCGTAACGGCTAATTCTGTTCAGTTTGAATGTACTGTAAAATCTTATGATAGTTTGGATATCTGGTATGCAATGTATGATGACGACGGTAACCTGGGAGAATGGACAGGTCATTTGCTTTACACAAGTACAGACGGAAAACCAACCATTACCGGTCTTACAGAAAATAAACGCTATCGTTTTAAGTTTATAACCAAAAAATATGGACTTTCCTGCGATGACAGCCAGATAGTAGAAACAGAGGTAACAATTAAAGCTCCTGCTGCTACCGTGGTAAAACCTAATCCGGTAAGAAATCTTGCGGTTGCTAATGGTTATCCAACTAAAACTACTGTAAAATTAACCTGGACTAGCCCTCAAAGTAATCAGAATGGTATTTTTAAAGGCATTTATATTATTAAATGGATAGAAAACCGTGACGGCTATAATTTAGCCCAGGGAGAGGGAAAAACTTCAGATTGGAGTGAACGAGAATTTACCGTTACAGGTCTTAAACCAGACACCTCTTATAAGTTTACTGTTCAGGCATATGAAAATGGAGCTTTGTCTGACGAAGAAACTGTTACTTTGGATACAACAGAGAATTTGCCAAGTATTGAAAATATGTATGTTTGCAAAAATGGAAGTAAGTTCCAATTAAAATATACGGTTAGTTCATTAAATTCTCAAGAATGGACTTTTACACTGGGACGTGCAAATTCTTATACTGCAAGCTATTTTACTACTGTATCAGATGTTTCTTTGGAGTCAACAGGCGGATATAAAACAGTAAACCTTCCTGACTCTATGGTAAAAAGTAATAATGATTTTGTTAATAAAAAAATATATTTAAGAATTACTGCAGCTAATGGCAGTCGGCTTGTATATTCTGAGATTATAGTTTTTAATCCCAAAATATTTGGTACGTTTGGTCAACTTCATATTACTCCTTCTAATGATTCAATTACTTTTGAAACTGAAGGTAATAATAGTATAAAGCGATATAGATATAGACTTTGTTCTAGTAGTGGTGATTGGATCGAAAAAGTAAAAACGGGTAAGGAAATTACCATAGACGGATTAACTTCTAATACGGCATATGATTTTGAGTTTTCTACTAATAGTTCACTATTAGGAAATAATTTTGTTATCGAAGGTGTTGCGTGCGCAGTAACTCTTAATCCTGTTGTTCAAACCTTCTCTGCTTATCCAGGTTCGGATTCTGTTAGGTTAACTTGGAAGGATGGAAATTCGACATATTATAATGTTTATAAAAAAAGCGGAAGCAATAAAACTCTTATAGCAGATAAGGTAACTAGAACACAAGGTTCATCATTCGATTCTGAGTGTACAGTAGTAAACTTAAGCCCAGAAACTGAATATACATTTGTTGTTGCTGCGATTAATCAAAATGGGCAGGAAACATTTTGTGAGCCTATAACAACAACAACGACCGCTAAACCAGCAGAATCAGTTTACCCTGTAACAGAAGTTCAGTGCAATTCTACTTATGATGGTTACAATCTAAGCTGGTTTGGTAATGGTGCCAGTTATCTGATTAGTTATAAAAAAAGCACAGATCCAGGTACAGATGCATATTGGACAACTCCTGAAAGTACAGATGATAAACCAAACCCAACAACTGAAAAAGAATATAAATTGACTGGTCTTACGGCTGGAACACAATATGACGTTAAGATTGTTGCCATAGGTTCAGATGGTACTGAAGCTGCTCCAACTATAGAATCTTTTTATACCTATTCGAACTGCGGTAGTTTTGAAACTAAAGATAGGTTTGAAGTAACAAAAAACAGTATAAAAGCTAAATGGAGAAACCCAAGTAGGAATAATTACTTTGTCATGAAAGTTGTTTGCTGGCCAAAAGGGGATACAACACAGGAAGTTGTGCTTGCAACAATTTATCCTGATGATGCAGTAAAACCAACTTCGTTCCTGTTAGAAGATTTGCATTTGGGTGCTATTGTTTGCTTTGAAATAAGGGCATACTCTGATCCAACTCTTCAGGTATGTTCAAAATCTGAGCAGAGAACTATAGAATTAGGAAATAGCAACTAACCCTTACCATCTGCTATAAGGTATGGTACATTGCAATAAACCGTCCAATAAAACTGCACTAGAGTTGAGGACGGTTTTTTCATTTAAATTTGCAAAACACTTTAAGACCCTTTATACTCATGGTGATGATGGATACAATAAAGAATTATCAAGAGAAAAATAATTATACTCAAAGTATTTCTAATGTGGTTCAGAGAGAAACAAAAGAAAAAAATAGTTTTGACCGAAAATTGCAGGCATATACAAAGCTTTTGAACCTTAATCATGAGCTGCACTTAAGTTCAAACGGTAGGAAATGGACTAGAGAGGAACTTTATGAACGCTAATTCAAGCGTTTTATAACCTACTTAAAATCACATATTTTAGATAATTTTGTTGCTATATACTTTCCGCAAAAAATACACTATAATAGAAAGGCTATTTACCAGCGTCGTCATCCCGAACTTGTTTCGGGATCCCAACTTTAAATGAGATGCTGAAACAAGTTCAGCATGACAGTGCCTGATGAATGGCTTTTGACAATTCAATATATAGGAGCTTATATGTCAAATAGCGGAAAGTCCGTTTTTTCTGCTGATCTTCTTAAGTTTATAGAAGAATGGAAGGAAAAACCGGGAAATCTTATCATGATTTTGCACCGTGTTCAGGAAGAACAGG
>JAEEGL015685782.1_pt1 | contig 23310 bp, 24 predicted proteins | sample 9134231 | NCBI WGS metagenome assembly JAEEGL01 (sample SAMN16246548, study PRJNA631951) | gut metagenome | biome: gut microbiome; feature: rumen; material: fiber-attached | host: Bos | place: Iran: Karaj | collected 2018-10
CCATTCGTGATTTTTCCATGGTATACTCCTTCCAAGGCATAATCTTCACTCCATTCGAATAAAAATATGCCATTATTTTAATTGGAAAGTGTTACCTATGTCTATGTACTTTTTGTAACCTATGTCCCTTGTCTATACATATTAATCGCCCCTACGTCTTGACTTTTGGCCAAAATTTGATATAATTTACACATAATTTTAGCAGATGAAAAAAGAGTAGTAATAAACCCAATTGTTTTGAAAGAGAATGGCTTGAGCCGCTGAAAGGGCCTAAAACAATCGTTTATGAACTTGCTTTTGGATGCTTATGGGCTCGCCCGTTATAGCGAATTAGAGAATAAATTAAGGTGGTACCACGGCTTTTCGTCCTTTACACTAAGACGAAAAGCCTTTTTTTTGATTTGCATGAAAATTGGCATCTTGCTGTGTCAACTACGGTGCTTCGGTGCTTGGCGTATCGCATACGCCGCCGCTCCTCGCACCTTGTTTCCTTGCAATATACCAATTTTGATGCAAATCATACTTGTTTTCAAAAAACAATCACAAATCGATTATTGATATTTTATACAAATATTGATAAAATATTATCAATATATTGAAAGGAGGCTGACGATATGCCAATAATATTACCAAGCTCTGATTTAAGAAATAAATATAATGAAATATCAGAAACATGTCACAAAACTGGAAAACCAATTTATATTACCAAAAATGGCAAAGGCGATTTAGCTGTAATGGATATCAATGTGTTTGAGTATATGATTGAAAAATATGATTTATATGAAGAAATCGAAAAAGGGGTAAAAGATTTTGAGGAGGGCCGATATTATACAGCAGATGAAGTCTATACTCAAATCGAAAACAAAATTAAGTCTCTTAAAAAGTAGGTGGTTTGTATGAAAAAATATCAAATCGCTTACTCACAAAAAGCTATTGAAGATTTGAATAATATAGTTTTTTATATTAATAATCAACTCTGTGCATATAATACTGCCTTAAAAACATATAGCAAAATAAGAGCAAAAATTGATAAATTGACTGATAACCCTTTAATTTGTGAAGTTATTGAATCAAAGACAAGAGTTAAAGATTTAAGAAAACTAGTTATTGATAATTATTTGGTTTTTTATTCGGTAGAAGAAAAAGAAAAAATCGTAAAAATATATAGAATTATGAATGGTAGAAGAAATTGGAAAAGGATGATTTAAAGGAGGACATACAAATGATTAAACGAATTATTTCAATTATGTTAGTGCTACTGCTGAGCTTTAATATTGTTTATGCTGATGTTGTAATGTCTGGGAATTCTCATCCAGCACCATTACAACCACCTACACAGTTAGTAACAAAGACAATTGAGTTATGCAAAAATAGTTGTATTATAGCTTTCTTAATTGCTATAGTTATTGTTAGCATTGTTGCAGCAAAAAAGAAATCAGAAGATAAAGATATAAAAACACAAAAAATCATTTTTTATGTATGTATTTTTGCAACATTTGCAATTTATATAATAGCAGAATTCCTGAAGTGGTTATACTTGCAAAATGTTTAATTAATTAAAAAGGAGATTATAAAAATGTACGAACACAAAAAAGTTGAAGAAAAATGGAAAAATTATTGGATAGAAAATAAAACTTTTAGAACAGATATAAAAGATTTTTCAAAGCCAAAATTTTATGCACTAGATATGTTTCCATATCCATCAGGAGTTGGTCTACATGCAGGCCATCCAGAAGGATATACAGCTACAGATATAGTATCTAGAATGAAAAAAATGCAGGGCTATAATGTACTTCATCCAATGGGATTTGATAGCTTCGGTCTACCTGCAGAACAATATGCAATAGATACCGGACATCATCCAAATGAATTTACAATGAAAAATATTGATTACTTTAGAAATCAATTAATGTGTCTTGGTTTTAGCTATGACTGGGATAGAGAAGTTCAAACTTCAGATCCAAATTATTATAAATGGACACAATGGATTTTTAAAAGACTTGTTGAAGATGGTTTAGCAAGATGCGTTGAAATGCCTGTTAACTGGTGCGAAGAATTAGGAACAGTTTTAGCAAACGATGAAGTAATTGATGGTAAGAGCGAAAGAGGCGGATATCCAGTTATTCGTAAGAATATGAAACAATGGATAATCGACATTCCAAAGTATGCTGAAAGATTACTTGATGGATTAAACGAAATTGATTGGCCAGAATCAACAAAAGAAATTCAAAGAAACTGGATTGGAAAAAGTATAGGTGCCGAAGTAAAATTCAAGGTTGCTGATACCGATAAATCATTTATAGTATTCACGACTCGTTGCGACACTTTATTTGGCGCTACGTATTGCGTACTTTCACCAGAGCATCCATTAGTTGATGGAATAACAACACCAGAGCAAAAAGAGGCGGTTGCAAAATACAAAGCTGAATGTGCAATGAAGTCTGACTTAGAAAGAACCGAATTAAACAAAGATAAAACTGGCGTGTTCACAGGAAGTTATGCAATCAATCCTGTTAATAATGTTAAAATCCCTATCTGGATTTCAGACTATGTGTTAGTAACTTATGGTACAGGTGCAATCATGGCAGTGCCTGCTCATGATGAAAGAGACTATGCATTTGCTAAAAAGTTTGATTTAGAGATTATCCAAGTATTAGAAGGAGGAGACATTTCTAAAGAAGCTTATACAGAAGACGGCTTACATGTTAACTCTGGATTCTTAGATGGCATGAACAAGCAAGATGCAATCGATACAATGATTAAGTGGCTAGAAGAACATGATTGCGGTACAAAGAAAATTAATTACAAAATTCGTGAATGGATTTTTGCAAGACAAAGATATTGGGGCGAGCCAATGCCAGTTGTTCACATGGATGACGGAAGCATTGTTTGTTTAAAAGATGAAGAACTTCCATTAATCTTACCAGACTTAACAGACTACAAAGCACATGGTGGAAACGCACCACTTGCTAATGCTGTAGATTGGGTAAATGTTACAATTGATGGCAAGAAAGGTATGAGAGATACCAATACAATGCCAGGTTCTGCTGGTTCAAGCTGGTACTTCTTAAGATATATCGATCCACACAACGATAAAGAATTAGCAGATAAAGAATTATTAAAACACTGGATGCCAGTTGATTTATACGTTGGTGGTCCAGAGCACGCAGTTGGACACTTATTATATTCTAGAATGTGGAACAAATTCTTATATGATAAAGGAATTGCTCCAACAGATGAACCATTTAAAAAGCTTGTTCACCAAGGTATGATTTTAGGTGAAGATGGAAACAAGATGGGTAAACGTCATCCAGAATATTGTGTAAATCCTATGGATATTATCAATGACTATGGTGCAGACACATTAAGATTATATGAAATGTTCATGGGACCTCTTGAAGCAGACAAGCCTTGGAGCAAGACAGGTGTAGAAGGTGCTAGGAAATTCTTAGATAGAGTTTATAGAATTTTTGAATCTGGAAAAGTTGTTGACGAAGAAACAAAGAACTTAGAAAAAGTATATCACCAAACAGTTAAGAAAGTTACAAAAGACTATGAATCATTATCTTTCAACACTGCTATTTCTCAAATGATGATATTTGTAAATGCAGTATATAAAGAAGATAAGATTTCTAGAGAGTTTGCAGAAGGATTTGTTAAATTATTAAACCCAGTTGCACCATTTATTACAGAAGAGATTTGGGGAATGTTAGGACACGAACCATCAATTTCAAATGAGACTTGGCCTACATATGACGAAGCAAAAACAATTGATGACGAAATCGAAATTCCAGTTCAAGTAAATGGTAAATTAAGAGGAAAAGTTTTAGTTAGTAAAGAAGCTTCAAAAGAAGAAGTTGATGAAGCAGTTAAACAAAATGAAGATATCGCTAAATTCACCGAGGGCAAAGAAATCGTAAAAGAAATCTACGTACCAGGAAGAATGTATACAATAGTAGTTAAATAATCTTAAGTCGGACAAGAAGGGACAACCTTTTTTGTCCGATTTTTTTGTTAATTTATGATAAGAAAATAGACTATTTTCTTAAAGTATTATAGAATATTTGTAAGAGTATGATGGCAATAATAAAAAATTGGTAAAAGACAAATGAAATATAGTTAATATATAAGAGGGGGCTTATCGTGAGCTTAGAGATTAATGATAGTAAAGTGAATGCAAATGATAGATTTAGAAGAATTGTACATGAGTGTTTTTCGGGAGCTTTACAAATGCTTGGCGACAAGAACTTTGCTAGGTGGCTTCAAACAAGAAAGATAGACAGACATTTAAAGACATTAATTATTGAAGAAATGACCGATGAAGATAAGAAAACTAATCCTCATGCCGCAGGATTCTATCAAAATGATAAAAACAGGCTTGTTGGTGATGCTCAGTATTCAGATGAAGAATTAAAAGGTATTATAAGTCATGAATTTGAGCATTTTTTTTCCAATGACGATTTTGAAAAAAATTTCACAGGATTTTTAAATGAAGGAATGACTGAATACATAAGATTAATGCATGAGCGAAATTTTAAGACTGGATACGGGCGAAATGTCGAGCTAGTATCTTTTTTGCATGAGCAATTTGGAGATAAATTTATTAAAGCATATTTTACTGGTGACTGTTATGAGATTGATTCAAAGTTAGTAGCTTATATGGGAGGAACAAAAAATACACAATTAAAAGCCGCTTTGCATAAGCTGTATAGAGCGGTTTATGATTATGGAACCAATAGTCCTGAAGAAAAATCTGCCTTTTCGCAGGCTTTACCCACAATAGTTGAGGCTTGTGTTGCTATTTTAAGAGGTAGTATTTTAGAAAAAGCGAAAAGATTTGAATATTATAAAGATGGTAGATTAGATACCCAAATGATAAGAGCCGATATAATGTCAGGTTTACATATGCCTTCATATGTTATTGATTATTTGCAAAAGAACGATTTATTAATTGGTACTTTTAGAAGCATTTGTGAAGAAGTTTTAGATAGAACGCATTTATTTGCTGATGTCCCTGAAGAACAAAAAGCGACAATTAGAGAAATGTATGCTGCCGGAATACTTCAAAAAGTTGAAGACATAACAAAAGAGATTGAAAGTAATGATCAAGACGTATTGAAAAAAGTATTTGCCGTACATTTTCAAAATAGTAAGATTAGAAATGCCAGACAATTTATGGATGAAGTGCTAGGTATAGTTGTTAGATTCCCTGATAGTACTCCAAGTGAAAGAAAAGAAATTATTCTTCAATATATACCTAAATTACTTGGCCCAGATGTAGATGTTGACTTGGTTTTAGAGTATGTTGAAAGAAACATGCCTGTTGGATTGAAACAAGAAGAATTAAAAATTGCTCGTGAACGTGGCACTATATCTTCAGAATACACTATGGTAGATGAGTATTTAGCAATTGAAAGAAGAGATAATGAGGATTATTTAATTCGAATATTAGATGATGGTAGTTTAGAAGAAATTGGAAAGATTATGCTTGAAGAAGGTACGGAAACATATCACGTTCCTATTCAATCTAGTGAAAATGGTAGACAAACTGTGTGGTCAGACGTTTTCACAAAGTTTAAGAAAGATCCAAATACCGGAATCCTAAGAGCCTCGGGGAATAATCCATATAGATGTAAAACGAATCCATTAGTTAAAAATTTACCACAAAGCTTAGATGCTTTTGTAAAGCATTTAAGAACACGTTCGTTTATTCAAGATGCAATGAAAGAAATGAAAGATTCGATTTCTATACAAGATGATGCTCCAGAACCATTAAATGGTGTTGAAAATGTTGGTATTTATTATGGGTCAGAAATAAAAGACTATAGATCAAGAGAGATTAATGTTCAAGCGGTTAGAACAGCATTAAAAAAACTATCCAACTTTTATCCTAATTCTGAACAACTTGAATTTATCCAAAAGAAATTGATGGCATATTTAATAGAAGAGGCATATGATGTTGATCCAAAGGATATTAGTGAAGATATGGTGAGCCTTCTTTATTCAATAGTTATGGCTGATGATAAAACACAAGAAGAGGCGATGAATACACAGTCTAGACTTGAAAACTTTCATGGCTATATGAATGAACAAAGAAGAAAAGCCCAAGATGCAAAAGATGAAGATATTTATTTTCCGGATCTAGAAACAAGAAAGGAATACACAGCAATGGGCGAAGCTTACCAAGTAAAGCAACAAGTATCTAGCGGAACTATTTCTCCAGATGATGCTTATGCACAATTATGTAGTTTGTCTGAAACATTAAGACAAGAACAAGTTTTAGGTGCAGCAGAAAAGATTTTGCAAATGGCAAGAGAAATTAAAAAGTCTCAAGGTGGTGGAGAAAGATGACGGAAAACATTAATAATGAAGAAGTGTATTCCGAAGTATATGAAATACTTAATATTTTGGGTGATGAGTATATAAGTAAAATTCCACCAAAGCTTTATAAAGAATTTAAAGAAAAAAGGAAAAAAAGCTATAAACCTCAAATAATCACTCCAGATGGCAGAATTGACGATAAAAAGATTTCTACTGATGCAGTCGCCATATTTACATTTCTAAATATGAAGTATTTTATAAATGATGAAGAAGAGAAAAAGAGGTTAGTCGAGATACTAAAAAAGAATAGCTCGTTAAATTAAAACGCGAAAATAAGTTTAAAAGTGTAGTTTTGGAGGTTTAAGAAGTGTTAAAGTTAGTAAAATCAATGAGCATTTATTCAATATGCCACTTTATAGTGGATTTTGTAAGTTGTATTTTTGTTTTGGGAGTCGCTCCTGCATTTTGCTATGATGCAGATGGCAATTTTTCAACAACAGTTTATTTAGCAGAAGTTATTTTATACAACTTTTTTGCATTTGCTTTTCAGGTTCCAATGGGTTTTGTAATGGACAAACTAAAGGTATATAAATATGTTGGAACGATTGGCTTTTGCTTAATTGGTATTTGTTATGTTTTGGGATTTGGTAATCCAATATTACTTTCAAGTATCGTTGGAATAGGAAATGGATTGTTTCACCTAGAAGGCGGAGTAAATGCATTTAATAATTCAAAAGGTAAAGCATTTTTAAATGGCCTTTTTGTTGCTCCTGGTTCAATAGGTATTTTCTTAGGAACTGCATTTTATAAAGATCTTGCATCTTCATTTTTACCATTGGCACTTATCTTTTTAGCAATGTTTTTATTAGTGTTTGTTCAAAGAGACGATACAGAATATATATTTAAAGAACAAGAAAAGCTTGCAAAGAGCGGAAATCCATTTAAGATACATGATATAGTTTCAATTTCAGCATTAATCGGTGTTTCGATAATTGTTAGATCAATTGGTGGAAGCGCAATTAAATATGGATGGAAGACAGGTCTTGCAATAGGCATTATTTACACAGTTTTAGTAATGCTTGGAAAAGCATTTGGCGGGCTAATAGGAGATAAGATTGATCTTAAAAAGGTTTGTATGACAGCACTTGGAATTTCATGTGTTTGCTTATTACTGGGTTTTAGTGTTCCATTCTTCGGTTACATTGGAATCTTTTTATTTAACATTCCAATGGCAATAACACTAATTATTTTGGAAAGATGCAATATTAAATATCTTGCTACAATGGTAGGATTAAATACGTTTTTCCTATTTATAGGATATTTAATATGTCTTATTCCATCAACACTTAACAACTATGCGGTGTTAATTGTAAGCATAATTTTAGCAATAGTTTCAATTTACTTTGCATTCAGAAGATTTGAACGAGTTGAATCAAAGTAGTATGTTTAAAGTGATAACAAATGATTAAAAGGAGAATTTTTTAATGGATTTTACAAGTATTCTTGGAGATTTGGTAATGGGTACTGGGATAATGTTTTTGGCGACTCTTGTGATTTCACTTATAGCGTCTTATTTTGAGGCTTTCGAATACAATCGTCGCAAGATAGCCCCATTAAACGGAAAAGAAAAATTCAAAGTAGGAGATTTTATTTTAAGCAACTTTATATATTTCATTGGACTAGCCTTAACTCACGTTATATGCATTGTTCTTTTTGGTGCTTCAACGATGGCATTAATTACGATAGTATACGCAGTATTATTTAGTGTATCAGTGGATTTTGTGCTTCTTGAGAAGAAGGTCGACAGGTCAGAATTGTTGATTGTGCCAGCGATAGCAAGATTATTTACGCATCTAATTGCATTTACTGTTTTATGTGTAATATGGATACTTTTGTAAAAGCTATAAATAAAAATGTATTGATAACATTGTTTTTTTAAAATTGGAGGGAAATGCTTTGAAAAAATATATTTGCGTTATGATAGTTTTATGTATGATTACATCTGCTGCTTTTGCAGATAGCGTTGAGCCATTTTATGATGGAACATTGTTTACAGGGCTTTTGAGTAGTATGGGGTTAGGACCAACAATAGGTATAGAAGTAATATTCCTATTAGTTTTGTTTGGCTTGGCTATATGCTTTTCAAGAAAATCTTTGAACGTTAAAGAAAAACCAGAAAACAAAAAGACATTCACCTTTGTTGCAATTGCTATAACTATTATTACAATACTATGTGGTGCGTTACTTATTTATGATACAGTAGAGGAGAACTATTATATAACGAATGGAGCTTTTTACAATCGGACCTTTTGACGTAGATTTATAAAAGGAGAAAGATTATGAAAGATAGATTTATAATTGGACTTCTTTTGATGGTTTTACTATCATTATTTAGCATTTCTTATGCCGATGTAGTAGGTGGAACAGCCCTAATGGTACCAGCTGTTTCGGTTATCGCTATGATTTGCGTTTTAGTTTTTGCGATAAAGCTAGGTGTAAAATTTAATACAAAAATAAAAAACAAGATAGCAAAGATTTTTGCTACTATATGCGTTATCATAGTAACTATTTTAATAATGTTGGTACTAATAATGCTTTCTGCGAAATCGCAAGGTCATCCTTCACCTTATAGGAGAAGTGAAAGGTCAATGATAACTTCGTATAATATGCAGTACATGAAGAACTTGGGATCTAATAAGTCTAGCACGGATGTCATTGCATTAATTAATATGATAAAAGCACATAATGCAAATGAAAAGGCAGTCTCTTATTATGGGATTATGACAATTGAAGGCATCGATGATGTTTCAAAAGTTGATAATAATAAAAAATATCACATGTATGAGACCGGGTTTAATGAAAAGGGCTGTATAAATAGTATTCAAATCATTGAAAGTGAAGAAACCGCTGGTAGTGGAGAAGAGAAGGAGACGTTATGAACAAAAGAAAATGGTTTATTGTTATTTCATTGCTGGCTTGGCTGATACTATGTTTCGTTGTTATGCATAATGACTTGGATTTTGTTCCGTATTATTTTCAAAAGCCATTAGTTATTATTGCAGTTATTTCACTTGTTTTGCTTATTATAATACAATGGGACAATGGTATTAAAAATGAAGGCATTAAGCTATTACTAAAAACTATAACAGTTATTATATTAATTCTTTTACCATTATGCTTTATTCTGTACCTGTATCCTAAAGAGTCCCCTGCATTAAGTAGTATGTCATCTATTAATGGGTATTATGAAGAAGGCTATGCCTATGGTATTAGAATAGAAGAGAGTAATTGAAAGGAGAAGCGTTTGATCATAATATGAAAAGAATATTTAGATTGTTTGTTTTATTAATTTCAATAATGATGATATTTCAATTTGCTTTTGCGACTTATCATGCAGTAAGTGATGTAAAGTTGCCTACTTCAACGACGCCAATGGTGGGGCAATTTCAGGGCTATCTTAAACTGCTCACTCTTGCTATAAGTTTAGGGTTTCTTAGTGGGTCGATATTTAAATATACAAAGACCAAACAAAAGAAATATTTAATTATCTCGATATCAATAGTTGTCATTGAAATATTTTTATGGTTTGTATTGATACAATTGCTAGAAGTTTGGTGGCGCAACTTATAGTATTAGTAAAGTGAAGAGATTGAGGTTAATGTTGAAAAATAAAAAGCTAATAATAGTAATATTAATTCTTTTAATAGTACTAATAACAATTGTATATAACACAATATATAGCTCCAAAGAAATAGATTTTATTAGTAAAGCTCCAAATAAGATAATATGTGCATCGCGGATATTCTTTAGAGTTAAAAGATGATAGGCGGAGCTGTGAGAATTCCTCACTTAAATATTCGAGGTGTTGTTGAGAATTCTAATGGAGAAGTAATTTTTATAAAGCTATCAGATAAATCACAGTCTTTCTTAAACACACAATATATAGGAGTTATAACTAGTGATGCTAAAACTCAATTACAAAAAAACGACATTGTTTTTGTAAAATTTAAAGACATATATATAACTAATAATCAATTAAACTTTTCTAACATTGAAATTTACAAATATGCTGAAAGCATTGAAAAACATGACGTTAACGATGTTACGTGGTGGGCTGTTAATGCTTTTGGAGGCTTTATTAGATATACCGGAAAAGAGTTTTCATATAATGGACTTAGATATGTAGATTATGATCAGGATATATCTGAAGATGGAAAGTACTATTTTATAGATATATGTGATGGCCAGCTTTTATTTGAAGAATATAAAAACATATTTCCACCGATGAAATGGTTTAATATGGTTAATCCACAGGAAACCATGTTTGATATTATTTTAGATATTTATAAAAAGGAGAAATGATTATGAAAAAAGCTTTTGCTATATTAATGGCATTAGTAATGTTGGTTCAAAGCTTTGCTTTTGCCGATGTAGTGTCTTGGACAGATGAATATTATAACATTAATGGAGATAAAGTTTATGCTTATCAAATAGCAAACGTTATAGTGGCTGTAATTCTCATAATAAGCGTTATATCAATCATAATAATTGCATTGGCTGTTAAATCTAAAAAAGGCAAGATTATTTCAATAGTTTGTATAGTTTTAGTGTCAATTGTTATATGCCTTTTGACACCTGCATTTTTACCATCTGGCAATATAAGCCATGGAAGAATCCCTTTTGAGGAATATGAATACGAACAATAAACGAGGTGCTTATTGATGTTTAAAGATCTGTGGAAACCACTTTTGCTTACGATTGCAATAGAATACCCAATAATACAGATTTTGTGGTTTTTTATTAAAGATAAAGAACAAAAGTCTAAATTAGTGTTTTGGAAAAATAGAATAATTATTATTCCTGCATTGATTGTAAATGTTTTAACAAACCCAGCTATAAACATTTTATATAGATGCATGGTCAGATACTCAGAACTTGAACAAGATACAATTTGGACTATTATATCTGTACTTGAAGTGGGAATCTTTTTCATTGAGGGTGTTCTATATAAATTCCTATTAAAAACAAGTTGGGCAAAGGGATTTCTAATTTCTCTTGTATCTAACTTTACTTCATATATGTCGAGCTTCTTGCTATAACAAAAGATGTAATTTAAAATAGGAAATGAATGAGGTGTTTTTATGGAAGAAAGAATTGACAAAATTAATTACTACTTAGATATGGCTGAGGTTGGACTGGAGCGTTCAACTTGTATAAGAAGAAACTATGGAGCTGTTATTGTTAAAGACGACGAGGTTATTGCAACACGGATATAACGGAGCTCCTAGAGGAAGAAAGAATTGTGATGATGTTGGATATTGCATTAGAGAAAAGTTAAAAGTTCCTCGTGGCGAAAGATACGAGCTTTGCAGAAGTGTACACGCAGAACAAAATGCAATAATAAGTGTCGAAAGAAGTAAGGCAATTGGTGCCACAATGTATATTTGCGGAAAATCTCATTCAGACGGCTCTTATGTTGAACAATCAAATCCATGTGCAATGTGCAAGAGAATGATTATAAATAGCGGAATTAAGGACATATACATTAGAGACACAAAAGATAGTTACAGACATATCATGGTTGATGAATACGTTAAAAATGATGAATCATTAGAAGGACAGATGGGATACTAAACTTTGATTAGGTGAAAAATATGGAATTAAAACCAAATGAGCGAATTGACGATTTGCAACTTAATAACTTAAAAGTAATACAAAATTCCAAGGAGTTTTGCTTCGGTATTGATAGTGTGCTTTTATCTGATTTTGCAAAAGGAGCGAAGAAGCACAAAAAAGTAGTTGACTTATGTGCTGGAAATGGCGTAATTGCAATACTTTTATCTGCTAAGCTTGAAAAAGTAAAAGAGATAATTGGAGTAGAAATTCAAGAATATAGTTCTGAGCTAGCGGTTCGTTCTGTAGAATTAAATAATTTGCAAGATAAGATTAAGATAATTAATAAAGATTTAAAAAATATAAAAAAAGATATTGAATCTGGAAGTGTGGATTTAGTAGTTTGTAATCCGCCATATAAACCAAAAGGAAGCGGAATCATTAACGAAAAAGATTCTAAAACAATTGCAAGACATGAGATTTCATGCACTTTAGATGACATTGTTAAAGAAGCCTCAAGAGAAATAAACTTCGGTGGAAGCTTTTGTATGGTTCACAAAGTTGAAAGGATGACTGATATTTTCTGTGCTTTAAGAAAGTATGACTTAGAGCCAAAGAGAATGAGGTTAATCTATCCTAAAGTAGGAGAAAGCGCTAATCTTGTGCTAATAGAGGGAATTAAAGGTGGCAAGCCATTTTTAAACATGGAGCCGCCTATATATGTATATAAAGAAAATGAAGAATATACAGACCAGATATATGAGATATATGGAATGAAATAAATGCAGCGAAGTTACATATTGTTACTAAGAGGCTGTGACTTGCTGAAAGGAGTACAAATGAGAAGCAAGAAATTTAGAAGAAAAGAATTGATAAAAAAATACTTTATCACTAATTTAATTTTGTTATATATAATGAGTATATTATATATTATTGTTCTGGCAGTTTTTGCTGAAGACGAAAGATGCGAGTTTTACGGCAATCTTTATTTATTGGGCTGCGGACTAGTCTATTTAATAAAGACTATTAAATTGCTGTTTAGACTAATAAAACTTAGAGGGGAGTACGATGTTGTTATAGAGAATAGGGCTTTTGCAAAAGAGTGCTTTAAAAAGATTAAGGCATTTCAGCCACGTAAAGCGGTGATATTAAATTCTATATGGTTTATAACCTTTTGGTTATTTATTGGTATGTTTATAATGATTATTCCCCTATTTATCCTTGGTTTGTTTTCATTTATACCATTTGATGTATATCTATATATGATGATTATCTTTTTCATTGTTTCACTTGGCACTGTTTTTTCTAATGATAGTATTAAAAAAACATACGCACCCAAACTAATAGAACAAGAACTTAAAGAAATAAAACCAGAGGCACAATTAAATGCAAAAAAGCGCTCTGGCTATAGATTTGAATATTTATTTGATGATTATGTTTCAAGTGATTGCAATATACTTAAAAGCGTTACTTATCCATTAGATATAGGCTATGAAATCACTATTTATGATTTTCTACTTCAAAATTTGGAGATGGAAGCAAATGGAAACAGATGGGTTACTCAATTTCATGGTCAAGTTAGTACATTAAAAAATTATTCCACTAACTTAAAAAAAGCTAAGTTAACGATAATTAATAGAAGAATTAAAAATGACGATGATCAACATTTGATTAATATGGATATGCCAGAATTTGACAATTGTTTTTCTGTATATTGCGAGGATGAAGGATTTGCAAAAAGAGTTTTATCTTCAGCAGGTTTTATGGAAAAGTTAATGGATATAAGTAGAAGATATGATTGGGATTTTGACATTCTTATTAAGGGAAAAAGAATTTATATAAGAAATTATAATGATTCTTTCATAAATACGGGAAGCGCAGGAAGATTCTTAAATGAAGAAGAAATACTATCAGATATCTTAACATTTAAGTTTGAAGAAGAAACCATGAAGGCGCTTTATTCAGCAATAAGTGACCTTAGTTAATAAAGAAGTTTGTTTCAAATAATAAACCCTTGGGCCTTAACCCAAGGGTTTATTGTTTTTAAGTAAAATCTAATCCTATATCTTTCATAACTTGCTCTTTGTTATTTCTCATCGCAATTATAAAAGCATCAACTAATTCAGGATCAAATTGAGTTCCTTTATTGTTTTCCATTTCTTCGAGAGCCTTTACAATGGTAAATCTTGGCCTATAAGCTCTATCTGAAGTCATAGCATCAAATGAATCGGCTACGCAAACAATTCTTGCAAATAATGGAATATTGTCTCCAGAAAGGCCTCCTGGATAACCTCTTCCATCATATCTTTCGTGGTGATGTAATACCACAGGAATTAATGGTTCAAATATTTTAGCTGGGCCTAATATCTTTGCACCGATTGAAGGGTGATTTTTGATATCGTCATATTCATCATCCGTTAGTTTACCGTGGCTTTTGTAAGATGGCATCCGGTATACCAATTTTTCCTATATCATGGAATAGAGCACCTTGTTTTAATGTTTCTAAGTCTTCTTCAGAAAGACCTATTTGTTTTCCAATCAATACAGAATAATATGAAACTCTGTCTGAATGATTTCTTGTGTACGTATCTTTTGCATCAACGGCAAGTCTCAAAGCCTCGATTGTACCATAGTATGCGTCTTTTAACTGATCATTTGCTTCTTTAAGCTGTTCGTTCATTCGTTCAATTGTATGCATTTGTGCAACTGATTTTAGTCCTGACTCAACAAGAAGCAACAACTGATCAAACTTACTTGACTTTTCACAGTAGCCTTGAATGTCTAATCTCTTAATTGTTTCAAGAGGTGGGGCCAAATCTTTGTGACCAGTAAGTAGTAAGATGTAAAGGTTATTATTGAATTTTCTGATTTCTTCAACAACTTGGTCACCATGTATTGGCATCATCAAGAAGTCCAAAAGCATTAAGTCAAAATGTTCTTTTTTGACGGCCTCAATAGCTTCTAGAGGATTGGTATAGCCATACACGTGATACTTGTCTAAAAACATCGTTATTGCATCAATAATACCCTGTTCATCATCGACAACTATTATCTTATATTCTTCCTTATCAACGTTATCTTTTAATCTCATTTTAATACTTAAGTCTTTCCCTAAGACTTAATCTCCTTTATATAAAATCTCATCATAAGTATTTTAACACATTTTTTAGCTGTTGCCTATTTTTTTCCAATATTCTACGTATTTTTCATCAATTTTTGACCATTTAAAGCCGTATTTTTCAAGTAACTGTTCGGTTTCCTCGTTATGAACGTGAACTACCATCTTTTCAGTATTGTTTAATATTCCCTTTAAATACATAGCCAAAAACTGCATACTAGCATTTTCTGAGTGTTCAATCAAGATAGGATATATCTCGCTCATAGGTTTATATGTAATGTCTACAAGAGTATCCATATATTCACCGATTTTTGGACTTGATGAACTAACAAAATGATACATATTGTTTATTTTTTCTTTTTGCGATAGTAAAACAATGGCTTTTGCTAAATCGTCAACAGGCGTAAATAAGAAGTTTTCATCTTTTAATTCTTTTGGACAAAGTTTTAATTCATACATAACCTTCGTCATAAGGTATAAATCGTTTTCATAGTAATTGGCTTGGAACTTACCATCTTTTATTCTCCAAGTAAGGTTTGGAAGCCTGTAAATAGATGCATTTAAACGATTCTTTCTTATTTCTTTTATGATTTCTTTTTCTGCTAAATACTTACTATGACTATATACATTTTCTTTATATAGTTGTCCTATATATAGGTTTTCTTCTTTAAATTGAGGATATTCAACGGTTTGCGGTGTCAAAATATCTCCAGAAACACTCATGGTTGAAATATGGTTTAATTTTGCTTTTGCTGCTTCTGCAAATTTAACCATATTACATGTGCCAATATAGTTTGTTTTTTCTGCTTTCTCCCAAGCACAGAAGAATGAGACTGATGCGGCACTATGATAAATATAAGCTATTTTATTTGCATAGTCATTATATGCTTCTTGACTTAATCCTAAATCTGCTTCTGTTATATCTCCCATAACAGGAATGATTCTGTGATTTGGATATTTTATGCTTGTAAATTTCTTAATGTATTCTTCAAACTTAATATTGTTTCTGATTATGCAATAAATGGCCTTATCTGTAGTGTGATATAGTTCGTCTAACAAGTGAATTCCTAAAAATCCTGTAGCACCAGTAAGAAGAATGTCTCCGTCTTTTTCTTCATAAGCATTGTGATCTTTAATGTCACTTATATTTGCATATTTGTTATCTTCTTCATAATCGGCTTCTTCTTCAGAGCTTGATGATACTAGCTTTGCTATATCTCTAACAGTTCTGTTTTCATATATGTCTTTAATCTTTATATCTATACCTTCGTTTGCAAGTGAGGTTAATGTGAGGATAACGCTTAGCGAAGTAAGGCCAGATGTTAGTAAATCTGAAGTAACGCTAATTTTATCTCTTTTTAGCACTTTGCAAATGCATTCGGCAATCTTCTTTTCTAAATCGTTTTGAGGAGCAACATACTCTTCTTCGTTAGAAAAGCTTGGTAATGGCAATACTTTTCTATCTATTTTGCCGTTTGCATTTAGTGGTAACTTTTCAAGACATACGAAATATGGAGGAACCATATAGTCTGGCAAATCCTTTGAAATACGCTGTCTTAACTTCTTTTCATCAATACAAGTATTTGCTGAATAGTATCCACAAAGATATTTTTCTCCAGAATATTCAACGACAGTAACTACACATTCAGAGATGTTTTTATCTTTTAAGATTGCATTTTCAATATCTCCTAATTCAACACGTAGGCCACGAATCTTAACTTGGTTGTCCATTCTTCCTAGGTATTCAATGTTTCCATCAGAATTCCAAGAACATAGGTCTCCTGTTTTATACATTGTAGGATAATCGTAATAGTCATTTTTTATAAATTTTTCTTTGGTTAATTCGTCTCTGTTTATATAGCCATTTCCAACTAAATCACCACTAATATGTAATTCGCCTGCAGCGCCGATTGGAAGTAGTTTACAAGCTTTATCTAATATCAACAATTGAGTATTATCTACTGGTTTTCCTATTGGAATTGACTCTGGAATATTATCTTTATCACAATCATAGTATGAAACATCTACTGTACACTCTGTAGGTCCGTATAGGTTGTGTAATGTAGTTCCATTTGTTCCTAATAGATTATAAAACTTTTTAACGTGCTCACTTTGTAATGCTTCACCACTTGCAAATACAAATTTTAGTGATGCAAGTTTTTGAACGTCTTCTTTGTGAGCAGAAATATACTCTAAGAAGGCATTTAGCATTGATGGAACAAAGTGTATATGTGTAACTTTTGATTCATAAATGCTGCTTACAATTGCTTCTGGGTCTTTATGTCCTTCAGGAATAAGAATTCTTAAAGAAGCATTCTTTAAACTCCACCAGAATAATTCCCAAACTGAAACGTCAAATGTATATGGTGTTTTTTGTAAAATAATATCTTCTTCTTTAAGCTCATATTTATCATGCATCCAGAATATACGATTAATAACAGAATGGTGCCTAATTACTGCTCCTTTTGGTTTTCCTGTTGAACCAGAAGTATAAATACAATAAGCGGTATCTGTTGGTAAAACTTTTAAATCTGGGTTTTTGTCACTATATTTAGCATATTCAAATGAATCAAGTTTAATTATCTTGCGTTTGTTTTCTTTTAATGTTTTTTCGTCTAATGTTGAAGCATAGTTTGACTTTGTAAGTATGATTGGTGCCTTACTATCTTCAAGCATAAATGCGATTCTTTCAGTAGGGAAGTGTGGGTCTATTGGCATATATGTATTGCCAGACTTAACAACTGCATAAATAGCAATAAGCATATCAAAAGAACGTTCAAACATTATACCAATGATATTATTCTGACCAACTTTTTCTTCTATGATTGCGTGTGCAAGAGCATTTACTTTTTTATTAAATTCTCCATAAGTCATCATGCTTCCTTCAAAGTAAAGAGCTGGCTTATCTGGATTTTGCTTTGCAAATTTCTCTAAGTTGTCATATACACGCATATCTTTTGGATATTCTTTTTTAGTATCATTGAAATCAACTAATATAGTTTTTCTTTCGCTTTCAGTGATTATTTCAATATCTTTAAATAGAATGTCTGACTTGGCACTAATAATTTGATTTGCAATATAAACAATTCTTTCGTAAATGTTTGAAACATCTTCTTCAGTAAATGCATCAGTTCTGTAATCTATATTAACATCATAGTCTCCAGAACTTTCGATATCTGAAATATTAAACATGAAGTTTAATTCTGAATATCCGTTAAACACCCACTTTGTAGCATATCTAATTTCATCTTGTTTATCGAATTTTGCATTTTGGTAAGACACCATAACATCATAAATATTAGTTGTTCCATGTTTATCAGAAATTGATTGCATGATTTGTTGGAAAGGATAATCTTGATGTCTAAATAATTCGTAATGCTCGCTTGCAATGTCTTTACATAGTTTTAAAAATGTGTCGTTCCAATTGATAGCTACACGCATAGGTAAAATATTACTAAAGTTACCGATGGTGTCTTTAAGCACTTTGCCACTTCTGTTTAAACCTAATGAACAAAGAGTGATTTCATCTTGGCTATTAATTCTTGCTCCATAAACAGAAACAATTGCTTCGAAGAAGACAGTAACTGAAATCTTGTTTTCTGTACAGTACTCTTCAATTTTGCTACGAAGTTCTTTACTTATTTTGAAAAATTTTCTGTTTCCTGTTGGATCTTTTGAAGCGGTATTCTTTGCAAATGAGACAAACGTTGGCTTTTCAGCAAATTTGTTATCCCAAAACTCTTTATCCTTTTTGTATTTTTCTGAAGCAAGATATTCTTGCTCTTTTTCTAATATCAAATTATATGATGGCAAAGACTCTTCAACTTCTTCATCATTTAAATAGCTTTTATAATACTCAACTACTTTTGAAACCACTAATGCAATTGACCATGCATCAGATATTAAGTGGTGCAAAATAATAGATAGTCCGCTTTTTCCGTTGTATTCAAAAAATCTAAAAGCATACATTTTGTCGTAAATATTAAATGGGGTAGTCATCCACTTGTCACAAGTCTCATCGATGTTGGAGATTTTTCCTTCATTCTTTAAATCCTCGTGTATGTATTCTTTTATTTCTTGCGTTATTTCATTTCCTTTACCAACCATCTTGATTCTAAGACTATCTGCATTTTGCAAAAGCTTGTTAAATGCCTTATTTAATTTGTCGTAATCAATCTTTCTTTCAAATATCATGTATCCACCGATGTTTTGTATAGAAGTGTTTTTAAAATATAATTCGGTTTCTAATACATTTTTTTGAGGGGCGGAAAGTTGCATAATCATCACCTCTAACTTTCATTTATTTCTTTAAATACTCTTGTTTAATTCTATCTTAAATGTTGTGCCTTTTCCTTCTTCAGAAACAAAAGACAAATCTCCATTAAATTTTCCTTTGATTGTAGAATAACAAATATATAGTCCAAGACCTGTGCCATCTTTGCCTTTTGTTGTAATCATCTGCTTAAATAGTTTTTCTTTAACACGTTCTGGAATGCCTCCGGCATGGTCTTCAACCTCTATATATACCTTTATCATATCGTCATGTAATCTTAGATTAATAGTGCCAGGATTTTTGCTATATGCTTCAATTGCATTATTAATTAAGTTGTTCAATACTTGTACTATTGCACTAAGCTCACCTTTAATTGTAACTTCATCAGCTACAGAATTTTCTAAATTAAGTTCGCAATTGTATTGTATTAATTGTTCTTTCATTAAAATTTGAATTCTTGTAATAAGTTCTTTGATTGTAAACTCAGTAACTGTTGAAGCATTCATTGAAACAGCTTGACCTTTAGCTGTGTTAATGATTTCTGTCATATACTCAAGGTATACATCAATCTTATCGTTCCATTCGTGCATTTCTTTTGCAATATCGTGAAAATCAGATTCAACAACTTGCGGATTACCGATTGATCTATCATATTCATTTATTAAATCGTCTAGGGCCTTAGAAGCACCTGAAATAGACATGATAGGTGTCTTTAAGTTGTGAGCTATTCCTCCAATTAATTGTCCAAGTGAAGAAAGTCTTTCTTGTTCTACAAGAATTTCTTGGTTATGCATCATCTGATCGTTGTGAGCTTTTTCTAAGTCCAAGATTTTATTAAACGAGATAGACAAGTCTCCGAGTTCATCATTGGATATTACAGCCATCTTTTTATCGTAATTAACGTTCTTTTCATTTGCGATGTTGTTCATATTTTCAGATATTTCTGAAATCTGGTCTCCAATATCTTTAGAAAAATAGAACAAGAATAATAGTGATATGAAGAATAGTACAAATGCTGTTTTAACTAATATTGCAAAAGCATCTCCCGTATCTACCCTATACAAAATACCATATGCTATAGGCTGGCCATCTAAGGTTGCATTTAAGAACACACCTTGTTTTCCACTTGCATAATATCCATATGTGTGGCCGTTTGAAGAAACATTAAATGTGTACTTTAAAAAGAATTCGTCTATGCCTGTTTCAAACTTATCATCAATAAATAATATAGAATCACGTATCTTTTGTTCTAATTGCTCATCACCGACTTTTGAATTTAAAGGTTTAATGATGAAATATACATCTTGAGGATTAATTTTATCAACCTTATAAAGCACATTAACAATTTCTTCTATTGAGTTATAACTATCCTTAGCAACAATCGTTTCTAGCTTGTTGTTGTAGTTAGCATACATGTTTTCACCAACTACATTTTTAAGAACAGATCCACCCGCAAAAGTAGTAAAAATAATTGATGAAAGAATAAGTGGGAAGAATAGGAAAAATATTTTTTCTGTAAAAGTATATTTAAATTTTCCAGAATATTTCTTTTGGTTATCTAAAGCTTGAAGTACTTTATTAGACATGTTTTTTGCAAAAATAAATGCAATAATACCATAAAGTAAGAAGAATCCAAAAAGCAATAAACCTATTCTATAAGCAAGTGCAGGTAAAGCACCCGTAAGTATTAATATAAAAATAATTGATAAACTTGGTACAATAGCATGAACTAAATATATCTTTACAGGCATTTTGAAACAGTTGTGTTTGATTTGTTCAATTTGCTTTTTGCTTTCCTCGTCATCCTTATCAACATATTTTTCGTATGCATCAATAGACCTAATTGATTTAATAAAATAAAAATTTGAAATTACAAAGGCAATTAAAATGATAAAAAATGCCTGAACATTATAATATAATCCCGCATCGATCGTAGTTTCAAATTTTGTATTATACGAGTTAGGTGGATAGTTTAAAAATGTTGGTATTAACATTGTGAAGCATGTCGCAAAAATAAATAGTAAAACGTCGTATAATAAAATGCTTTTTTTGGTATCACTTATTTTCATACAAAAAACCCCTTAAAAATCAGTTTTTAATTGCATAAATTCTCATAAAAATTATATATTATTTACCTTTCAACTACAACGAACGTAATGATAATGTAATCTGTGATACAAATTGACATATTATTATTATTGTGATACAATGTAATACAAGGAGGCGATAATATGGCTAAAACTTGCACTTTACATGTTAGAATGGAGCCGACTTTAAGAGTTGAAGCGGAAAAGATTTTAAAAAAACTAGGAATGACACCCTCTGAAGCAATTAATATTTTTTATAAGCAAATTTGCCTAAGATCTGGGCTGCCATTTGAAGTTATAATTACAGATAAATCCAAAAATCCTAATGAAAATTTTTCTCAAAAAAGGAGAAGCCTTTCTCGGGTATCTATCAAAGTATGCAAATCCAGATTTAATAGATAAAGAGAAAGATGCATGGGCTGAAATTGCCACCCAAAATGAATCTGAATTCAAAAAAGGGAGGCAAGAATAATGATAATCCTTGATACCAATATGATTCTCAGATACTTGCTTCAAGACAATATTGAGCAAAACCAAATTGCCGCAGATATTATCGAAAACAATGAAGTTCTCATTACAAATGAGGTTATAGTTGAGGTTTGTTATGTGCTTTATAAAACTTACCACATTGAAAAAGAAGTGATTTTTTCGCTTATTCTAGAGATGATGTCTTTAGATAATGTCAATTTTTTAAATAGGGCAATTATCTACGAAACATTTAAGAATTTTATGACCGAAAAACTTGATATAGTGGACTGCATGCTTATTGCATATAAAAAATGTCAAGGCCTAGATATTGCCACTTTTGATGAAAAACTTGAAAAGAAACTAAAACAGATATAAAAAACCGGCTGTGGACGAATCCATAGCCGGTTTTAAACGTTCAAATTGAACTATTTGCTCTCGTTTAAGAACTTGTAAGCAAATGCTGCAAGTGCACTTCCAATAAATGGAGCAACGATGAATACCCAAACTTGAGAAAGAGCTTCTCCGCCTAGTAAAACAGCTGGTGCAAGAGATCTTGCTGGGTTAACTGAAGTTCCTGTAAGAGGAATTCCTAAGATATGAACAAAAGTAAGTGTAAGTCCAATCATAAGACCTGCACAGTTAGATTTTGTAGAATCTGAGGTTACTCCGTTGATTAGGTAGATAAATACGAATGTAAGGATAATCTCAACCAAGATTGCTCCGCCCATTCCTATAGTACCAAATCCGTTAGTTCCAAGTGCTGTAATTTCTTCAACGCCACTGTCCATGCTTAGGATAGCGTAAAGAAGACCAGCTCCAACGAAACCACCAATTACTTGTGCAACAACATAGCAGAAGAATTCTTTCCATGTCATCTTACCACGAATAGCCATTGATAGAGAAACAGCAGGATTGATATGGCATCCTGATACGTTTCCTATAACGTAAGCCATTGCGATGATTGATAGACCGAATGCAAGTGCTGTAAGTATCCATCCAGCAGGGTTGCTAGCTGAGCAGTTAGCGTAAACTGCGGTTCCACAACCGAATAGTACTAGAACGGCTGTACCGATGCACTCGCAAACCATTTTCTTAACTAAATCTTTTGTCATAAAGTTTACCACCTTTCATAAATTGGTTTTTACAAGGTGATTGTATAACAAATATTTTTGAAACACAATAACATTGGAAATAATCATAATTTCGAATCCTCTCATACAACAAAAAAGCAGCTCAAAAGAGCTGCATTTTTGTTGGCGGAGTGAGTGGGATATGCTCGCCAAAGGCTCGCAGATTCCTTCGGAATGCCCACCCAAATCCAACTCGCTATGCTCGTTGTATTTTCGTGGGTTCGAATCCTCTCATACAACAAAAAAGCAGCTCAAAAGAGCTGCATTTTTGTTGGCGGAGTGAGTGGGATATGCTCGCCA
>JAEEGL015926501.1_pt1 | contig 23310 bp, 15 predicted proteins | sample 9134231 | NCBI WGS metagenome assembly JAEEGL01 (sample SAMN16246548, study PRJNA631951) | gut metagenome | biome: gut microbiome; feature: rumen; material: fiber-attached | host: Bos | place: Iran: Karaj | collected 2018-10
CACGCCCACCTTGTTCACGCAGCTCACCACCACCTCGTCGAGCTTCGCGCCGAGGAGAGGCTGGTGCACGTCGTGCTGGTACTGCCCCACGCCGATCGCCTTGGGGTCGATCTTCACCAGCTCCGCGAGCGGATCCTGCAGTCGCCGCCCGATCGAGATCGCGCCGCGCACCGTCAGGTCGAGGTCGGGGAACTCCTCGCGCGCCACCTCGCCGGCGGAGTAGACGCTCGCGCCCGCCTCGCTCACTGAGACGACCATCACGTCCTTCGCGCCCATCAGCTTCAGCACGTCGCGTGCGAACGCCTCCGTCTCGCGTCCGGCCGTGCCGTTGCCCACGGCTATCGCGTCGGGCTTGTACTTCTGCACGAGCATGGCGAGGGTCGTCTGCGCCTCGGCCGTGCGCTGCATCGGGTAGATGACGGTGTTCACGAGGAACTTGCCCGTCTCGTCGAGCATCGCAACCTTGCAGCCCGTGCGGATGCCGGGGTCGATGGCCAGCACGCGCTTCTCGCCCAAAGGCGGGGCAAGCAGCAAGTGGCGCAGGTTCTCCGCGAACACCTCCACCGCCGCGCGGTCGGCGGAAAGCTTCTTCTCCACCATCACGTCGATCTCGCAGCTCGGCGCGAGCAGGCGCTTGTAGGCGTCCTCTGCGGCGAGGCGTATCTGCGCGCTCTCCTTGCCGCCGCGCGCGCGGTCCACGATGCCTAGGATGTCCTCGACGAGCGGCTCCTTGTCCACCGCGAGGCGCACCCACAGCACGCCCTCCTTCTGTCCGCGCCGGATGGCGAGGAAGCGGTGGCTGGGGATGTCGGCGATCGGCTCCTCGAAGTCGTAGTACTGTTCGAACTTGGTCGGCTCCGTGGGCTTTGGCGTCACCACCTCGCTCTTGACCTTGGCCTTCGTGGCGAAGGCCTGGCGCACGAGGCCGCGCACCTCGGCCATGTCGGCGATGCGCTCGGCGATGATGTCGCGCGCGCCCTGCAGGTCGTCAGGGGTGGCGGACTGAAAGTCCGCCTCCCCGAGACGGTCTTCCCAGATGGCATCGGCCAGAGGCTCGAGCCCCTTCTCCTTGGCAATCATCGCGCGTGTGCGCCGCTTCGGCTTGTATGGCTGGTATAGGTCCTCGAGGGCGGCCTTCTGCTGGCACGCCTCGATCTTGGCGCGGAGGTCGTCGGTGAGCTTGCCCTGCTCCTCGATGGACTTCAGTATCACAGCGCGGCGCTCCTCCAGCTCGCCGTAGTAGGTGAGGTGTTCCTGTATCTGCGATATCTGTACCTCGTCGAGGTTGCCGTGCGCCTCCTTGCGGTAGCGGGCAATGAACGGAATCGTGTTGCCCTCCGCGAACAGCTTTGCCACGGCGGCGATCTGCCCGGCGGAAATCTTCAGTTCGGACGAGAGGCGCGGAAGCACCTTCGCCATGTCCATTTCGCTTGTCATTTTTTCGTATAAACCTTTCGCCGTCTATTTTCCCGCACGCACGCGGGACGGAGAGCATATCAGATTTCAGGGATCTTGATTCCCAGCGCGGCGGCCTTTTCCTTGTTGGAAAGAATGAGCGCCACGAAGCGTTCGCGGTCGATCGGATGGGAAAGCTCCCGCTGCGGGACCTTCTTCAGGATAGGATCCGTCTGGCGCATCCTCACCCAGAGCGCAAACACTCGCCCGGCAAACACGTACTCGCCGAACGGACTGGAACTCATCACGGAGGAGGCGAAAAGATCGGCCTGGGCCTCCCAGTTCCGCCGCACCTCGTTGTTCACCGCGTCCTTTCCATGCTGGAAGTTGTGCCCCAAGACCTGATGCCCCACCTCGTGCGCCAGCACGCCGACGATCCCGCCTGCGGCAATGGACTTCGCCCTGGCCAGGACGGCCTCGTCGTGCAGGTATCGATCCAGCCCGCACGAGCGGACCAGCCCGACGGCGTCCCCCGCGCTCAGCTGGAAGCATAGCATCGGCGTCATCTTCCCCATCATCTTTGCGACTTCGCCCTTTTCCCCGTTCAGCTCCGCCGCCGCGGCAAGTGCGATCGTCTTCGCGAAACGCGCCTCGCCGGCATAGCACGTAATAAGGCGCGTCTCCCCGCCGCCCTCCTTGATCCGGCGCGACGCGACGGCGTTGACCTCGTCGTTCGTCGCGTCGAACGCGAACCCCACGTCCTTCATCAGCGAGGCGTACTGCACGTTTTCCTGGACGAGCGCGGACTGGCGGACATACTCGAAAAGTTGCCGTATCTCGCCCTCCGTCGACTCGACATACAGCACGACATCCTTGTCAGACACCTTCTTCTGCGAGCCGTTTTCGGAATGCGAGCCAGGGCTGTTGTCCGGCGCGACATCGGCTTTATCCCGCACGGACAAAGTCGACCCGGTCCGCACGAACCAAAAAATACCGCCCGCCGCCGCGACAAGCAGCAGTCCAAACGTGAGGAATCCTCCCAGCCCGCGCCTTTGACGCCTGGTATCCGTGGGCTGCGCCTGGCGCTGCGCGCCCTTCGCTAGTTCATTGCTCGTATACGTGTGCTTCATTTTTTTGTTCCTTTAGCATTGCATCATGCCCCCGCGAGCTCGATCCCTAAGGACTTGGCCAAGTCGCGATTTGCCCTGACGATATTTTCCAGCCGCTCCCTCGAGAGAGGATGCGTCGATTCCACCGCCCCCTCCTCCTGGCTGGCGAGCACGAAGTGCCAGAGAAGCGTTCCTGCAAGGATCTGCTCCCCGAAAGGACTTGTGGCTATCACCGACGACGAGAACGAATCGGCCTCCCGCTCGCGGTTGCGGGCGACCTCAAGGTTGGTCTCGTAGTATACGACATTGGAGAACGAATGCCCAAGGCAGAGATGCCCGGCCTCGTGAGCAAGTATGCCAAGCATGAGGCCCGCGGATATGGTCTTGGCCTTCGTGAGAACGCTGTCGTCGGAGAACGCAACTGCAAGCCCGGCGTCGTTGACGACCTGAACGGCATCGGCGACCGTGAAGTATCCGCACTGCGGACGGGTGAGCGTCTTCAAGAACCGCTGAGGAGCGTCGGCGTCGCCTCCTCGCTCCATGGCGGCGATGGAAAGCGCGGCGATCCGCCCGATTCTCGCCGCGCCTCCGAACAGGCGGATGACCGGCGTTCCGCCTTTGTCCAGGCCGGCGTTGGCGTTCACCCTGTCCTGATCTTTGTATTCCGGAGTCGCATGATACTCGAACCGTGCGCTGTTCATCGTCTGGGCGTACAGGGCGTTGTCCTGGACGACGGGCGACCTGCGCACGTATTCGAAAAGCTGCGACGCCTCCGTCGCGCTCGGCTGGACGTAGTCAACGAACACCCGCCCGGCGCCGACGACTGCGGCCCGTGCATTCAGTTCATGCGAATCGACCGGCTCTCGCGGCGCGTCGCAACCGCCGCGTTCAACCGCCTTGCCAATCTTGCGATCGATGGCGGCCAGGCGCTCGTTCAGGCGCTTCTCGATGTCGTCGAGCCTGCTCATGCGAGACTTCCCTCTGCCTTTCCATCGGCTTGATCCGTCGCCTCGAATCCCGCGAGCGGGTCGTCGGCCGGCTCGGAGGAGACCGTCGGCTCTGATGGAGCCGTGGCTGGCGCGTCGTCAAAACCGGCGAGCAGGTCGGACAATTCATCATCGTCCTGCGCCTCGCCGCGCCTGCCGACCCTCTCCAGGTCGCGGAGGGCGGAAGAAACGTTCGCCGCAGCGTCCGAGGCGGCGTCGACCTCGTCGGCAAGCTTGTCCACGTCCTTCTCCGAGAGCTTTCTGAGGCCCATCGCCACAAGCTCCAGCGTGCGTGCGCGCACAGTGCCTATCGCGCGCTCGTTCTCGAAATATACGGCGAGCTGTCGCTCGATGCCCTTATACTCGGAGACGAGGCCCCTAAGCTCCATCTCGAGAATCTTCTTTCTCGCGGGCGGTGCCGCCATGAACACCTTCTTCTTCGCGGCGATCTCTCCGTAGAGCTGCTCGAACCTTGCGGCGAGCGGCTCGCGCCGCTCCTTGTTGGCCGCGAGCTGCGCGTCTAGCGCCGCGATCGCCTCCTCTGGGTCTCTCACGCCGCGAAGCCTGTCCACGAGCGCGGCCGCGCCCTTCCCGACGGTCACGGCGAAGGCGGCGATCTGCCGCAGCACGGATTGCTTCTCGCGCTCCGGCAGCTCCGCCTGCGCGCGCTCACGCAGCTCGGCCTCGCCACCGGCCCTTGCTTCACTCTGTTCGTCCTTGTCCTTCACGATATTTCCTTTCCAGCCATGCTTTCGGCACAGGCGGTTGCCCGTGTGCCAGTGGAACGCGCAAAACGCGGCGCCGCAGCCGTCCGCCTCGCAGCGTCCGGCCACGGCCCAGCGGTTGGGGAGCTCCCGCCCGCAGATTGCGCAGGTTTCAACAGTCTCCGCCATCTCACCTCACGCGCGTGTGAGCCTTGAAGAACATCCCCAGCAATATCAGCCCGAGGAGAATCCCTAGCGGAATCCAGACAATCAGCGAGGGATTGTCCCTCAATGCGGGCATGTAGTGGCAAAGGACGTCCCACCAGCCGCGCGGGCCGAGGGTGAATTCCTTCGAGTAGCGAACCGTGTCGCTCCAGAGTATCTCCCGCGTGGTGCCCTTCTCGATCCACAGCTGCAGCTCCATCCGCGCGTTGTAGATCTTCTTGCCGTCCGCCCTGGTCTCGACAAGCGACGCCCCCACGTCGCGCAGCGCGCCGTAGGCGATCGCGTCGGCGCGGCCAGGCCCCTCGCGAAGCGCGAACCGCGCTTCGGCGCGCGTATTGACGTCAAGGTTGACTGGCGTGACGGACGAGGAGGAAAGCACGTCGCGGAAAAGGCCGGCCGCGTACTGGTCTATGTCTCCGGCAATCGGAAGCATGGCCACCTTCTTGACGGCGGAAAGCTTCTTCGACGCCGCCAGGGACGCGGAGACCTTTTCGCGGATCCCGTCTATCAACGCATGGCGAATCTCGTCCGGAATCTCGACGGCGCCCTTCGGATCGGCGCCTGGCGCATGGTGCCGGCGGACGAACGCGCCGCCCCACACGTGCTCCTTCGTCGCCACGCACGAGACGTGCAGCTCCAGCTCGAGAAGCACGTACCGTTCGCTGGCCCCGTGGCGGCGGACGCAGCCGTACATGAGGTACTGCGCCGACTTCAGCTTCCCGAACTTGTCGAGCGTCGCAGGGTCGAGGATGTCTTCTTTGCGCTCGTCCCATTCGATCTCCTTGAGGATGGCGTTCCACATCGGGTCTTCCTTGCCCTCGACGCACGTCTTGCCCGCAGCGACAAGAGCGCTCTTGAGAAGCCCCGCCACCTGCCCGCCGGCGTCGCCAGCGATTGGCAGGATCGCCACGGCCTTGCCTGTCGGCACCTTGGGCGAATCGGCAAGCGAGGCCTGAGCCTCGCTCACGGCATCCTTCAGCGCGATGGCCACAAGCTCGTCGACTTCGATGTCCGCGCGCACAAGCCCGATGGCTGCGAACGCCAGGGCGACTGCTATGATCAACTTCTTCATGTCTGTTCCTTTCCTGTTCCTGTCGGTTTCAGCGGTCTGTCTGCTCGGCGAAATCCGGATGCTTCGCAAATAGGACACGCGGGGCGAGCGTCTCGTCAAGCCACTTCACGATCTGCACGTCTAGGGCGTCGGCGAGATTCCGCTCTGCAGCCGCCTCGCCAAGTCCCCTCGCGCCCTTTGCGGTGAACGTCTTCTCGTAGAGGACGCCGTCGCCAGAACTCGATGCGAGGCGCACGTTCACGGCACCCTTGTACACGAGATATCCGCCGGACTGGTCGAACGTCTCGCGCACGAAGTCGGCGGAAAGCGCAAGGTCGTCCTTCCCCTCCGCGTTCACGCGGTAGCCGTACCCGGCGACGGCGTTGCGCGCCACCGAGGCGGCGATCGCGGAAATCCCGGTCGCTTCCTTGTATCCCTTGAAAACGATCTTCACGTTGAAGTCCGCCGGATCAGGCCAAACGCGCCCCGCGTCGTCCACGGCTATGTGGGCCGTCCAGACGTACTGCTTCGTGGAGATCGCGTAGGCAAGAAGGTCCAGCTCGGCGACAGCCCTGCGCTTCCGGCCCCGCCGGACGACGTCAAGGCGCGCCTCGACGAGTATCTGCGTCGACTTTAGATGTCCCAGCTCGTCGGCCGTGCGCGGATCGATGGACTTAAGAGTCGTCTGGCGCTCGTCCCACGCGATCTCCTTCAGGATTCGCTTGAACCGCTCGTCCTTCTTGTCGTCGTTCGAGACTACGCACGTCTTGCCAGCGTTCACGAACGCCCCGATAAGGAGCCTCTCGCAGTACCCGTCGTTGTCGCCCTTCACGGGCAGGAGGGTGATGGCCTTGCCGTTCAGGACCGAGGCTGCCTTCAGCTGCACCTCCGCCGAGGCGACAGACTTTCGGATCGACGACTTCTCGGCTTCGTCGAAGGCCGCTGACACCAGCGCCGCCATGGCGGCGATCGCGCATGCAATGCTCTTAGCTTTCATTTTTCGGTTTCCTTTCCGCCGGCATTCACCGGACGATCACAAGCTTGACGTTGTCCCCAAGCCTCGGACAGCCGAGGACGAGCGTGTTCAGCAACCCTCCGGGGAACTGTTCCGGCAGGTACTCGACCCTGAACACGAACGCGCGCTGCGCGGGAATCTCCTGCGCGAGACGGCACGACAGGATGCCAGGGTGCGTTCCGACCGCATCCATGAAACGGCGCTGCACCGCAAGCACCTCGCCGGGATCCGCCGCCGAGTCGGCCGGGGAAAGCGTCACCATCATAACCGACCTGACCGGCTGAGGGACCTCCTGGACAGGAATTTTCCGTGCGGGCATCGCCTTGGCGAGCCAGCCAGAAAGAGGTCCCTGCAGCGCGCGCGCAAGGTTCTCCTCGGCCTTCGCAGCGCCGAGTCCCCGCTCGCCTTTCGCGGAAATCGAGGTGTCAGCCACGATCGTGCCTGTGGCCGCGTCCGTCACGCGCGCGTCCACCTTGCCTTCGCAGACCCGCCATTCGGCAAGATCCGCCGCAACGCGACGCGAGACGGCCAGCGACAGGATCGAATCGGGCTTGGCCCTTGACGTGACGTCAAAGCCTCTCGAAGCGAGGTCTCTCTCGGCGGACGCCTTCATCGTTGCGGCGAGGCCGTTGGCCTTGGCGTCGGCCGCGCTCGCCTTGACCACCGCCACGGGCTTTCTCTTGGCGTGCGCCGCAGGAGGCGGCTGAGGGATGTCGTTCGGGACGGGCGTCTCCGAAACGCGGTAGACGCTGGCGCATCCGGCAATCGCCGAAAGCGCGGCGATGCGCAGGGTTGTGTAGAGGATTCTTCTCATTGTTTGTATTCCTTTCATCTTACATGGGTTTGGCGAAACGGAAGCACCAGGAAGGACTTGCCTTCGATCGTGACCGCTGTTCCGACTACGAGCGGAATCGGCGGCTTGCCGCCTGCGGAAAGCTGCCAGAGGATTCCGCTCCAGAAGACGCTCTCCCCGTCTCCAAGCGGCACGTCCCTCCATACTGCGCACACCCTCTGCCGCGCTCCGTCCTGACGACTCAGCACGAACCCCTCGGCGCGCCCCCAGGCATCGCGGTAAAAGGTGACGCGCATCCTTAAGGCCTTCTCCTCGCATCCCGCCTCCAGCGCGGTCTCGCGCCTCGGAACGAGCTTTACCGCCCCGCAATGCGGCAGCGGCGAAGCGTCTACTCTGGTGCCGGTGCTGGAAGGCCTGCCGTTCGTGCCGTCGCTCACGACGCAATCGCCGCCGGTGCGCTTGATCTCGAAATGGAGCCGAGAAAGGACATAGCTTCTCCGGCCGAGGCTATCGGGCTGCCCGAACCTGTTGGCCTCGTAGTCGACCATGCCGTCCGGCCCGCAGATGCGCAACGGAATCGTCGCGGTGCGATCGCGTCCGAATGTGACACGGTCGTCAGAAACTAGCTGCAACGCCTCGTCGCCGCACATGAGCGTCAGCCTCGCCGGGCTGGCCGCAAGCCGCACGGCAAGCGGAGAGAACGACGTGGACGTCTCGTAGCGCGACGGATCCGTCGGTTGCGACAGCGGCAGGCCTCCAAGGTTCAGATGGATGTCGCCGCCCTTCGTGTCGCCAGCCCTGTCGGACGTGTTGTTCTGGTTGATGTTGATCACCGGCGCGAAGCTCGTGGGCGACTGGGCGTCAACGTGCATGTCCATGTCGACGGTATGCGTCTCGAAATAGTCCGGCAGCATCTCCCTTTTGCCGTCATCGCTCTTTTCGCACTTCTTCACGCAGCATACCACGTCCAGCGCAAGCCTGGCCTCGCCGCACGTGCCAGGCGTCACCGGAAGAGGCACGAGGTGCTCCGCGACGCCGGGGCGCCCGACGCAGCAGCCGGCGCGGGACAGCTCCTTGGAGCCGCAGCGGAGCACGAACTCCACCGACTCGTAGATGTCGTCGATGGCGCGGAAGCGCACCTTCACGGTCGACCGCCGCCCCACCTGCATCGCCTTCGGCAACGCGGCCGAGAGCTCGAACGGCACGTGAGGGACGCGCTTCGTCACTTCCGCCGCAGGAGGGACGCTCTCCGACGCGTCCGGCGCGGTCTTCGGTGCTTCCGGCGCGCTCTTCGGCGCTTCCGGCGCGCGCTCTGGCGCGTCCGCGATCTCCACGCGCGTGCCGCAAAATGGGCACACCCTGTCCCCCGGCTCCAACGGCGCCTGACATCTGGGATTGCCGCACTTCATGCCTTCGGTCTCCGGTCGCCCATCCTTCAGTGCTGCATGTTCGTGACTGGCGGCGTCGGCGGCACTATGGTAGTCTGGTGCTCCACAGCCTTCTCCGCGATGCCTACAACGCGCGCCTCTGTCTTCTCGCGGTCGGCGCGAATCTCGTCGTCCATCTTGCGGCGCTCCTCGAGCACCCGCGCGCTCGCGGCCTCTCCGGCCTCCTTGCTACGCGCGTAAGCTTCCTTCGCCGCGTTCGGATCCTTCGCGGCTCCTCCCGCGAGGATCTGGTCCGCGGTCATGCCCGCCTGTATCCTGGCCATCTCCGTCTCGTGCGCCATCTGCGCCTTGGCCGCCTCTTGGGCGAGAAGCGCGTTGGCAGTGGCGGAATCGCCCTCGGTAGCCATGACGACGGCGACTGTCTGCGCGTCCCTGCCGGAGAACATGTCAAGCTTCTCGCGGGTATCCTGGTTCTTGATCCTGTTCTTCTTTTCGCGCAAATCCAGGTATTTGTCCTGCTCCCACAGCTCCCTCGCGATGCGGATGCGCTCGATCTCGTCGTTCAGCTTCGCCTGGCTGACCTTCTCGCCTACCAGTGCCGTAGCGAGCTTTTCGTCCTTCAGCCTCTCGTCGCGCGTGATCGCCGAGAGCTTCGCCTTGTTCTCCGCGTCCGCTATGAGCTGCTCGCGGTCGTAATTGCGCAGGGTGAGGTCTAGCTCAAGCTTGTGCGCGAGCGCCGTCATGTCCTTCGCATGCTCTTCCAGCTCGCGTGCGGCGGCCAGCTTGGCCTCTACGGCGGAAACCTCGCCCTTCGACACGCGTGTCGCTATCTCCAGCTCCTGCGTCCTCTCGAGCTCCGAGAGCTGCTTCTCCTGCGCAAGCTGCTCCAGATACTCCTTCATCTCCTGGTCGCGCTGCGCGTCGCGCTTGCCTGCGGCCGCGTTCTGGTCGGCGGACACCGCCAGCACCTCGAGCTGGGCCTTCTCGAACTCGACGACCCTTCTGGCCTTCTCGAGCTCGCCGTACTTCGCGCGCATCTCCTCGTACGCGGCGCCGTAGAACTCCACCGCGCCGGCGCGTACGATCTCAAATCCCCATCCGCTGACGCTATCCCGAAGAGCGCGCACTATAGCCTCCTCGAAGCGCTCGCGACGCTCGGGGTCCTTCACCAGATCCTCGATCTTCGACTGCGTGCACATGTCGCGCACCGCCGAAAGCGCGTTCTCGTAGATGAGCTCGCATATGTCCTTCATGGAGACGGAACGCGCATCCTTCGCGACGTTCGCGATGAATCCTCCAGCCTTGCCGGGAATGAACTTGAGCGTGATCTCCGCCACGCAGCCAACCTCCAGCTCCTCGGCCGAGCGGAGCGGAGCGGACTGCACGTCGCCAACGCCAGACGTCTTGCCGGTGAAATCGACGCGGAACACGCACTCTCCCGCATCGACCATCACCGCCGACCTCGGAGGCGGATTGCCGAACCAGTTGATGGAACGCAGAGTGCCCGTCGGATGGTGCCGCCCCGGGCCAAGCGTGCCCACGGCCTTGCCGCCGTCAAGCAGCACGGCAACGGTGCCCTCCTGCACCATGAGCCCGTTCTCCTTGATGAAGCGGACGTCGTCAAGCTCGAACCGCCGAGCGAACTCGTCCGGCCTGCGCGCCCACACACCCCCCGCGAGGTCGATGCGGTCTTCCGGGAAGAGCGGATGCTCGCAGTGTGGGCAGAACTTCGAGTCGTTGCCCACCCACTTGCCGCACTGTGGGCACTTGAACCATCCGTCGGGCGCGCCTCGTCCGCACTTCGAGCAGAAGCGCGCGCGCTTCGAAACCTTGCTGCCGCATTCCGGGCAGGTGTCGCTGAAAAGTCCCATGGCCTTTTTCCTTTCGTTTGGCTATTTGTTTGAAGAGTGCGCCGGGCACGTCCTTATGCCCTGGCGGTTCCAGCAGTCGAAGCAGATAGCCGCGTCGCAGCCCTCCGCAGAGCACGTCTGCTCCAACGACTTTTTCGACTTGTAGAAGGTTCCGCATACGCTGCATGTGCCGCCTCCGGCGACGCCCTTGCTGCGCTCGAGATAGGCGTCGAGGTCACGGCTCGACACGCGGTACAGCTTTCCGAGCCGCACGGCCGGAAGCTCGCCCGACCGCACGAGGCGATAGATCAGCTGATAGGTGACGCCCAGCATGTCCGCCACCTCTTCAAGGCTCTTGTATTCTTCGCTGCTCATTGTTTTTTCCTGTTCTACTTAGACCTATTGTTGCTTGGTGCGATTAGTATATCACAACTCATTGCTGGTTGGCAATAGTGCTTTTAAATATTTTTTATTTATTTCTGTTTACACCTGTTTGCATGCACATTTCAATTCTTTCGTGCCACATCAGTGATCTGGGGCAAGCGCAACTCGAAAGCCGAGATTGTAGAAACGATAACCTGGAGGTTCAAAATTACGACTTGCAGGGCGACAGAAACAAGGCACGGTATTCCAGCCTCCTCCGCGAATGATGCGACACGACCCCGAAACATATCCCGTCGGATCCGTAACTTGTCCGCGCTTGTAGTCTCCGGCCCAGTCCCCGCACCATTCGCTGACGTTTCCCAACATGTCGTATATCCCCCATGCGTTTGCCCGCTTGCTCTTGACCGTACGCACAAAGGCCCTGCCTCCGGGGTATTGCTTCTCCTCCCAATCGGATGTATCTACTCCTCGACCGTTGCCAAATCCCACGCTCGAGTTCCCGCCGTACCAAGCGATGTCGTCCAAAGCTGGGGCGTTAAACCTACCCGCCACGTACAGGTCTCGTCCGTTCGGAAGCATCGCCGTCGTACCGGCCCGGCAGGCGTATTCCCATTCCGCCTCCGTAGGCAACCGGTATCTGTAGCCGTCGGGGATTCGCCCGGCATCATGTTCGCGCTGCGTCAACCGACGACAAAACTCATCCGCCTCGTGCCAGTTCATGTTGTAGACAGGCACGTCGTCCCGCAAGTCACCGCAACGGTTCATCGGATCTTCGTATCTTGACATGTTCCATATATCGCGCAAAGGCTGTTTTTTCCCGCCATAAGAGTAAAGCGCGTCTTCGTTCAACCCCTTGCGTACCAGATCGGCAACCGTCTCTCCCGACATCAGCAGTTTCCACTGACCCTGCGTCACCTCCGTCTCGCCGATCCAAAAGCCTTTTGAGAGAGTTACATGATGCTGAAACTCCATGTCGCTCTTCTTTTCTCCAAAATAAAGCCTACCAGCCTCGGACTGAGGACTTCCCATTTCAAAAGTGCCGGCCGGACACCACTTCATCGTCATGCTCAGCCCGTATGGCTCGTTTATCGTGAACTGCTGTCCCTCCCTCCTCCACTTTGCCCTGCGTTGGCGCTCGCGGACCTCCTGCTCGGCGCGCTTCCTCGCCTCAGCTTCCTGCCGTTCGCGCTCCTCATTCGCCTCGCCCACGCACTTCCCGAACTGCTCCGCCGCCGAGGCGAACGTGTCCCCCGCCGAGACAAAGTTGAAGTTGTCGAATTCGGTGTCGGCGCGATTCCAGATCTCGACCGACGCATTCCATCTTGTCACGGCATATGTCTTCGCCCCCGCGACCTCGGCAGTCTTAAAGGCCTCATGGGCTCGCTTCCTGTTCTTCACCGCCGATTGCCGCGCCCCGTCCGCCTCGACAAGCTCCTTGGCGCGCTTCACATAGTCGGAGAAACCCTGCACGGCTTCGCCCCATCGCTTCGTCTTCTTGTCGAAGGACGCCTCGGCGCGCGCAAACACGTCCGCCAAGGCTTCCTTCCGCTTCTTGAAACCGTCCGCATCGGAGATGCGCGTCAGCCTGTCCTTTTGAACCATGGCCTCGATTCGGATTTCCCTTGCCTCTTTGGCCAGTCGCTCTGAGGTAACGCTTTCTTCCTCGGCAATCTCCCGCCTCCGCTTCTCCGCCCTTTCCGCCCCAAGCTGGTAATTGTCAGCCGCATTCGTGAAGTTCGTGCCAGCAATGCCGTAATTGCCTCGTGCAAAGTCGTCGGACGCCTGCCTCATGGACTCCTCGGCGTTGGACCAGAGCATGTACGCGTGCGTCTTGGCATCCGCGCGCTCCGCCCGTATTCGCGCAGTCTCTGCGCGGCCTTTCGCCGCTTCCGCGGTCTGACGCTCGCTCTCGAGGCGGATCGCGGCGACCCGACGCAATTCGCGCTGCTTTCGTTCGTTCCGGTGCTTAATGTTGATCGGGATGCACAAGGCAACCACGGCCAGCAGGACGAGGGTCACAACGATGGCAACGTTGCAGCCATCATTCCCACTAACAGATTTCCGCTTCCTGGCGTTTGGCAGCGGGATTACCGGCTTTCGAATAACGGGCCTGGGGAAGACGGGTTCGAGGATGACAGGCTCGGTAAGGACAGGCTCGGGTGGAGCAGGCGGTGGCGCGATAGGCACAACGCGTCCCTCCGGCTCTACACGGTTAGGCCTTTCCGACAGGACATCGACGCAGCTCTTCGGCCTGTCCTCCGGCTTCTTCGCAAGGCCCGCCATGACGGAAGCGGCAAACCGCTTCCCTCCCGTCATCGGCAAGTCAAGCGGCGGCGGGGGATTGTTCATGATCTGGTACTCGATCTGTCCACGGGCGAATGGCGGCTCGCCCTTGAGGCATTCGTATGCCATCGCGGCGAAAGAATAGACGTCCTGCTCCTTCTTCGGCTGCGCGCCGTTCAGCTGCTCGGGGCTCATGTAGAGCAGCGTGCCGCTCGAAAGCTTGCCAGTGACGCGCGTCATCGTCTCCTGAATCTCACGGGCGATGCCAAAGTCGAGGACGAACGGCACGCCGTCCTTGCGGATCATCACGTTAGCGGGCTTGACGTCGCGATGCACCACGCCCTGCAAATGCGCGTAGTCCAGAGCCACCGCGACGGGCTTAAGAATCCTTAAGGCCTCCTCCTCGCTCATCTTCCCCTTCTCCGCGAGATAGTCGTCCAGCGTCTGGCCGTCGATGTAGTCCATCACGAGGAACGGGTTGCCGTCGTTCTCCTCGAAGGCGCGTAGCGTGACGATGTTGGGATGGACAAGCTTCAGCGAGACCATAGCCTCCGCCTTCAGCTGGTTGTACGCCCGCTTGTTGGACACCAGGATCTCGGGCAGCATCTTGATCGCGAACGGCAGGTCGTCGAGCTTCGTGTCCTCCACCAGCCACACGCTGCCCATCCCGCCTTGCCCAAGACGGCGCACGACGCGATATCGCCCGGCGAGGAGCGCGTCGATTTCCGGAATCGTCTCCGATCTTGTGAAGGTGTCGTAGGTCATTGGCTATCTCTTCGCAAAGACAGGATGTCCGAATCCCTCAATCTGACTATCGTTACATGGTTTCAGAAAAATTCTCCTTCCATAGGGACGCGGGCGTGATGTCAAAAGTTCATGTTCAAAAGAGGCAATATCCGGCTGTCGGGCCTCGTTCCGATGGTGTTTATGGCCCCGATCTGCAGACAACGAGACTTGCGTCCGGCAAAGTTGACAACGCCAATCTGACAGCCATACATGCCACCATCGTTCTCGATGCCATTGACGATTCCAACCTGAAGTCCGTACGCCGTCTTGTGCAATATGTTAAAAATGCCGACTATGCTCGCGCCGTACGCTTCATCGCAACCGGTGCCGATTCCTCCTATGCATATTCCCTTCATCGTCTTGCAATTGGAGCCGGCTCCAGAGATGCTGATTCCCGTCATCGTGGGGCAATATCCACCGATCACACCAAGATGCAGGCCATAGACCGAACACTGCTGATCCGTAGGCAGTGAGATAGGGCCGATTATCGACAACTTGATAGGCGTGACGAACGATTCAGCCTGACGATACGATGGAGAGGGAGGATCATCCTGCCGAGGCGACGGTTCCGCCGGACGTTTGAGAGGCTGGCGATACTGCGGCGGAGGGGAATAGGTTGACGGGGAGGTTGGCGGAGGTGGTTCGGGTTCAGTGGCCGGTTCAGGGGCGGGTGCCAGGATCCGATGCCCGCACTTGAGGCAGAACGTGTCCGTGGCAAGGACATCGGCCGAGCAGTGCGAGCATTTGTTCGCGGCCAGGCACAAGCCGCCAAGTCCCAGCGCGACGATAACGAAACAGATGCGTCTGATCATTTCCATCTTCTATTCTCCAAAAAGATTCCTTCCGCAAACGGAGCAATGGCGCTTGATCTTCTTCCCCTTCAGCACGTTTCCGCAGTGCCGGCAGAAGTTCATGTCTGCGGGCCTTTCCACAAGATCGGTTGCCGGACCCGTCCCCAACTCGTTCAGCAGCGTGTCTAGATCGTCGTTGCCGGGCGTCGACAAATCCCGTCTCGACGACACTGCCTTTCGCCTTTCCTCCTCGCTCTTCATCCTTGCGTCAACGTCTTTCCGTCTCTTCGCCAGTTCCGCGCACTCCTTGAAGTTGAGCGCGGCATCGGCAAACGACTGCTCCGCCAGCGCGTATTCCCTACGCTCAAATTCCTCGTTTGCCCTGTTCCATACCGCAACCGCATCATTCCATTCTCGCGCCGCATGAATCTTTGCGCCTGCCGATTCCGCGTCTTTCCACTCATTCTGTACGGAGTCACGAGCGGCTTTCGCCTTCCTTCGCTCACCGTCTAGAACGACTAGTTCCCGACATTCGTCCATATATGCCGTAAACTGTCGCTCGGCATCAGCCCAACGCCCCGCCTGATAGAAAGATTCAGCCTTTGTACGCAATTCGTCCAGAGTCTTCTTAGTCATGTCGAACCCGTCTGCATCGGACAGTTGCGACACTTCGTCATGGCATGTCCTAGCCTTGGCGCGAGCATCCGCCGCCGACTTGGCCGTCAGTTCCGTATCGCGCGCATTGGCTTTGTCCTCCTCAAGCTTGCGCCGCCGCTCCTCCTCGGCAATCTCCCGTCTCCGTTTCTCCGCCCTTTCCGCCCCGAGCCGGTAATTGTCCGCCGCATTCGCAAAGCCCGTACACGCAGTGCTATACTTGCCTTTCTCAAAGTCCTCGGACGCCTGCCTCATAGTCTCCTCGGCATTGGCCCAGAGCATGTACGCGTGCGTCTTGGCATCCGCGCGCGCCGCCCGCATTCGCGCAGTCTCGGCAAGGAGCTTCGACGCCTCCGCCGTCTGGCGCTCGCCCTCAAGGCGGATCGCGGCGGCCCGGCGCTGCTCGCGCTGCTTACGCTCGTTCTGATGCCTGATGTTCACACCTATGCACACGGCCCCCGCCATCAGCAGCAGGACGATTGCCACCACGACAGCCACGTTCACGCCCTGCCCTTCTTTCTCGTATTCCGGTTTCTGCCACAGGTCTGGCGGCGGCGGGATGGCGGGCTTTCGAATAACAGGCTTCGGGATGACAGGCTTGGGAACAACCGGCGGCTGCTCTACACGTTCTACATGTTCCACACGGTTAGATTTCCCCGACAGGACATCGACACAGCTCTTCGGCCTGTCCTCCGGCTTCTTCGCCAGTCCCGCCATTACCGACGCGGCAAGCCGAGTCCTTCCAGTCGTCGGCAAGTCAAGGGGCGGCGGGGGATTGTTCAGTATCTGGTACTCGATCTGTCCGCGGGCGAAAGGCGGCTCGCCCTTCAGGCACTCGTACGCCATGGCCGCGAATGAGTAGACGTCCTGCTCCTTCCTCGGCTGAGCGCCGTTCAGCTGCTCGGGGCTCATGTAGAGCAGCGTGCCGCTGGAGAGCTTGCCCGTCATGCGCGTCATCGTCTCCTGTATCTCGCGGGCGATACCGAAGTCGAGGACGAACGGAACGCCATCCTTGCGAATCATCACGTTCGCGGGCTTGACGTCGCGGTGCACCACGCCTTGCGAATGCGCGTAATCCAACGCGGCAGCGACTGGCCTCAGGACTCTTAATGCCTGCTCCTCGCTCATCTTCCCCTTCTCCGCGAGATGGTCGTCCAGCGTCTGGCCGTCGATGTAGTCCATCACGAGGAACGGGGTGCCATTGTTCTCCTCGAAGGCGCGCAGCGTGACGATGTTGGGATGGACGAGCTTCAGCGAGACCAGGGCCTCCGCCTTCAGCTGGCGGTACGCCCGCTTGTTAGACACCAGGATCGCGGGCAGCATCTTTACCGCGAACGGCAGGTTGTCGAGCTTCGTGTCCTCCACCAGCCACACGCTGCCCATCCCGCCACGCCCCAGCGGCCTCACGACGCGGAACCGCCCGGCGAGGAGCGTTCCCTCGCCGCTTCCCACGATCGTCTGCGTTCCGCTGATTGTGCCGTAGGTCATAGATTATCTGCTAATGTCCTTATCTAAAGGCATCTTGATGCCGTATTGGCCGGCAAAGGCTCGTATTTCGCGAAGCTTCTCTTCCCGAGGATTGGCCACATAGTCGGCAACGAGCGCGTAGGCACGGCGCGTAGCCCATTCGCGCCGTACGGACTCGTTCAGCTTCTGGGCGTTGTCGAACCGGCCAACGAATACGTCTTCGTACATTGAGGTGTCGTTGCGGCCGTGCACCCGGAGCAATATCTCCTTCTGGTCGGCCGGGCAGACGCCGTAGATGTCGATTGGCCAGTCCTCGTAGAGATTCGGTACGACATTCGGGTAGGTCTCGGTTCGTGACGACGCGGCGAATCTCACCGACACGTCGGCCAGCACGGGCGACTCGAACTTCTTCGCGAGCGCCTGCACGCCGTCAGCCGCCGCCCAACGCAATCCATCGTTACGCGCCCAGCAGCCGCGGTTGCCGCACGTGAGCATGTCCATGAGGGAGGCGTCGGCCTTTTCCTTGATGCCGTACATGAACACCGAGACGCGCCCGCCGTTCTGTCTCGTGAAACGGGAAACGATCTCCGCATTGCGCGTAAGCCCGCTCGTCGCCTCTCCATCGGTGATGACAAGCGCCACGATCGGACGGGACGGATCGCGGGGCAGCTCAAGCACGCTGCCAAGCGTGCGATATACGTCCGTCTGCCCGTGTGCCGCCAACCCTCCAAGCCACCTGTCAGCCTGATTCAACACCTCCTCGTCGTCAGCTTCCTTCCATGCCTCGTCTGGAAACGCATACGTGAGCTTGCTGCGAAAAGCAACTACGTTGAAGCGGTCGCCAGGTATGAGATTCCGCAACGCCTCCGAAACGGCCTTTCGGCACGACCGAAGCCGATCATTGCCGATCGATCCCGAAGCGTCAAGCATGAACACTACGTCCTTCTGGATGGAGGACAGCGACTTCCCCGGACGCGCCGACACGCGCACCCGGAAATATCTAAGTCCCGATTGCCTCGGATCTACCCACGCACCAAGCTCCACGCGTACCTTCTCCGCAAAAGACGCGCCGGGCGGCATCTTTTCGTCGCGCGGAAACGAGAGCAGGAGAGGATCGCCATTGCGGATATTGCGCACCGCAGGTTCCGTCGCCACGGGACGAGCAGGCTCTTCGAGACGTGCTGGCTCTTCGGGACGGGCTGGCTCCTCGGGTCGGGCAGGCTCTTCGGGTCGGGCAGGTTCCTCTTGACGAGCAGGCGACGGGTCTTGCATTGTCACATCATCGATATTAGGCAATTCTGTTTTCGGCACCAGATGCGATTCGGCGTCCTGCTTCAACTGCATAGCTTCCTTGTTGTCCGCCTCCCAGCCCAGCACCTTGTCCACCTTGGCGATGCATTCCCGCCACATCTTGGCCGCAAGGTATTCCCTGGCGGAATGGAGCGCGGTCTCGATCAAGAAGGCCTTGGCATCCCGCACGGCCTCGACGAACTTTGCTTGAGCTTCTCCAAAGAGCCGCTCCGCTACGGCGAAATCGCCGTTTTGAAATGCGGATTCGCCTTCCGCTCGCAGGTCAACCCCTTCTCTGTACGGCTTTGCGGCATAGCTCTCGGCCTCAAACGCGGCAATGTCTCCGTCAATCAAGTCCCTAATCGCCGATTCCGCCACCTTGGCGGCATCGCGTCCAGCCTTGTTCTTCTCCAGCCAGTCGAGGTTGAGGGAAATCTGTTCCTCGGCTTTGTCTGCAACGTCAAAAGCGTCCTTGGCCTTTTCAAGATCGGCGGGATCGCCGAGCGCTTCTAGCGTACTCCACTGGGCGTCTGCGGATGCGATGTGCTTCTCCAGACCGTAGGTATCGTCGCGAAACGAGGCGATGCGCTCCATCTTGTCCGTGGCGCTTTTCTTCTTGATATTGATACGCGCCTTAAGTCGCTCGAATTCGGCGGCGCGCGCCTTGGCTTCCTCTGCGGCCTTTCGCCACCGGGCCTCTTCCTCGGCCCTGGAGGTGTCGTTCGACGTCGTCTCTGGCTTGGGGGATGGGCTTGAAGGCGGCTCCGCCACCTTGTTTGTGCTTGAAGATGGGACGTGCTCGACGGGCGGGGCGTCCGCTGTCCCAGCGTGGCGTACGGCACGCGCGTTCAAATACCACCATGCGCCTCCACCGGCAAGCCCCAACATGGCCACCGTCAGCAGCGCCTTCCATGCGAATCCACTCTGCGCGCCACCACCTCGCGGAATCGCACGTCCCCCAAGGGCCGCCGTCATCTCCATGCAGCTCCTGAAGCGCTCCTCCGGCTTTTTTGCGAGAGCCTTGGCGAGAGCGCTCCGCATCGCCTTCGGCAGTTCCTTCGACGGCGAGAACGGCTCCCGCCCGACGACGTTCATCATCACCACCGGATCGCCAGTCTCGAACACGGACGCAAATGGCACCTCGCCCGTCACAAGCTCGTGAAAGAGCACCGCCAGCGCGTATTGATCCGTTTCCGGCCCCTGCCTGCCGCCGATCCATTGCTCGGGAGCCATGTACGGACGGGTGCCGGACGTGTCGTGTATCTCGCGCGAAAAGCGCCCCATAGACGAACGTATCTCGGCGGCAAGGCCGAAGTCGAGAACCCGCGCCGTCACCGAGCCGTCGCCCGCCGTCTCGATCATCACGTTCGCCGGCTTTATGTCGCGATGCACGATCTTCCGCTCGTGCGCGTAGTCCAGGGCCGAGGCTATCTGTCGCGTTATTTCCAGGGCCTGTCCGACCGGCACTTTCTTTTCAGGGAACTGCTTGCTCCACTGCGAGAGCGTCACCCCGGGCGCGTACTCCATCACCATCAGCGTGTCGCCGGAATCGACGCGCAGCTTCTTGCGGACATCTTCGGACAAGTAGGAGACGTCCTTAGCCGGATGGAGGACAAGCGCCTTTGCGATGTTGGTGTGAGTGAGGCGCGACACGAGCGCAAAGTTTGATCGGATGTTCTCCATCTCCTCGCGGTTGTTCTTCACCAGCGGAGGCAGCCCCTTCACCGCCACCTCGATGCCGGAAACCGTGTCCCTTGCAAGATACACCGTGCCGAACCCGCCGCCGCCGAGTTCCCTCTGCAACTCGTACTGGTCGATGCGTCCTAGCGCAGGACCCGAACCGGGGCGCAACGTGACGTCGTTGCTCATGGATTGTTCGTAGATCATGCGACGTGTTTCCTATGGTATGACTCGCACCTCACCCGCCCTCCCCTTGCGCTCGGCGGGGAACCCGGAAGCGTTCCCCGCCGGCGTCACCGCGTCGCGGGACTACTTCTTGCCGCAGCAGCAGTCGAGGTTGGCCTTGTGGAACTCGACGCCGGTAAGCTTGGCCGGATAGCCAGTCACCGTCACCGTGGCCTCGTTCCAGAGGTAGTACCACTTGTAGACCACGTCGTAGCGCGTGCCGACTAGCGTGTCGCAGCCGGCCTTCTCGCACGCCAGGGCATATGCGCCGTTCTTTGCGCGCATGATCGACGCCTGCGCGTAGCCCTGTTTCTCCACGTTGTCAGCCAGATGCTGCGCCATTCCGCCGATCGTAAACAGGTTGCCGCCGGTAAACAACGGAAGGATGCCGATGCACTGCTCGCTGGCCTGCACGGTCTTGTCGGAGATGTCATACTTCTCGTATGCCACGTCGCGGACGATCGTCGGCTTGAGGTCCGAATCGCCTCCGTCGTTACGGTAGTTCGTCACGCAACCCGTGGCCAACGCGGCAAGCGCCGCAACCATCATCAGTTTCTTCATGTCTTTGTTCCTTTGTTTTTTTTGTTTCCAGCAGGGCCCACGCGGGCCTGCGAAATGACCTAGAACGCCCAGCTCCCGATGCCTTTCGGCGGCGGCCTCACCCCGTCCATACCCTCGCGCAACGGCACCGAAACCGTCCGGGGGCCGTTCCAATCCACCGTAACCTTCAATTTCCCGGAATAGCTTTTGCCGCCGCTGGCATAGGTGATGTCGTACTCGATGGTCTTTCCCTTCACCAGCCGGCTGTTACGCTGTTCGTCCCAATCGTAGGGCAAGGTGAATTCGCCGTTCATCGTCTTCATCCTCGCCCCAAAAACCTCCTGCCCGCCTAATGTGGCTACGATCCTCAGCCTTGGCGGCTGATTCATTTCCGCCTTGCGCTGCTCCTCCAGCCTCTTTTCTGCGACGGCGCGCTCGGCGGCCAGGCGGGCCGCCTCGGCCAAGGCGGCGTCCCTTCTCTCCCTCTCCTTCCGGGCTGCCTCGGCCGCAGCGGATCGGTCTGCCTCCTCCTGCGCCTTGCGCGCATCCTCGGCCTTCTTACGCTCGGCTTCACGCTCTGCGGCCTCCTTCTGGGCAACTTCGACCGCAGCAGCCGCAGCGGCTCGCTCCGCCGCCTCCCGCGCCTTGCGCGCGTCCTCGGCCTTCTTACGCTCGGCCTCCTGCCTGGCGGCCTGCTCCTCAACCTTCTTACGCTCGGCGGCTGTGCGCTCCGCGACAAGCCGTTCAAGCTCCTCTTTCTGCGCCGCGGCAAGACGCTGCCGCTCTTCCTTCTCAAAGTGAAACCAGACGCCGCCTGCAGCCAACATCGCGCCGACGGTCAGCAGGGCGACGACAAGCAGGCGCCACGGCCCGCCTGACGCAGACTTGCCCTCCAGCGCGTCCACGAAGGCCATGCAGTTGGGGAATCGCTTTTCCGGAGTCTTCGCCAGCGCTCTCGCCAATGCCTTGTTGACGAACGACGGCATCCCGCCGATCGGCGGCGGCTTCTCTTCAAGCACCGCACGGCAGAGTACCTGGATGTCATCCCCCTCGAAGGGAAGCATTCCTGAAAGTAGCCTGTACGTTACCGTCGCAAGGGCATACTGATCGGCCGCAGCCCCCTGCGGCCTGCCCTGCCACTGCTCCGGGGACTTATACGCAGGCGTCCCGCTCTGGGAAACCACCATGCGGCTCGTGCGGCTCATGCTCGTGCTGATCTGCGCGGCAAGTCCGAAATCGAGGAGCTGTACGCGCCCCGCTTGCGAAACCATGATGTTTCCGGGCTTGATGTCGCGGTGCAGCACCTTGCGGCTGTGCGCGTAGTCGAGCGCGGATGCAATCTGCCTAACGATCGCCAGCTTGGCCTCCAGTCCGGCATCTTTGTTCTGGCGCATCCACTTCCCGAGGTCGTCGCCGTGCGCAAGGTCCATCACAAGGTAGTAGTCGCCGTCTACGTCCATCTCCAGCGTGCGGACACCCGCGATGTTGGGATGGCGAAGTTCGCATACCAGTTGGAAGTTCTCGCGTATCTCCTCCATCTCGCCGGCGTTATGCGCCACATCCGGCGGAACGCCCTTGACGGCCACCTTGACTCCACCCACCTTGTCGAGGCACTTGTAGACGACCCCCATGCCGCCCTGGCCTAGCTCGGATTCCACGACATAACGTCCAAGTATCTCGTCACCCGGCTTGAAGCGCCGGACGCCGCCCGACGGCGGCACGGAAACTGAAGTGGCCGTATTCCCGCCACCCAGCGTATTCTCGTCGCCTATCGTAAAGTCAAAGCCCATGCGTCACGATTCCCCGTCAGAAGACCTCGCAGGGCGGCAACGGACCGACGATCGGCCGCGCGTAGTCGAGGAACGCCTTCGTGACGTCGTGTCCGTTCGCCGCGATGAACTCGTCGGGCACGCTGCGCGTGTACTTGGCCGCGTTCGCGATGGGCTGCGCCTCGAACGTCACCTTGTACGCCTTGCCCTTAGCGCGGACGATGGCGATCGTCCCCTTCGCGAGCTTGCCCGCGAGCGCGGCCTTCACAGCGGCGGTGCCCGCTGCGCGAGCCTCCTTCTGGTCCGTCTTCGACGCCACGCCCGGGAACGAGCGCTGCAGGTAGCCGAAAGTGTCGGCGCGCACGCGCGAGATGCCTGCGTTCGCCTTGAGGTGCGCCGCTAGCGCGTCGCCGAGCGCGCCCGTGCCGGAGAGCTGCAGGTTGCCGTGCGAGTCGCGCTCGCCGTTCGCGAAGCGCGCGGCGATGGGCGTGCCGTCCGCCTCGCGGATGCCTTCAGAGACGGCCACCACGCACCGGCCGAACCTCTTCATGGCCGCCTGCACGTCCGCCACGAACCCGTCGAGCGAGAACGGACGCTCCGGCAGGTAGATGAGGTGCGGGCCGTCGTCCTTCCGCGCGCGGGCGAGCGCGCTCGCCGCCGTCAGGAAGCCGGCGTCGCGGCCCATGATGATGTCGATCTTCACGCCGCCGAGCGCGCGGTTGTCGAGGTCGTCGCCCTTGAGCGCGCTCGCCACGAAGCGCGCCGCCGAGCCAAAGCCGGGCGTATGGTCGCACGTGCGCAGGTCGTTGTCTATCGTCTTGGGGATGTGGTGGCAGACGAGCGGATATCCGTCCTTCTCCGCCTCCTCCGCCACGATGCGCGCGGCGTCCGCCGAGTCGTTGCCGCCGATGTAGAAGAAGTAGCC
>JAEEGL014145585.1_pt1 | contig 23308 bp, 20 predicted proteins | sample 9134231 | NCBI WGS metagenome assembly JAEEGL01 (sample SAMN16246548, study PRJNA631951) | gut metagenome | biome: gut microbiome; feature: rumen; material: fiber-attached | host: Bos | place: Iran: Karaj | collected 2018-10
TACCAATGATACAGTTTAATTGTATATCATTGAGATATAGAAGTAAAGATTATTGTGTTTGAATTTCATTATCTTCATATCTTCGATTTTACCACGGGGTGATTCATCTTTACTGTTCACAAGAATAAAAAACAGCACACAGCCTGCGCTTATTACGCATTCTGTGTGCATAAAAATCTCACCCGGACAAATTTTTCCGAACCTGTTCTTCTCCCACTTTATCATCCCTTACGATGATTCCCGTTGCCAACATAACCATAACCCCTGAAAAATACGCAAACCAACCAATTAAGTTGATTATAAAGCGGTCGGCGGGGCTCTGTCAATTTATTTCTTATACAGTTTCTTTATCTCATCCTGAGCCTCGGGATAGAGGTCGGCGTTATGTATCTGTTCGAGTCTGTATGTTCCGTCCGTCTTAAATGTGCACCTTGTGAAGCCTTTGATCATCTTGTCCGAAAGGCCTTTACTGTACACATTGTAGCTTGAATACCCCGACGGCACGTTGTATGAAAGCACTATGCCCTTGTAACTTAAGACAAAATCGTTCACGTGGTCGTGTCCGCAGACCATGAGATCCGTGGAGCCGGCTCTCAGCACCGCATCGAAGAGTCCGCTGTTATGTCCGGGACAGCATATGGCTTCTCTCCTCCGGCCCATTATCATATAGTTTCCGTTTTCGTTCTTCACATTGTATTCGGGGACATTCTGCGTAACCTCGGTCTCACCGGTCAGTTCCTCATATGCGATCTTGTATTCGGGAACGGGGATATGATCAAAGAGCACCGACACTATCGGCTTTTCCGCGCCGTTTTTTATCCTTATGTCCTCAACAGTTTCCTCATACCATTTTATCTGGCTCGTCTTGACATAGTCATAGGTGGCATATCCGTTCGCCGTGTACTCGTCCTTGTACTTTTCCATATCCTCATCGGACATATCAAGTCCGCCGTCGATAAAGTACAGCGTCCTTATGACACCCGAGGAATCGGCAAGATTGATCGCATGGTTTCCGTTTCCCCATACCCTTTCTCCGTCGCTTGTATATTTCACATCGGATTCTATAAGGCAGTGGTCGAGGGAATCAAAGTAGCTGACCATCTTTTCCCTGGATATGCAATAGTTGTTGTCGCCCTCGTGATTTCCGAGAACACAGTCCCAGTAGACGCCGAGCTTCTCCAACGTCTTTCCGAAGGCCTTCGTCCTTCTTTTGTTCATGCCGCCCGTTATAGTGTCTCCGACAAATATGACAAGATCCGGCTTTTCGTTCACTATGTTCCGCACGATGTACTCCATCGTGTAATTGCTGTTTTTCTGCCTCTGATCCAGATGCGTGTCCGTGAAAGCGATGATCTTAAAGTCGTCATCAAGGATATTCCCGTTTTCGTCCTTTTTTACAAGCGTCTTGTAACCGTTCCTCTCCTCAACGAAAACGTTGTATTCCGGATTCGTTTTGATCAGTGACTTGTCGAATTTAGGTACGACCGGCAGGGCGATAAAGAATACATATGCCCCGATCATAAGGAGACACGCCAAAACGCCGAGTGTGATAAGTAAACCCTTTTTCTTCATACCTTCTCCCTTCCCCCGCGCAGATGCGGGCAGAATCAAGCCTTTTTCTTTGCGATCTCCCAAGGTCTCTTAAATTCGGGAACAAACTCTTTTCCTCCCACAGAAAAGCTTCCTTCATAAGAGAATTTGCATTCGTACTGGTCGCTGTAAAGAGCGCCTGTTTCAGGCGAAAATCCGAACACACGCCCCATTGCATGCGCCTTGAACTTGTCAAACGGCAGGCTCACATCCGTTTCGAACGCATAGAAATGCATACCCTCCGCGCGGTTTACAAGATCGTATTCCTTTGTGTAATACCCTGCGGGTATCTTTCCGTCCTGAAGCAAGGCCTTATCATTTTTGAGGCTTTCGGCGATCGGAACGAAAGCCGCTCCGGGATTGGTGCGCACGCATACGTTCACTCTTCCGAGCCTTCCGAACAAAAAGCCTTTTTCAAGTTCACTTATATCGACCTCATCAAACAATCCGGTAGGGAAGAAAAGATGGGTGTACTTAAAGTCCTTCTTTGCATGCTTCAGGTCAAACACAGCAGCGGCAAAGTCTTTGTATGCCACGGTCCTCGGTGCCGTTCCGCTGCCGATCCAGTAGCCCGGCGAACCGCTGCCTTCCGGTCCCGAAAACGGATTCGTAACAAAAAGACTGACCTTATATCCGATGTTCACCGCCAGAGGATTTTGCTGGAACAGCACCTTCCCAACCCTGTAATCAAAGGCCGCGGAGACAGAATAATCCGAGCAGGCATATGTATACACGCGCCCCTCTTCCATCGCAGCTCCGTCAAACCCTGTGGGCACAAACCATTTCAGGAGTTTCAGAAGCCCCGTTTTGTACAGGATCGGCTTCGCATAGGGTTTTAAGGGTGCAAGCATACCGTTGTCGATAAGTCCGGACTCGTTCAGATACCGCATACTGTTGCAGATCACGCGGTAGTCGGATATGGCGCCTGCCTTGAATGCGCTCCTCACGTTTTCCGGACTGTACTCCTTAAGTCCTTCCTTCTTATAATCGTTTATGTTTACGCCCTGAACCAGGCATATCTCACGCCCGTCCGTCGCGGGAAGCGCCTTCCATGCTTCGGGCACTTCGAAAAACGACTCACCGTCCCAGTCCGTTGCTTCAAGAAGAAGTATCATACAGCCTTCCTTCTCCTTAAATCTTGTGACCTTTTCTCCCATCATCGCGCGGATCTGAGGTTCGAGATAGTTGCCCTGATCCGAGGTTGCCTTGTTGTCGGCATATGCGCGTGAGCACGCCGGGTTGTATATCACGCCGCCGACCGACGAAGCCTGCGACAGAACGTCATATACCATCATCCTGAGGCACTTTTTTGCCTTATCCCTGAGTGCCGCTTTCCCGGCGAACTGCACGATATTCGCCAGTCCCGCCATTGTTTCCGAATAATAATTGTTGCTGCCCCACTCGGCAAAGCCGTATTTCAGCATCTCGGACAGTCCGGAACTGATCTCCTTTTCGCCGTGATCCCTATGGAATTTTGCATCCCTTCCGTCTCCGAAAAATGCATCCGGATATCTCCTCGCGAGAAGATACTCCGTCCCCGCAGCATACAGCCTGTGATTCTCCGTCCATGTGCACATACTGTGACCGCCGCAGTCAAGATAAGGGAACGCAAGCAGGTCATCCCTGATACGCTTTACAAGACTTGTGGGCAGGTAGTCTTCATATGACAGTAATATCCTTATGAGATATGCTGCCCTGAAATCCGCACAGTCCTTTCTGTCCGTCACATATTTAAGCAACGGTTTTGCTAACTTTTTTATGATGTCTTCGCTTCTTCCGCCCTGTGCCAGATATTCCAGCAGATTGGAAGCCTTTTCACCGTTTACGCTTTCATACTTATAAGCCGCGCTCCTGTCCTTCATTCCTACCTCCCGTTACATACCGCAGGAAACATGCGCATGGTGATGATTGTATCCCGTTCCCATAAAGTGCTGCATCCTGAAATGATATGGATGACTGAAGCGCTTTTTGGTGAACTCGTTTTCCTCCGCATCCGCATCGCCCCATATGCGAACCTTGCCTTCTTCCCTGTAGTATACCATGATCGTCTCGCCGGGTCGCTGTAAAACTTTGCCGCTTCTTACGGTCTCCCCGCCGATAAACCCGAGCATATTGCCGCGGGCGTCAAGCACACAGCCTCGTTTATCCCCGTCGGTACAGTAGAATTCGTGCTCACCGTCACCGTTCAGGTCGATCGGAAGCGCCTCGTGTCCCGTAAACGGGATGGGATCCGACAGTTCTTCTCCTGTGACAGCGTCAAAGTAGAAATCCTCGGGTTTTGTGTCAACTATCGCATTATCGATGACCTTTCTGGTTATCCTCATGGCCATCGCTACTTTCCTTAAATCCGGCCCGATATTTGCGATCCAGCCGTTATGCATATGTCCGATATCCGGCACGGCGATCCACTCACGTTCACCCTTTTCGTTGTAGGTGACGACTCTCGGCACTCCGGGTCTTTCGTCATCCTCGCGGCAGGTGAAAATATATTTCTTTCCGGTGTCCTTATCGACAAACGGAAGCACTATGTCGGAATGTCCGAAGTACTTGCCCTTGTCGCCGCAGAAGAGCTCGTGTCCGTCGTCCAGGCTTATGAGACGCTCTCCCCAGAACATCTCGTCCACGCCGTCATCGTCGAAATCGAGGATCGGGCAGAGGTGGCTGGCTCTCGCACCACCGTCGCCATAGGGTATCTTTATGTCCCAGCGCTTTGACATATCCGCATTGTAGCCCTGGATATACATATCGCGGTAGGTTCCCTGCGCGGTGACAAGCACGGGGTTGCCGTGAACATAGCCGCCTGTTATGTAGAAGCGGTATGAATGCGACATCGTGTCATCCACGGTGTTGTCGGGCCACTTCCACTGCCCCGTCGTCTTTCCGCTTATGGGATCTATCCTCTCAAGCACCCTTGCATTCAGCGAAAAAGGTATATTCGGGTTTAAGTTGTTCAAAAACCATATCTCGTCAACTCCGTCACCGTCGAGATCGAAGGAGATAAAGGGCGCATACCATACGCCGGGAATAACTCCGTTTCCGAGATCCCTTGTCCATACCGGCACGCCGTCCATAGTGTAAAGAGACATTTTGAGCGTATCCTTCGGATAATTGAAAAGCTCGTGCCAGGGGTCCAGGTTTTCCTGAGTCGAATACACGAACAGCACACCCTCGGGCATATCCTTTCCCATCGCAACGGGTACGGATCTCATCTGCGCAAGCTTCATTCCGAAGCTGAATTCCTTAAGACATTTTATGTTCATTTCCCTTCTCCTTATCGATCCAGAAATATCGGATTTGTATATGCGGAACGCCCCGCCGCGTCCATGCACTCGGCTCTTACAAGTTTTTCCGTTCCCTTGAGCTTTGTAACGAACTCCGTCACATGACGGCCGAGTTTTCTCTGATACGGCCTTGTATGGCCGCTTATGAATATTCTTTCGCAGGGCGAGCAGACAACGTGTATCTCATCGTCTTCAACATAAAAGTCATATATGGACGGCCCCGTGGATGTGTAAAAGCTACCGGTGAACAGCGCTTCCATTATCGCTTTCGAAGAGCGGTCTCTCGCTTTCACGACGGTAAAGCCTCCGAACGAATCGCTGTACTGATCGTCTATGGGGTAATTGTTGTGGTTGTCATCGGAACCCGTGCCCCAGAGTTTCACTCCGCGATAGAGCATCTCAGACCAGAAAACGCTTCCGTCTCCCGTGTTTTCAAGCCATTCCGTGCCATAGTTCATGATCTCGACCGCATGGTAGGGGTTCTCATCCTCGACCTCCGTGCTTGCGAGCATCGACCAGTGCGGATGATTGAGCTGCACAAAGCAGCCCTTCTCCCTCATCTCATATGCGAACTTTGTCGCCGCCTTTCCCGTTCTTTCGGGCAGGTGTATGTGGGTGTTGGGCTTAACGGGCTCAAGCGAGTCCTCCCACAGATAATGCACATGTATGTCCTTGTCGTTTGTTGCGTTGGACCACAGTTCAAAGCCCTGGATCATCGTAAAGTCCTTATCCGTCATGTTTCTCGTGTCGGAATAAAAATCGTGATCCGTAATGGCAAGGAAGTCATAGCCGTGGTGTTTGTATGCTTCTTTCATTTCCTCCGGTGTAAGCTCGCCGTCGGAATTCACCGTATGACTGTGGAGGTTGCCCTTGAGCCATATGGCATCTTCATCCTGCAGAAAGATCGTGCGTTTCATTCGTTCCTCCCTTTATTTTTCAGATATGACCGTCTTCATCGCTTCAACTCCGAGAGTGAAGTCGAACAGTTCCTCAAAACTCTTGCTGTCGGAGGCTTTGTACCTGTCATATGCCCGGCGGCAGAGTTCGTATCCTTCGCCCTGCCCCGTCTCGAATCCCTCGAACATTTCAAGCATCCTTTGCACGCCACATACTTTGAAGCGTACGTCCTTAAGTTCTTCCTTATTCGCTATCGAATAGGCCGCGCAGTACTCCATCGTCTCTTTGTATATGTCCCAGTCGAAGTCACGGACGTTCTTCATCGCCGTTTTCGCATCCGCATATGTGGTGTTCATATGCTCAGCACGATAGTCCATGCTCATATACAGGCCTTCGATGAACTTCCTCGAATAGTTGGGCGCATTTTGAAGCCATGAGTTTTTCGCGACCCATACGCCGAGAAGTTCGCCGTCCTCTCCGAAGCAGTCGGCCATAATGACCTTTAAGTCGTCTTCCGGCTTGATGAGGCCTATATATTCGACCGGCAGATATGTAATATCTATGCCCTGTTTCGCCATGCGGATCTTCCCGATGGATTCCTCCGCTGACTCAGGGAAAAATACGTAGTTCGAAACTTTCTTAAAGCCGTTTGCCGTATAGGTGAGGTAGAGGCTCATTCCCGGAGTCGACATATCCACGCCTATATAGACATATTTGTTCTCTTTTCCGCAGCCGCCGAAACAGGCCGTAAATACCGTGAGTGCCGCAAGCAGTATGAGTTTTATGCCTTTATGTCCAGATATCTTCATTGTACGGCACCCCCTTCCTTTACTTTAGCGTCCCATTCAGCCTGACGTTTTGCCCTCATTTCGTAAAGTTCCTCAAGTATCTTTTCTTTCCGCCTACCCGTATAATTGTCAAATGACATTATGATACCGGGTATGATATTTCCCGCGATCCCGGAAAGAGTTATAAGATAGAATATGCCGTTCAGCGTCTTTGCGGACTGGACAACGGATATCGTCGTGGAGCCGAAGGATTTTGCACTGACATAGCCTATGATCACAAGGCCCGCCGGGAAGAGAAGGCTCTTCCACAGACCGCTGATCCTTGCAGCCGTTGAACGAAGGGCGAAGACCATGGCCTCCGAACGCACGGGCTCGCCATATTTTTTCCACGTCATATATTCCATATAGTCTGTGGAATCCGCCATAAGTATATTTCTGCATGAACTCATCGCGCCGTTCGGAAGTCCCGCAAAGCCGATGATGAGTGCAACGACGACCAGCGATCTGTAGCCGACAAGCAGAAAGATAATGTACAATATGCCGGTGTAGAAGTAGCCGTACATTATGATGTCACGCGAGGAGAGTTTACTTCCTATAAAGGGAACAGCCGCTATGCCGAGATATGAAAGGGTGGCCGAGATCGTACCCGCGACGGAAGCCATCCAGAACGCATCAAGTGTCTCAAGATAGAAATATGCAAGGCCTGAATAGCAGACCTGTCTGACGGAATCGACCACCTGCGAGCCGATCAGACACCACATCGGTTTATTGAGTATCAGCGCCTTGAAGTTCATCTCAACCTTCGGCTGCTTTCTCCAAGCCGCCGCTGTCTTCTCCTGCAGAGTGAAATAAGGTATGATCATCAGCGCAAAGCCGACAACGCCGAAGAATATCGCAAACACCAGATAAATCAACGCTTCCTTATCCATATACAGAGCCACGAAGACCGGGATCAGACCGCTCGGAAGCATGCCGCCGAGGGTGGATGCGAACTGCGCAACAGTGTAGAAATTCTTACGGTCTTTCGGGTTTGTCGTCATTCTCGCAGATATGGTATTTAGGCTCATATCGTAAAAGCCGTCGGTCACGCAGTAGATCATATAGAAAACGAATACATATACGATCCTTGCCGTGAGGCCGATCTTCGGCACGACAAACAAAAGTATCGACGAGACAGCGAGCGGGAAAGGAGTCACAAGTGAGAACATCTTTGCCCGGCTTCTGCCGTTCTTTCCTTTTCTGTCGAGTATGACACCGGCCAGCGGATCCACGATGATATTCGCGATCTTTGCAACCATCTGCAGTATCAGAACATATGCCGCGGCTATTCCCATGAAGCGCGTCAGGAAAAGCGTGAGCGCATATGCCTCAACGTCCTGCGCCATGGAATTTCCCATTATGCCCGCCGAGAACCCGAACTGCTCCTTGATCGTGAAAGACGGATTGTTCACAACCTTCTTCCAGCCGTCTTTAAACTTCTGCCCAATACTCCCTTTTTTCTTTTCTCCCATATGATCACACCTTCTCCCATGATCCATCAGATCTTAAAACCCAATGCCTGTGCCCCTTCTATCAGCGCAAGAAGCGCAAGGGACTGCCCATAATGCATCTTTACCAGCGGTATCTCGCGATAGTGGTCTAAGGTCCTGCCCACATTGGTCCCGTATGAGACCCTTGCAAGTTCCCCGCTTTCGCCGATGTTCCCAACCACGGCCGAAAGCGCCTTAAGCCCGCATTCCTCATAACTCTTGTCCAGATACCCCAGCCGCAGGCCCTTAAGTATGCCGTAGCAGAAACCTGCAGTAGCCGAAGCCTCAAGATAAGAGGTCTCATCATCTATCAAAGTATGCCAGAGCCCTTCTTCGCTCTGATACTTTTTCAGGGCTTTCACCTGGTTTTCAAGGAAACCAAGCACATATCGCCTCTCCGCTCCTTTTAATCCCATAATGTCAATGAAGTCCGGAATGAAGACCGTTACCCAGCAGTTTCCGCGCCCCCACAGCGCTCCCGCAAAATGGCCTCTTTCCGCAAAGCTCCAGCCGTGATACCAGAGCCCGCTCACCCGGTCGCAGAGGTATTTGGAATGAAGCATGAACTGATAACGTGCTTCTTCCGTATAATCCGTTCTTCCCGTGATCATACCGTATTTCGCGAGGAACAGGACCGTCATGATCAGAGTGTCGTCCCATAGCTGCTGATCGTTCTTAAGCTCCGCATGCTCATGCTGTATGCCACCCTCCTCGGTCCGTTTCATATCATGCATGATCCATTCCGCCCATTCATCCATTATGCTTTTATACTCGTCCCTCGGCCTCCGCTCATAGAGATGCGCCATCGTGAGCAGCGGGCAGACCGTGTTCACGTTTTTATCCGGAAGCCCTATCGCTATCCTGTCCTCAAACCAGTTTTCGATCTTGTCGAGATACTGTTCGTCTCCGGTAAAAACATATATCTTCCACAGGCCGTAAAGTCCTATGCCGTGTGTCCAGTCCCAGGCGCCGAGGCTTCTTGCGGCTTTGGGTGTCCGTCCGAGGTTTTCGACCAGATTTGCCACGTACTTTTCGTCGATGCTGAAAAGAAAATCATACAGATTCCCGCACACCGACCGAAAGACTTTCAAATATTCTTCTCTCTCCATTCTTCCTCCAAAATATGCATCTGCTGTTAACTCTTCCCGCCGGCCGGTCCGAGAGAGCCTCTCTCCACGTATTCGGTCGGAAGTTCGATGTGATTTGCCGTCTTTTTCCCTTCTATCATATCTATCAGGGAATTCACGGCCGTTGAAGCGATCTGTTCAAAATCGCAACGCATTGTTGTAAGACCCGGGGATATGTATTTTGCGAGCGGGATATCGTCAAAGCCTATGACGGATACTTCCTCCGGTATCGAATAATCCAGCTCTTTCAGGGCATTCAGTGCACCTATGGCCATGATGTCATTTGCCGCGAATATGCCCGTCGGATGCTTTCCGTTCTTATGTCCGTATATCCTCATAACCTCGGCATATGCCTTCTCTTCGCTGAAATCACAGTCGATCTCGGTGAAGCGGTCTATGTCTCCTCTGTGCTTTTCGACGGCTGACATAACGCCCTCGTGCCGCCTCATTGCAGGCAGTCTGCGCCGGTTGCAGCCGATATAGAGGATATCCCTGTGGCCGTGATCTACGAGCTGTTCGATCGCAAAAGAAGCCGAGATCTGATCGTCCATATTTACGACCGCAGTATTCCGGAAGCGGGCATCCCTTTCCTGATTAACAAGCACAAGAGGATAGCCCTTGCTCCCTATGCGCTCTATGTCAGGGTTCCCGATATTGTAGCCCAACAGTATCGCGCCGCGGATCAGTTTGCCGTTAAACAGCCGCTCGATGGAATTCACATCCTTTTCAACGTCAGTCAGGCATACCAGAGTCTTGTAACCACGCTGCTGCGCGCTGTTTACGGCAAGGTTCACAAGTTCCGTAGCAAAATGGGACGCTATGTTCGGGGTCGCTCCGGAATATCTCTCGGAGTACGCGGAAACAAAACCTATTATGTTCTCTTCCTTGCCGACAAGGCTTCTCGCTCTGGAGTTGGGTTCAAAATTGTATTCTTCTATATATTTTTTTACTCTCGCTTCGGTTTTCGGAGATACGCCGCCCGCTCCGTTTATGACCTTTGACAGCGTAACTCTTGAAACACCGATGATCTTTGCCAATTCTTCGGTAGTCATCTTCTTCTCCGTATAGTATTATCTGACAATTTATAGTGTAGTCAAACATCCTGCGTTCGTCAAGAATTATTTTACACGTGTTAAGAGAATGAAAGACAGGAATCGACGGTTGATGTCCCCGTCGGTTCCTGTCTTTCATTCTTCTGTTTAGTTTGATGAGCACGCCGCTATCATGATCATCGTATAGATAGCGATTTCAAGCGAGATAGCGATCGTAAGCGTATTGGTAAGCACAGTCTTATCCACGATAGTCATTGAGCCGTTCACACGGCCTTCCTTTTCATATGCGGATGCGACCACCATTGTCGCAAACATCAGTCTGTTGGATTTATCAAGATTCATGCAGCCGAAGCCTTTGTGCTTTTTCAGATAATCTGCTGTTTCCACGATCTCGTTTACAAGGACATCCGCATCCTCATCGATGTCAACAAGCGTACCGAGAGCCTGGAACTGACTGTCCTTGCCGTATCTCGTGCTGTGCTCCCTGAACTTTCTGTAAAGCCTGACTGCCTTCTCGCAGTTTTCCTTCATGTCCCCGCCCATCAGCGTAAGGACCTGGCTCAGGCCGTGCAGACCATCCTTTGTGACACGCACTCCTGTCGTTCTCATATATCTGTAGCACTCTTCTATCTCGTCAATGATCGCGTCAACCGGTTTGTTACTGAGAGCAAGCATCATAATGATCGAAAAATCACCACCATTTGTCAGGATCGGATGATTCTTGTTCATTTTCTTTTCTATCTCATTGAAGCGGTCGATCAGGAAAGGCGCTTCATTCAGTCTTCCGCTCTCACACAGATTGGCTGCGGCAAGTACAACATAATCGGTTTCAAAGCCCCTGCCTTTTTTCAGCGTATTGTAAACCGACTTGAGATCTTCGAGATACTTTTCGGGATCTTCACTTACAGCCATCTTGCTGATCACAAGCGGCCTCCCTATGCATCGGAGCGCCGAGAAAGCGCTTGCGTTTTTAGACAGTATCTTTTTGCACATATTGATCCTGTCGGGATCCGCCTTTTGGCCTGCCTTTGAAAATACCATACTCGCACCGACTTCCATAATACCGAACTCAGCAAAAAATGATTTACTGATAGCATCTCTGTTGGATATCAGCAAATCACAGAGTTCAAGAACCGACTGCCTCATTTGTCTCCTCCCTGATAGTAAGATTATTGTTTTTATTATATGTTTACAGGTGTTAAAGGTCAAGAAAAACCGGAGCATTTCCGCTCCGGCGTAAACATAACTTCTCCCTATATGTACAGTACAAGGGTTCCCTTCAACCGATGTACGTGCAGGCGTATCAAACAAAATTCTTTCTTACGAAATAATCTATATGTTTTTCCACCATCTTCATGGCTTCATCCCGTTCTTCGGGATTTCTGTCGCATCTCTGGATCAGGAGTGTGATTGGCGCCACATATTCAAGTGCCAGCAATTCGGGTTCTCCTTCCCCTATCTTCCCGTATCCCAGGAGCTCTTTGAAGATCCCCGTATAGATGCGGATCAGATTGGCATATTGATGTGTGGACGCCATTTCACTCATGACTTCATTTCGGAACTGTTCAATGGTATACATCTTCCTGAGCTTGACGACGGTTTCGTCATAAAGAGTGAACCTGACCTGGTTTACACTGAAGGTTTTGAGTTCCTCTGCATTATGTATCCAGATCATGGGATCTTTATTCAAACTCATTTTTGCTTTATAGGTATCGTCCGCCATTTTGATCAGAGCTTCCAACAGCGCGGCTTTGCCTTTAAAGTATTTGTAGATGCTCGGGCCTGTTACTCCAACCGTTTTTGCGATCTCGTCAACAGTCGTGGCGCTGTAGCCTTTTTGTGAAAAAAGTTCCAGCGCGGACATCAGCAATTTTTCTTTGGTTGAAGCAGTCTCAGTCATATCTCAATCCATAACTCCCTAAAGCGAAACTCGTTAACATGCCGGTTAACGTTCGTTAATTATAGTTTAACGTTCGTTAACTGTCAAGAGAAAAAAAAGAATTTTAAGAGATCCTGCATCGGGCCCGTAATCACGGGCCCGGCTCCGTTATCATTAATTCTACTGCTGATCCGGCATTATGATCGCGGCAATGATGTAAGCCAGAAGGCCTGTTCCCGCAGCAAGCACAAGTATGATCCAGATGAGCCTGATGATGGTAGGATCAACATCGAAGTATTCTCCGATCCCGCCGCAAACGCCTGCGATCTTTCTGTTAGTTGCGCTCTTATAAAGTTTCTTTCCCATATGATTCACTCTCCTTTTGGTATTATTATGCCACAAATCAAAATAATTGCAATACCAAAGGTTCACTGACAGATCCTTACTTCCGTTACCGAGCAGGCAGGAAGATCTATGCTCACTTTGCCCGCCTCGACGGTTGCAAGCGTTTATAGCGATCTCCAAAAAAACGCCCACCATATGTTTTGCGGACAGATGCGCGGGCGTTATTGCGTTACTGTTCACACGCCCTCAGTCCACCATTCGCAATCCGCTTCGCTACTTGCTCATTGAGGACGGGGGCGTTACTGCTACGCAGAATATGCAGTATGCTAAAACTCTTTGAAAGCACGCTTTCAGAGTTTTAGCATGCTGCATATCTGTGAACAGTAACTTTTTTTCAATATTAAGTTGTATTACCGCCGGCTTGAGGCAACAATGACAGACTTGTGACGGGCATCATCCTGCTTCATGCCTTTTAAGATGCAACGGGTTACTTTGTGTGACATACGGAACGTTCTGTTCTCGATAATGTCGCATTTGCCCATTTTGTCGGAGCCGTAAATTTTGCTGCCTTCCGTTATGACCACCGCGGTACGTTTGTCATATCCGGCGGATGAAAGCGCAGCATCCCACTCCGCAGCCGTCCAGGGCATCAGGCTTCCCACAAGATACTTCTTCTTGAAGTAGATTTCGGCTGCGTCAGACGACTCCGTTCCGAAGTCACAGATAATATAATCGTAGCCCCTGCCACACCAGCCCTTGATATCTTCATAGAAAACCCTTTTGGCTATAGTTATTCCGTCCTTTTTAAAACTGTACTCCTGTGATTCCCGTGAAGAGTCAGAATCCTCAAGCTGCTCCAGATTGCTATCCGAATTACAATCAAGAACAAGGACGTTTGCTCCGGTGATTTTTTTCAAAAGTCTTGCGAGATTGAAGGCGAACCAGCTGCTGTGATAACCGGTGGGAACTCCTGTGACGGCGAACCACATGCCCTCCTCATATCTCTTTGTTTTCTTCTTCTTTTGCAAAGCCAGCAAAGCATCTCTCACTTCGCCGCTGTCCGTGAACTGCATCTTCGCTTTTCTTATGCAACACTCAACAACCCTCTTGTATCCTGCCGGTGCTACGGGCGTAAACAACAGCATATACTCAAAGATCTTCCCGAGGATGTAGATATCGGTGGCATAACAAAGATCGCCTCCCGTCAGCATCTCGGGTGCACAGAATGCAGGAGTCCCGTATATCTTTTGTTTCGATCCGATTTCCTCGCGGCATATGGCACTGCCGAAATCGATCAGCTTCATCCTGTGATCGGAAACAATGATGTTCTCGGGCTTCAGATCCAGATGCAAAACTCTGTGAGCCGGGTTGTGGATGTACATTAAAATTTCGCTTAGTTGAATGGAATAATCAAGAATTTCAGATTCTGAGATTTGTTTTCGTCTCTTGAGAAAGTTTCTGAGGGATTCTCCCTCGATAAATTCTTCGATAAGAAATGTCTTTCCGTCCTCTTCTTTGATGTCATAGATCGTCGGAATGGCTTCACTCCGAAATCTCTGCATGATGCGCGCTTCACGTGTCAGCTGCTCATGGTCGGGATGATCCCGCAAGATGCACTTGATGATGCGCCTCGTCGCAAGACCTTCGTGTTCGGCAAGGATCACGGCTCCCGTTTTGCTCTCCTTGAGCACCTTCAGGACGCGATACCCGTCGATATCAATTGTCATAATTCTTTTTTTCTCCTTTCTACCGTAACGGTCTTATTGGAAATCACGCGCATAGTATATACTCAAATCCGCACGGAATCAATAGGTCCCGATGTAGAAAAATCGACCCTGTTTTTGTGCAGGTTGCACAAAAGGCAGTTTTCGACTTTGTTTATTGACTTTTATATCCATTGAAGTTATACTTTCACTTTAATATAGGAGATATTATATATATGAAAATAGAAAAGATCAGCGAAAATCAGATAAAGTGCACCTTAAGCCGGCAGGACCTGACCGACAGAGAGCTGCGTCTTTCGGAACTGGCATACGGATCCGAGAAGGCAAGGGCTCTGTTTTCCGAGCTTCTGCTTCAGGCCTCCTATGAGTGCGGTTTTGACGCACAGGATGTTCCGCTTATGATAGAAGCTGTCCCCATGTCTAAGGACAGCCTCGTTTTGATATTGACAAAAGTTACGGATCCGGAAGAGTTGAATGTCAACTATTCCAATATAAGTATGCCCTCCAAAAAGTCCCAGCTTGCCAAGAACCCCGCTCTTTCCGCGGGTTCCAGAGCCGATGAGATCTTAAAGGAGTCCGAGTCCATATCCTCGAACCGCATAGATGCCCTCAAGGAGCTTTTCGAACTTGCTCTTAAGGATCGCAGCGAAAAGATGAACGAAAACACCGAGCCTTCGGAAAAGGAAAAGCTCAGCAATATCAGCCGCGCATATTCCTTCTCCGCCCTCGATACGCTTATAAAGCTGGCAGACCTTATGCCTCCGTTCTTCGACGGCGAAAACACGCTGTACAAGAATCCCGAGAACGAACGCTACTGCCTCTTCCTCACGATGAAGAACTCCGATCCGGAGGAATTTAATAAGGTGTGCAATATATGCGCCGAATACGGCGAACAAATGCACACCAAACAGGTTTCACGTGTTTATTTTGACGAGCACTACCGTGTCATTGTAAAAGGCAAAGCCTTACAGCGACTCAGGCTCCTATATAAGCGTTAAGCTGCTTTAAGAGGGGTTCAACGTCAAGTCCGTGAACCATGCATGCCTCCTCAAGAGTCTCACCCTGAGCGGAAGGGCAGCCTACGCAGTGCATTCCCGCATTGAGAAGAATGAGCATGGTATTGTGGTTAAGAGCTACTATCTCGGCGATAGTCATATCCTTTGTGATCATTTTTGTATCTCCTTTGCTAAAACAATGAGTCATATTGACAATCAGAGATTATATAGCCTAAAACCCATCAAGTCAATAGATTTTTCCTTAAGGAAAAATAACCGCGCGCACGTGCATTTGTGATAATTCCACCCTTGAAAAAAATAAAAGCGGTGTTATAATATCACTTGCAATATACAACAAACAAACATATCTATTCTAACAGGAGGTTTCATCATGGCATATAAGATTAATGACGGATGTGTAAGCTGCGGCGCATGTGCAGCTGAATGCCCTTGCAACGCTATCAGCGAAGGCGCAGAGCATTACGAGATCGACGCTGATGTTTGCGCAGATTGCGGAACATGTGCATCAGTTTGCCCTACAGGCTCCATCGAGCAGGCATGATCGATCGGTAAAGATGATTAAAAAAAGAAGCTTTGATAAGCTTCTTTTTTTGTGCGATAAGCGAATGCCCTCGGCAGCAAGCTCGCTTGCTGGACGAGGGCTGAGTGAACGGTCATTGAGCGGACTTCGTACGCGAGATGACCCGTCGAATCGAGTAGGAGTCAGCCTACTCGATTTTATTCTTCGTCATGATGCTGGACCGCTTTTTCGAGAGTCGCGAATTTCTGCATTTCTCCGATCCACTTGACATCAACCGTACCGGTCGGGCCGTTTCTCTGTTTTGCAACAATGATCTCCGCTATGCCCTTCTTTTCGGTATCTTTATGATAGTACTCATCTCTGTATATGAACATTACAACGTCCGCATCCTGCTCTATCGAACCCGACTCACGCAGGTCCGAAAGCATCGGGCGCTTATTGTCTCTTGCTTCAACCGCTCGCGAAAGCTGGGAAAGCGCAAGCACGGGACAGTCTATCTCTCTGGCAAGTGCTTTCAGCGATCTTGATATTTCCGCGACTTCGTTCTGTCTGGACTCTGCATGGCCGCTGCCGCTCATAAGCTGCAGGTAGTCGATCATAACAAGGCCGATGTTCTTTTCGAGCTTCAGTTTTCTGCACTTTGCTCTTAAGTCATTCACCTTGATTCCGGGCGTATCGTCGATGACAAGTCCGGATTCGCCTATATCCTTTGATGCCGCCATAAGATCGGCCCATTCTTCGTCCTTGAGCTGTCCTGTTCTCAGAGTCTCGGAATTGATCTTGGAATTCATTGACATGATCCTCTTTACAAGAGATTCCTTTGACATTTCGAGACTGAATATGACAGTCGGGATATGGGAATGCACAGCCACATAGTTCGCGATGTTCAGCGCAAGAGCCGTCTTTCCCATTGAAGGACGCGCAGCGAGAAGGATCAGATCGGATTTCTGAAAGCCCGCAAGCTTTCCGTCAAGATCTCTGAGGCCGGTTGCGATACCTGTGATACGGCTGTTGTTTTTCGCAGCCGTATCAATATTTCTCAGGGTTCTGTAAACTATCTTCTTTATGTCTTCAAAGCCTTCGCTGCCTCTGCTCTGAACGATGCCGAACACCTGTTTTTCGGTCTCCTCAAGGAGGTCGTCCAGCGGAGTGCTGTCTGCAAATGCCTTGTCCCTCAAGTCCTCAAGTATCTTGATCAGCTTTCTTTCCGTGGACTTTGCGGAAACTATCTCGACATAATGCTTGATGTTCGCGGAAGTGGGCGTCGCATCCAGGATCTCTCTCAGATGCGCAAGTCCGCTGATCTCGGGTGCCACATCCATTTCCCTGAGCTTTGCTATCACGGTGGTCAGATCCACCGCCTTGCCCTCAGCCGAAAGAGCGGATATGGCCTCGAACATGAGCATATATTCCTTCTCGTAGAAATCCTCGGGTGACAGATGATCCGTTGCGGCGAAGATGGCAGCATTATCCATTATCATTGAGCCGATGACGGATTGCTCCGCTTCATGGCTGTGAGGCATAGTCTTTTTTAATATGTTCTCTTCCATTATCTCTTCTCCGGGATAAGTCTGCTTCGATCCGGTTTACTGCTCCACAACCTTTACCGTAAGTTCAACCGTAACGGAGGGATGCAGACGGCAGGGAATGTGATAGGTTCCGAAATTCTTTATGGGCTCCGCAAGCACCATCTTCTTTTTGTCGAATTCAAATCCCATCTGTTCCTTTACGGCATTCGCGATTTCCTTCGTGGATACGGATCCGAAGGTTCTTCCGCCCTCGCCGCCCTTGATGGAAAGCGTCACGCTGCCAGCCTTGATCTTCTCTCCGAGAGCCACAGCCTCGTCGAGGATCTCCTTTTTGCGCTTTTCTTCGGCAAGCTGCTGTGCCTTCAGATCGTTTAAGGTCTTTGCGTTCTTTTCAACGCCGAGCTGCTTGGGAATGATGAAATTCCTTGCATATCCGTCGCTAACCTTTACGATCTGGCCCTTCTTGCCCAGACTCTTTACGTCCTGTAAAAGTATGATCTCCATAAACTATTTAATCTCCTTGTTTTCTGTCATTTCGATGATCGTCTTCTTAACCCTGTTCATGGCTTCGATGACCGATGTGTTCTCCAGCTGGGCGCCCGCAACGCTCATATGTCCGCCGCCTCCCAGCTTTTCCATGATGATCTGCACATTGAGTTCATCGATGGAACGCGCGCTTATGTATACTTTGCCGTTATACTCGGTGAATACGAAACTTCCCTTTACGCCTTCGATGTTAAGAAGCTCGTTTGCAGCCTGCGCCGCAACGATCGTGGGATTTTCGAGCCCGTCGCTCTGCGATACCGCAAAGACATAGCTCTGCATAAAGACCTCTGCCGATGATACCGCATTGGCCTTTGTACGGTATTCCGTAAAGTTTGTTCTGAACATCTTCCTGATCTTTGTAACATCGGCGCCGTTTCTCTTTAGGTATGCCGCAGCCTCGAAGGTCCTTACGCCCGTCTTTACCAGGAAGTTATTGGTATCTATCATGATGCCGCCGTACATTGCATCCGCTTCTATCGGGCGAAGCTTCAGGTTCTCACTTGCATACTGCAATATCTCCGCGATCATTTCGCAGGCCGACGAAGCGTAGGGCTCGATGTATGAAAGCACAGCGTTGTCTATCTTGTCGCTCATCTGTCTGTGGTGATCCAAAACAACGACCGAATTGGTCTGCTTTAACAGGTCCGGTGTGTCCGTATAGGAAGGACGGTTAACGTCTACCACAACGAGAAGCGTGTCATTGTCCACAATGGACTTGGCCTTTGCGCCGCTTATGAACATATCCTCTTCATATTCGGGATCGGCCCTGAAGCCGTCCACAACGGCCTGAATGTCGTTTGTGGGATCGGTAAGGCTTATGTAGCAGCGCTTGTTAAGGTTCTTTGCAATCCTGTATATACCTATGGAAGCACCAACCGCATCGATGTCTGCGATGGAATGTCCCATAACGACGACTCTTTCCTTGCCTTCGATGTATTCCCTGAGAGCATGAGCCTTAACTCTTGCCTTAACTCTTGTCTGCTTTTCGGGAGAAGCCGTTGTTCCTCCGTAATAGGATATGCCGGTGGGACGCTTTACAACTACCTGGTCGCCGCCGCGGCCCAAGGCAAGGTCTATGGCCTCATGGGCTCCCTCGTAGGATTTCATATAGGAATCGGTATAGACACCGACGCCTATGGATATGGTCATTGTAATATCATAAATGTTCAGTTCCCTGATGTTCTTAAGGATTGAGAACCTGTCGGCCTCGATCTGAGCAAGGTAGCGCTGCTTTATGATAAACATGTATCTGTCCTTTTCAAGATGCTTTACTATCGCATCATAGGGCTTCATATACTTGTTTATCTCACGCTCCACCCATGCGGTTACAAGGGAACGTCTTACTTCGTCCGCTCCTTCGAAGGATTCGTCGAAGTTGTCGATGTAAAGAAGACCTACGATCAGCTTTTCATCGAAGTTTTCTTTCTTTAAGGCCACATTTTCGGTCTCATCATAAAGATACATCGCTATCAGCGAATCATCCGGCGCGTCCGTGGCGGTTTCATCATGCCACAGTATCGTATCCCCGTATTCGGACGGGGTGACCAGTCTGAGACGCATAAGATAGTTGTTTCTTCCGTGAGTGATATGGTATTCCACATCCTCTTCCACAGTGGGAAGCACATTCAGCGAATCGTCGTTGAATATCTTTGATATGGGATCCTTCACGCACTTTTCTATGGATATCAGATCCTTCAGATCATTGCTGGCCCAGATCAGATGACCCGTGAGATCCAGCATTCCGAGGGGAACATCCAGTTCCTTAAGCATCATATGCTGGGCATGGTTGAATTCCGTGGCAAAGCCCGTCAATTCCTTTAATGCCTGCTGACGCTTGAAATTCCAGATCAAGATGCTGATGATCAGGTAAATAAACGTATATATCAAAACGAACGGTATCGCTCCGGGAAAGAACAGACTGATGCAAATGTCGAAGCACAGCAGTACCACCGACAGATACACAGGCCATTGCATATACACCGCCAGCGCACCATCCAGCCTAATGGATGACTTATCTCTTTTCATACACAACTCTTCTTTCTCCCGAACAAGGCGGGAAATTTAAGCAGTCGGTATTGCCTTTTGTTTCTCTTTTACAAAGAGCCGTACCGCCTACAGCTTTGCAGTGACGAAAATATCGTATATAGCTTTGATGGCATTGTCAAAATCACTGTTGGAAACGCCAATGATGATGTTGAGCTCTGATGAGCCCTGATCGATCATCTTGATGTTGATGTTGTTGTGTGCGAGGGCGGCAAAGATCCTGGCTGCTACGCCGTGATTGGACTTCATGCTGCGTCCTACGACCGCAATAAGTGCAACATCGGAATCTATATCAACGCTGTCGGGAGCGGTAAGACGGTGAATAGCTGCAAGGACCTGCTGCTCCTTGCCTTCAAATTCCGGTTTGTGTACGAAAACCGAAAGTGTATCTATGCCGGAAGGCATATGTTCAAAGGATATACCCGATAGTTCGAATGCCTCGAGCGCTCTTCTGCCGAAGCCCGTTTCGGAGTTCATCTGGTCTTTTTCGATATTGATGGAAACGAAGCCCTTCTTGCCCGCAACGCCCGTGATCGTGAATTCGGAGGATTTGCAGGTGTTCTCGACTATCATTGTGCCGGGGTCCTGAGGGCGGTTGGTGTTTCTGATGTTGATCGGAATACCGCTCTTTCTTACAGGGAAGATCGCATCCTCGTGAAGAACGGTTGCGCCCATATATGAAAGCTCTCTGAGTTCCTTGTATGTGATCGTGGTGATGACTTCGGGGTTCTTTACGATCCTCGGGTCTGCAACAAGGAAGCCCGAAACATCGGTCCAGTTCTCGTAAAGATCAGCACCGGCAGCTCTTGCAAGGATCGATCCGGTGATATCGGAACCGCCTCTTGAGAAGGTCTTTACAACGCCGTCACGTGTTGCGCCGTAGAAACCGGGAAGCACAACATTGTCAAGCTCCTTGAGCTTTCTGGACAGAACCACGTTCGTGTCCTCTGCAAGGAAGTTGCCGTCATCGTCAAACAATATGACTTCGGCTGCATCAAGGAAGGTAAAGCCGAGGTAGTCGGCCATGATTATACCGTTTAAGTACTCGCCTCTGGAAGCGGCATACTGTACGCCTGCCTTCTTCCTGAAATTCTCTTCGATGGTCCTGAACTCGCCGCTCAGATCCGTTTTCAGTTCCAGTCCGGTGATGATCTCATCGTAACGCTCTTTGATCTTATCGAGAGCCTCTTTGAAATCCTTTCCCTCTTCCGCAAGTGCATAACAGCCATAGAGCATATCGGTAACCTTTGTGTCGGCTCCGTTTCTCTTTCCGGGCGCCGAAGGTACCACGTACTTTCTGTCTGCCTCGCTTCTGATGATGTCTCCCACTTTTTTGAACTGCTCGGCCGAAGCAAGTGAACTGCCGCCGAATTTAACTACTTTAACCATTTTCAGTATCCACTCTTTCCCTTAATAATTATTCTTCAGACACGACGGGCAATGCATATGTTTCCTCGTCGGCCATATATTCCTTTGAATATTCCCTGTCGCCTCCGGTCCTGATCTTGTCCAGATACTCGTGGGCGCCTTCCACATCCCTGTTCATCTGTATTACGGCGATCGCAATGTTTGAACAGTGATCGGATATCCTTTCATAATTTGTTATGAGATCGGTAAGAACAAAACCAAGTTCGATGGTACATTTGCCCTTGACCAGACGGTCGATATGCCTGCCCTTTATCTGCTGGGTCAGATCGTCGATGACCTGCTCCAGAGGCTCGACCTTGCGGGCGATCTCTATGTTCTCCGTTGCAAATGCTTCAACGGTTTCGGAAACTATGTTTTCAACGGCTCTCACCAGAACTTCCAGTTCCTTCAGGGCTTCACCCGAGAATGTAAGGCCTTTGCGGTTCATTTCCTCGGCTGCCTCTTTTATATTAAGGGCATGGTCCGATATTCTTTCGAAATCGCTGATACAGTGAAGTATCTTTGCGACAGCGTTACTGTCTTTCTTTGAGAGTCTCTTGTTCGCAACCTTTACGAGATAGCTTCCGAGCTCGTCTTCGTATACGTCCGCATCTTCTTCAAGCTGAGCCACGCGCTCCGCCTTTGCCTTGTCAAACTCCGAAACGATCTCGACTGCCGTGAACAGAGCCGCTTTGGCGATGTTTGCCATATTCAGGGTAACAGCCTTACACTGTTCGATGGCGAAGGTAGGTGTATCCAGGAATCTGACATCCAAAAGCTTGAATTCTTTGTTCTCGTTCTCGTCGGACTTCTTTACATCGGGCACCGTGAGTGTCGCAAGTTTCTCTATCAGGCTCGCAAACGGGAAGAGCACGACCGTGGTACCGATATTGAACAAGCTGTGTATGAGTGCTATCTTTGCCGCACTTGCCGACTCGTCGACAAACGCAAAATTGAAGATCGCATTCGCTATATAGAAAAGAGCAAGGAAAAGTACCGTTCCTATCATATTGAAGTAAAGGTGTACGAACGATGCTCTTTTTGCGTTCTTTGAAGCGCCGATTGCAGAGATAAGAGCCTTAAAGCAGGTTCCTATGTTCTGTCCCATTATGATCGGGATCGCAACGGAATAAGTTACGGCACCCGAAACGCAGAATGCCTGCAGGATACCGATCGATGTTGCGGAACTCTGCACAAGTACGGTAAGTACAAGGCCCGCGATCACTCCGAGAAGAGGATTTGAGAACTTGACGAGTATATTCTGCACTTCCGGAAGTTCCGCAAGCGGAGCAACCGCGCCTGCCATCGTTGTCATACCGAACATAAGCAGGGAAAAGCCGAGAAGGATGGTTCCCACGTCCTTTCTTCTCTCCTTTTTCGCAAGCATACGCATCAGTACACCGGTAATGCCCAGAATACCCGCAAGCGAAGCGGGCTTAAAGAGCTTCAGTACGAAAGGCACCTCATCTCCCATTCCTGCCAGAGACAGTATCCAGGAAGTGATGGTGGTTCCGATGTTTGCTCCCATCAAAACCCCGACAGCCTGGGATAGTTTCATAATACCGGAGTTTACGAGTCCCACGACCATGACGGATGTTGTGGTCGATGACTGTAGGATAGCTGTTACCAGAGCGCCGAAGATCACGGCCGTGATCCGCTTCGACGTAAGCTTCGCGAGAACGCTTTCAAGCTTGCCCCCGGACAGTTTCTCCAGATATTTTCCCATTGTATCCATTCCGAAAAGGAAGAACGCTATGCCTCCCAGGAACGTCAGAACAGTGAAGAAATCCATATGTTGGTTGTCCTCCTGAAATATTTGCCCCCAATTATACACATACGAGGTTTATCTTACATTAGAAATGTGAAAAAATCAAGAAAAAATGCCCTCCCGATATTAATGGGAAAAATTTAAATTTTACCGAAACAGGATTGTCTTTTTTTCGGCAAATAGTTGTAGGGGGACAACTGTATATGTTTCACGGAACATAGTGCATTTCCCGATGATTTATTATATAATCATTGTAATTTGGGATCA
>JAEEGL015316895.1_pt1 | contig 23308 bp, 20 predicted proteins | sample 9134231 | NCBI WGS metagenome assembly JAEEGL01 (sample SAMN16246548, study PRJNA631951) | gut metagenome | biome: gut microbiome; feature: rumen; material: fiber-attached | host: Bos | place: Iran: Karaj | collected 2018-10
GCAGCCAGGCGGACAGAAAACAGCAGTTCATAGTCCTTTCCCCAGTCCAGCGTGCAGTCGGCTTCCGGATACTCCTCCAGAAGGAGCCGTACGATTTCCTGCGCTTCCTTTTTAGTCTTCATTTTTTACCTCGTTACTGTGATGTTCCCGCCGCAGGTGACAGCATTAAGGGTCTTGCCGCTGTAGCTTCCCATGAACTGCCATTCGGCCGTGACCGGGATCGTTTTCGTTTCGCCCTGCCGCAGATCGATTGTGAAAGCCTTGCTCCCCATTTCCGTTACGATCCGGTCTGTCCCGTCATAATCGATGGCCGGCGCCTGCACCGAATCATAATTCTCCTCCACACTCATGTTTACCGGGAGCGCCCGGGTATGGAGTGCGGCAGATTCCAGTCTTGCCGTCAGGATGACCTGCACCTTTCCCTCAGGAAGGCTCCACACTTCCCAGTCCACCAGCAGGTTCAGTGCGGTCTCCGTATCCGAGCGGAAGCTTCCGGATCCCAGTTTCTCCCCCGAACGCTCCGGTTCAGGGTCCGGTTCCGGTGCAGGCTCAGGTGTCGGCTCCAGTGTGAGTTCCGGCGTCGGTTCCGGAGTCAGTTCCGGAACCGGAGAGGGATTAGTTTCCGGGGCCGGTGATCCTGCCGGTTCCTGCTGCGGTGCATCGGTACGCGAAGGAATCGGGGTCGGGGAGGGTTTCGGGGTCGAGGCCGGCTCTTCCGGAGTCGTCTGTATCTGCCCGGTCTCTCCGGTCCTGTCTTTGTCGCCGATCAGCCCCATTCCGTTGAGCAGGGCAAAGATGACCGCCAGCATCAGCAGAAATACGACGATGAAGAGCACTGCCCGCACTTTCATGGAAGTCTGCTCTTTCCTGTTTCTGTTCGCCATGAAAGCCTTCGTTTCCTTTCCATTCTGAATTTTCCCCATTATATCGCAGGCTTTTCGAATTGTCCATGCGTCTCAGGCCGCTGAACGATCCGCATAATCAAAGCTTCATAGTTTGTTCACGGCTTCACGCTGTGTCCGGTTCTGAAATGCTGATCATTCTCGGCAAAAAAACAGCGGCAGCAGATGTTCCTGCTGCCGCTGAAGGATCCTGATTGTCCGGTCCTGAGTATTACCACTCCAAGTTTCTGCTCGTCTCCTTGCTGAAGACATGCGCCACGTTGCCGCTGAAGGTGAAATTCACGACACTGCCCATCGCGAAGTGGGAAACAGCGCCTTCCGTCGGAACAATGATGATGACGTCTCTTCCTTCTGCAGTGACATGCAGGTGGATGGAGGAACCCATCATTTCCGAAACGTCGACCGTTGCGGGAACTCCTTTGTCCGACAGGGTCAGATGCTCCGGACGAACACCGACCGTGATCTCCTGGCTCTGCACGTCATGCGCAAGAAGTCTTGCTTCCTTCTCCGCGCTGAGCTCTACTTTTTCATTTGCAAGTTCTACGAAGAACTTATCTCCTTCGCGGACCAGCTTTGCATCGAAGAAGTTCATCTGAGGAGTGCCGATGAAGCCGGCAACAAAGAGGTTGCGCGGATTGCTGAATACTTCCTGCGGAGTGCCGATCTGCTGGATGAAACCGTCGCGCATGATGACGATCCGGTCGCCGAGCGTCATGGCTTCGGTCTGGTCATGGGTAACATAAATGAAGGTGGTATCGATCCGGTCGCGCAGCTTGATGATCTCCGCACGCATCTGGTTACGCAGTTTGGCATCCAGGTTGGAGAGCGGTTCGTCCATCAGGAAGACCTTCGGGTCACGCACGATCGCACGGCCGATGGCGACACGCTGCCGCTGGCCGCCTGAAAGCGCTTTGGGCTTACGATCGAGATATTCGGTGATGTCGAGGATCTCCGCCGCCTGCTTGACCTTCTTGTCGATCTCGTCCTTGGGCATCTTGCGAAGCTTCAGGGAGAATGCCATGTTTTCATACACGGTCATATGCGGATAAAGCGCATAGTTCTGGAAAACCATTGCGATATCACGGTCTTTCGGTGCGATATCGTTCACGCGCTTGCCGTCGATCAGAAGATCACCTTCCGTGATTTCTTCGAGGCCGGCGATCATACGCAGTGTGGTGGATTTTCCGCATCCGGAAGGTCCGACCAGAACGATGAATTCCTTATCGGCGATGTCCAGGCTGAACTGCTGCACTGCCACGACGCCCTGATCCGTGATCTGAAGATTTACCTTCTTTTCCGGCTCGTCGTCTTTCTTTTTCTTCTTGGATTTCTTCTCTTCACCGCTGACGAATGGATAGATCTTCTTGATGTTTCTGAGTTCTACTGTTGCCATAGCATTGCTTTGAGCCCTGTGCCTCCGCATGCAGGACTCTCACGGGGATCAGCGATCCGCCGCATTACGGCACGTCTCCACTATGCCGCACCCCAAGCAGGGGTCCCGACTACTCCTCCTTTTTCAGCCCTTTACAGTCGTATGAGTCGGAGAACTGTAAAGCGCCGGTAATAATGATTGGTTTTCAGAGGCCGCAATGTCCGATCCTATGAAAACTTGAATTCATTATACGGAATTGGGGATCGGACTGTCAATCTGCCGTTTTTCATAAAATTCCCTCCATGAAATTGGCTATCTTACCGAATCGTCCGGACACAGCGGATCTTGCTCTGCAAAGTCGTGTTCTTCAGAGCACCAAACTCTTTCCGGACGCATTCGTTTTCGTTGATTTACCTCCGTATTTATACTATGATAGAACATACGAAACAAAGAAAGGAAAACTACGATCATGAAAACTGTTTCCACCCCGGATGCGCCGGCTGCAATCGGCCCCTATTCCCAGGCACAGATCTGCGGCAGCCTCGTATTCACATCCGGTCAGATCGGCATCGATCCCGCGACAGGAGCTGTTGCTCCGGATGTTGAAACGCAGGCTCATCAGGTATTCCGCAATCTTTCCGCTCTGCTGTCTGCAGCGGGAAGCAGCATTTCCAAAACCGTCAAAACGACCGTTTTTATCAAGGATATGGCGGATTTCGGCAAAGTGAACGAGATCTATGCACAGTACTTCTCCGAACCTTTCCCGGCCCGTTCCTGCGTGGAAGTCGCCCGTCTTCCCAAAGACGTCCTTATCGAATGCGAGGCTGTCGCCGAACTCTGAGAGATGGAGATCCTTCGTGAAACCGCGGACTTTGTCCTGTGCGTGAAGCCCGCCGGAGTTCTTTCGACCGACGAGGCAGGCGGTATGCCCTCTCTTGTCCGGGAAGCGACAGGAAGTGCGGAGATCCGCACCGTGCACCGGCTGGACAGGGTCGTCGGAGGGCTGATGGTGCTGGCAAAAAACAGGGAAGCCGCCTCCTGTCTCGGCCGGCAGATCCAGGATGGAGTCTTCGAAAAGCAGTATCTTGCCGTCCTCCACGGTGTGCTGCCTGAGCCGGAGGGCCGCCTTACCGATCTCCTCGTTCGGGATAAAGCGGAGCGGAAGACTTATGTGGCCGCAGTTCCGGGGAAAGACGTTCAGGAGGCCATACTGGACTATGTCTGTTTGGCTGTATCCAGAGACTGCTCCCTTGTTTCGATCACACTGGTGACCGGGCGGACCCATCAGATCCGCGCGCAGTTTTCCTTGCGCGGTTTCCCCCTTGTCGGAGACCGCAAATACAGCACGATCGAAGATCCCTGCGGGATCGCTCTCTGGTCGTCCCGCCTGGCTTTCCGTGACCCTTCCACCGGTGCACGGATCGATTGTTCCCTGCCCCCGCCGCGCGAGATGCCGTGGGTCCTCTTTCCCGGAACAGAACGGACCGGCAGCTGAAAAGCTGCCGGTCCGTTCTGTTCTTCATTATTCCGGATCACTCCACAACCTGTCCCGGCCAGAGTTCTTCCGGATCACACACGCCGTATTCCGCCACGAACTTTTTCATCATAATGAAATCCGCACACCCGGGGCGGACCGGTCCTGCCAGTTCGGCCGCTTTCTTCACGTCCACCCAGACCGCTTCCTCCACTTCGTCTGAGAGACGGAATCCGCACTTTGGAATATAGGCAAGGAATGCGATCATGAGCACGCCTCCACGGAACCAGTAGGTCCCGAGGTTTTCCAGATTCTGGACCTCGATGCCCAGTTCCTCCTTAAGCTCGCGTTTCGCCGCATGTTCCGCTGTCTCACCCGGAAGGATGAATCCGGAATTATACATCCAGTGGCGGTTCGTCAGATGGGACTGTCTTGTCATGACGACTTCGTTGAACTCATTGTGCGTGAGGACGATCACTGCCGTGGGGAATGCGTCGAACCACATTTTCCCGCAGTCCTCGCAAAAGGGGACCATTCCGTCCTCTCCCGCAGACTTCAGAACCAGTTTTTTCCCGCAGAGCGGGCAGTATTCATAGTGAGTGACCATTGTTCTCTCTCCATTCAGACTTTCGTATGTTTTCCGTTCCTATCTCCGGCTGTTCCGCACGATCGAGGTGATCGAGGATGCGAGAACGACAGCGCAGAACAGAAACAGGAAGATCCTTGAGGTCCGGCTGGTAAGCCAGGCCATCAGCGGGTTGAACCCGTTCAGGATCGTGATGACCACAAGGGCAGCTGCCATACAGGCTGCCAGATGCGGAAGGAAGTCCAGAAATTTTCTCATGCTGCCCCCTCCTCTTCCCCGGGAACCTCGGGGATCTCCGCGATCAGAAGGATATCTCCGAGCTGTCTGTATCCGCTGGGTTTGTTGTACGTGGAACCGTCGAACGTCAGTACCGAGGAGGCCCCCCCGTCCAAATTGTACGCTCTGGTGCAGCCCAGTTCCTCGAACAGCTGTGCGAATTCGGAGAGCACAAATCCCCGCGCATGGTTCTGACGGCCGTCTGCCACCACGAAGCAGTAATGTCCGGGTTCGTAATATCCGAAGCCGCTGCGCGGCGCTTCTTCATAGATGATTTCCGTAGTCGTGTTGAACGATGTCATCGCCTTTCCGTCCGCATCAAGGAGCTTTGGCCCGAATTTCCACGTCTGATACGGTCCGTCCTGCAGAAGTTTCTGCGGATCATACTCGGAAGGTGAATAGGTTTCGACTGTACCGTCATGGAAAAGGACACAGAGATCAAAAGAAAGCGCGTCGTCGTAATAGACATCCCCGTTGCGGACCAGAAAGCCGGAGCGCTGGTTGTTGCAGTAGTCCCCGTTCATGGCAAGGATAGCTCCCGCACTTTTGGAGAGAGCGACAGCATCCTGTGCACCGTAATATACAAACTGGTCGTTGGCGAAACAGGTGCGGAAGTTCTCGATGTTCGCCACATAGATATCCGCCACATAATAGGTCTGATAATAGCCTTTGTATTCTCCGCTGTAGGTGGAGATCGCAATAGAAATGTCCGGGCTCGAGTAGGAATCCGCCGTGCGGACAACCTCGTCGGTAAATTTATCCGCGAATCGCTTCTGCCACTCCGTCCGCAGATCCGCTTCCTCAGGAAGCGGATCCTGTGTCTCCTCAGGCGGTTCTTCATCCTCCGATCCTGCCTGCAGGACTGGAGAAGGTTCCGGAACGACGGCAGGAGACGGCGCTGCGGCGGACACAACCGTGGATTTTGGAGCGATCACCGTGTTTCGCGCGGTGATTCGCGGAAGAACATGGTGGAAAAAGGCAAAAACCACCAGAATGATGCCGAGCAGGAGGAGATCGCGCAGGATCATCCCTGCAGCGGAGGGTCTTTTTCCCCTTTCCGGATGGAGTACCGGTTTTTCGGCTCTTTCAGCGTCATCCGTCCGGTATGTCGGCTGCGTTTCCCGCATCCGCGCAGATCTTTCTGCTGCGGGCTGTCTCTGCGCCGCCGTTTCCGCAGTCCTCCGCGGCTGTGCAGAAGCCGGGCGAGGGCCCGTTCTCCCCGAAGGGGCTGCCGTATGCTTTGGCGTTGTATGTCGTCCTTCCATGATTCTCTCCGGGATCCTTTTTTCTCTCAGCAAATGAGCAATTCAGTATAATGCATTTGGGCACCCCTGTCAAATTCTGTTTTCTCCGCTCCGGGATTCTTGCGGGAAGCATCTGAAAGTGATATGATATCTTTAATACGATTTTTTTAAGCATCTGAAGAATCAGAAGGAGCGTGAACACAGTGTCAGAAGACTATATCCTTTCCTGCGAATCCACAGTAGATCTTCCGTTCTCCTATGTCGACAGCAGAAAAATCCCTGTGCTTTTCTATACCTATACGGTAGATGGAGCTGAATACACGGATGATATGGGCCGGGATCCGGCGGAGCTGAAGAAGTTTTACGGATTTATCGCAGACGGAAAGATCCCGAAAACCGCTCAGCTCAATGTGTATAATTATCTGGAATTTTTCCGGCCGCTGCTGGAAAAGGGCGATGTCCTCCATATTGCTTTCGGCACCGGCATGACCAATTCCGTCGTGAATGCCTATGAAGCGGCAGAGATCCTGAAGGGGGAATTCCCTGAACGGAAACTCGTTGTGATCGACTCCTACTGCTCTTCCTCCGGCTACGGTCTGCTTGTGGATCTCGCAGCTGACCTCCGTGACAAAGGCAAAAGTCTGGAGGAGACGGCGGGCTGGGTGAGGACCCATGCAAAAAAGATCCACCATCAGTTCTTCACGGTGGATCTCCAGTATTTCCGCCGGAGCGGACGCATGTCCGGCCCCGCCGCCGCTATCGCCACGATTCTGAATATCTGCCCGATCATGAGGCTGAATAACGCCGGTCAGATTATCGCTTACGGAAAAGTACGCGGCAAAAAAGCTGCCATCGCCGAGACGGTGAAGATGATGGCGGCGCACGCAGAAGGCGGCACCGCTTACAGCAGCAAGTGCTTCATCTGCAACTCCAACTGTCTCGAGGATGCACTGTCTCTGAAAGAAGCTGTCGAAGCCGCTTTTCCCGCATTGAAGGACCGGGTCCGGATCTGTGACATCGGAGCAATCATCGCTTCTCACTGCGGGCCAGGTACGGTGGCTGTCTTCTTTGTCGGAGATGAGCGTGCGGTCTGATCCTTCAGAAAATCAAAAACCCTGCTGTTCACTTTCTTATTGTGAACAGCAGGGTTTTTCTGCTCAGTAGTCATAGATCCCGCCGCCGATGAATTCCCGGATCAGAGAATCCGGAGGGACCAGTGATTCGTCGATGACTCCGAAAAGCTGCAGTGCCGGGAGAACTTCCCGAAGCTCATCAAAGCGTTCGATCCCTTCCGGAACGGCGGAGAAGAGTTTCGTCGCCGTCGGATTCAGGACGGGAAGTTCATACGGGAGAGAAGAGTCGAACTGATAATCTGCCTGATCCTTGAAAGGCGAGATATTGTTTTTCTCCCCTCTGCAGACATTCCCCCACATGGCCATCGTTCCGGCAGGATCAGTCCCCCGGAAGAGATAATCCCGCACTGTTCGGCGCACGAGACGGAACCAGGCTCTCTTGAAAACGATCTTTCCGCCGAACTTCACATCGCTCCGTGCGGAGATATACAGCTTGAAAGCTTTCGGATGGCGTTCGGTCACAAGGCTGTTCAGCGCGTGGATCCCTTCAAAAATGACGATCTCATCACTTTTCAGCTTGATCGATTTGGAGGGTTCCTGGATCCGCATCTGCCGGGAGAACTCGTATTTCGGCACAAATATTCTTTCACCGGCTTCCAGCTGATCGAAATGGCGGTTCAAAAGCTCCATATCCAGGCAGAGAGGACTTTCCAGATCGTAGTCCCCTTCGGGTGTCCGGGGCACGGTTGCAGGGTCCACGGTGTTGAAATAATCATCCAGCGCCACATAGTGGGAACGTACTCCATGCTTCTCCAGCGCTTCCGCAATCTTCATGGAGGTGGTCGTCTTTCCGGAGCCGGAGGGCCCGGAAAGCAGGACGATCGGACTTCTTTTTTTGTTCTCCAGGATGAGTTCCGCAGCTTTTTCCACTTTTTTCCGGTATTCGGCGTCTGCTTCCATGATAAAGCCGACCGGATCCGCTACCGTCTTGAAATTCAGCTCAGAAAGGTCATAAGCCATCTTTATACCTCCGCAGTATAGAATCGTTCGATTTCTTCTTTTCCTTCACAGGTTTTTCCAATCGAGCCAATATATTCCAGGGGATATTTCGGCGCCATGATCCGAATGTTCCGGGTGTCTCCGGGTTTTACAAGTTTCGTCGATCCTCCCCCGCCCATGGCAAGGATTGAACAGAGTTCCTCCATGATGCAGATGTTGTACAGATTCGCGAGACCCGGCTTCGTCCAGCCGATGTTTTCGAAGCCTCCGGACATGAATTTCTGCCGATACAGGTAATACGGTTCATAGTCCTTCTCCCGGAGCAGGCTCCGGGACAGGTCCAGCATCTCTGCGACTTCCGCTCCGGAGGGGATCCGGGTCTTTTCCAGGGTGATCCTCGATCCGTTTTTCAGGGAAAGCGTATGAACGGTGATGTTTTCCGCGCCAAGTTCAAGGACCGTTCGAAGCGTCTTTTCAAAACCGGATACACTGTCCTCCGGAAGACCGGCAATCAGATCCATGTTCACTTCAAACCCGCCGACCAATCGGACTTCTTTCAGCGCTGTAAGGATATCCGCCGCGGTATGCTTCCTCCCGATCACTTCAAGGATGCGGTCCGACATCGTCTGCGGGTTCACACTCACACGGGTCACTCCGTGTTTTTTCAGGATCCGAAGCTTATCCCCGGTTATGGTGTCCGGCCGTCCGGCTTCAACTGTGTACTCCTGCACGGAGGAAAGGTCGAACTCTTCCTCCAGTTCGGTGCAGAGGCGATCCAGCTGCTCCCCGGAGAGGGTAGTGGGCGTTCCGCCCCCGAAATAGACGGAGACCGGCCGCAGTCCGCAGCGTCTGACCTGACAGGCCGCTGCACGGATCTCCTTCTCCAGCGCCTCCAGAAAAGGTTCGATCAGTTTCATGCTCTTTTCGACCGACTGACTTACAAAACTGCAGTAAGCACAGCGGGTCGGGCAGAAGGGAATGCCGACATAGAGGCAGACATCCTCCTGCCGCAGCCTGGAGGCTGCCTCAAGGGTATATTCTGCAGCATCCGCGCAGAGTTCCGCCCGTTCCGGCGAGACATCGTACTCGCACTCGAATCGTTTGCGCGCTCTTTCCAGGTTTTTTTCCTCATCGAAAAGCCGGCAGAAAACTTTTCCCGGGCGAACCCCGGTCAGCGCACCCCAGGGCGGCTTCGGCAGACCGGAGCGCAGTGCCGCCCGGTAGACCGCGTTCTTGACGAGGCGCTGTCCGGTCCTGTTCTCCTCCAGCTCGCGCGCTTCTTCGGAAAGCGTCGCGGTATCTTTTCCTTCGAAGGTTTTTCCCTCGATAATCAGCCTGCAGCCGGCCGTCCGCTCCAATCCGTTCCTCTGGTATGAAACCTCCATCCGGTCACCGCCGGGGATCCCCTCCGGGTACTCCGGTCTCTCCTCCGGAAACAGGGTGAGAAGCATCTGCTCGACCGCATATTTATATTCATGTCCGTTCAGCCAGATTTTCATGATGGAATTATATCATACCTCCTTTGTGAATGCAAAAAATGCTTGAAAACCCTTGATAAATAAGGTATTATAATACACAGAGGAGTAATTTGGGGTATTGTCTGTTTTGAAATCGGAGTTTAACATGTATTCAGTCGGCGAAAAAATCATTTACGGAGAGAGCGGTGTCTGCACCGTCGATAAGATTGCCCCCCTTGATATCAGCGGCTCCTCTCCAGATAAGCTTTTCTATCACCTTACTCCGCTTATCGGAAGCGGCACGTTCTTCACGCCGGTGGATTCCGCCACCTATATGCGCCCTGTCATGAGCCGGGAAGACGCCGAGGCCTTTGTGCTGACCATCCCCGAAATCTCTCCGGCCATCTGCAACGACAACCGTTTCAATCATGTGGATTCCTTCTATCGCGAGCGATTCAAGACGCACTCGCTGGAAGATCTCGTGTCCGTGATCAAAGGGCTTTCGATCCGTCTCAGTGAAAAGAAGACGCGCAGCACCCGGGCCGAGGCGACCATCCGGAGAGCAAAGGACATTCTGTACGGAGAACTTTCCGTTTCCCTGGATATGGACCTGAAAACCGTGGAGTCCTATATCTGCGAAAAAACAGGATTCTCTACGTGATCCGGAGCTGACAGTTCAACACGATAAAAAAAGCAGGAAATCCTTTTTGCGGATCGGATTCCCTGCTTTTTTATCTGATCTTCAATCTGAAAAAACGGCAAAAAATGCGGCATGATCTGCCGCATTTTTTGCCGTTTTTTCGATATTCTCTGTCAGTGCAGGAAAAACCACACAGCCGCGATGCCTGCACCTAGGATGAGCAGGATCGGACCAAAGGTCAGGAAGGCGGACAGAATGATCGCCAGCATATCCCCTTTTTCCAGTTCAAGCTTCTCCTCTTTATGGAATTCCTGTGCCTTGTGTTCCGCCTCAGCCAGTTCCTCTTCCGGTGAGCGCATTTCCGGAACTTCACGGTTCCCGGAATTCACGCTGTCCAGATACTGCCGGTTCTTTTCCCGCATGATTTCCAGCCCGCGATCGATCTTACGCCGAAACAGCACCTTACATCTCCGCTTCTTCCAGCATATGGTGGCAGGCGACAAAATGGTTCGGCCGCACCTCTTTCAGCTGGGGAATGATCTGCCTGCACTCCTCGGTGCAATACTTGCATCTGGTATGGAACTTGCAGCCTTTCGGGGGATTGACCGGACTGGGAATATCTCCCTCCAGGATTACCAGATCACGGTTCGCATCCGGGTTCGTAGTAGGAATGGCGTTCAGAAGTGCTTCGGTATAGGGGTGCATCGGATGATCGAACAGTTCCTGCGAATCGGCCAGTTCCACGATATTCCCCAGATACATGACACCGATGCGGTCCGAGATATACTTGACGACTGAAAGATCGTGGGTGATGAAGAGATAGGTATAGTTCTTCATCTCCTTCAGATCCTGCAGAAGATTGATGATCTGACTCTGGATGGAAACGTCCAGCGCGGAGACCGCTTCATCACAGACAACGAACTTCGGCTCAGTGGAAAGCGCACGGGCGATACCGATCCTCTGACGCTGCCCTCCGGAGAACTGATGCGGATAGCGATGGATGAAATACGGTGCCAGACCGCAGCTTTCCATGACTTCCAGGATCTTATCCTGTTTTCTGGGACTGCGCTTGGAGAAGTAATTATGAGCGACCATTCCTTCACTGATGATCTGCCCTACCGTGAAACGGGGGTTCAGCGAAGAATAGGGGTCCTGGAAAATCAGCTGGAGATCGCTTCTCAGGTGCCGCATCTCGTTATAGGTAAGTCTGGCAAGATCGATCCCGTCATCCCGGAAGCTTTCCAAATGCTGAAATTCCTCATCGTCTGCATGCGCGGAACGCAAAGCGTCAAGTCTGGCATGGGCATCGTCCAGCCTGGCTTTATACCCGTCCAGTTCTTTGTTCAGATCCTGCAGCTTTGATTCAGCCGCTTTCATCTGCCGGTCATGGTTTTTTCCTTTCCCGACAAGATATTTTTCATCTTCCAGCTTTGATTCGGCAGGAGTCTTTTCATTGAGCAGTCTGCTGTATTTCACGGACAGATCGTAGATTTCCGTGAGGACGGCCTTTGCCTCGGAACAATCGGGAAGAGCATAGAAACCGCCGAAAATATTGGTGATATTCAGGAAAGCTGCATCCGCATCATGCTGTGCCTGCAGCATCTCCTCATGGCGCTGCGCCCGCTGTTCATCGGGGGCTTTTTCAAATGCTGCTTCCGCGGAAGCTTTCTTTTCTTCCAGACGTTTCACTTCGGCACGGAGCTTGTCGAAGTTCCGGATCGTGTCTTTCACGTATTTCGGCGCCACTTCGTCCAGTGAACGTCCATAATACATGCTGCGTCCGTCCGTCTGCTTATAAAGTTCAAGGATTGTACGGCCGAAGGTCGATTTCCCGCATCCGGATTCACCGACCAGACCGAGCGTCTCCCCTTCATAGATGTTGATGTCGATGCCGTCGTTGGCCTTGACATACATTCCCTTCTGCTTCAGAGGAAAGTACTGCTTCAGATTCGTGACTTTTAAAAGGACTTTTTTCTCTTCAGCCATGTTTCCGTTCCTCCTTGTTGGGATAGAAGCACCGGATCTCCTGATCGTCCGAGACCTTTGTCATCGGAGGCTCTTCTTCTCTGCATCGGTCTGTGGCATATTTGCACCGAGGAGCAAACTTGCAGCCCTTAGGAAGATCCAGCGGATGAGGAACTGCGCCGGGGATGGCTTCGAGTCTTTCATTCGCCGGGGTATCCAGTCTCGGGATGGAAACCAGCAGGCCTTCGGTATAGGGATGGGAGTACTCGGATTTCGGATCGAAAATCACCCGGCAGGGGACGCGCTCGACTACCTGGCCGCAGTACATGACAGCGACATAGTCTGCCATCTGATTGATAACGCCCAGGTCATGCGTAATGAACAGAATGCTGGTCCCGCGTTCGCGCTTCAGATCATTCATAAGGCGGAGGATCTGAGCCTGGATCGTCACATCCAGAGCCGTGGTAGGCTCATCTGCGATCAGCAGTTTCGGCTGACAGGCAAGCGCCATGGCGATCATGACACGCTGCCGCATACCGCCGGAGAGCTGGTGCGGATACTGCTTGGCCACGATCTGCGGATTCGGGATCTTGACCGCCGCAAGGATCTCTACAGACTTTTCCGCAGCCTGCTTCTTGTTCATTCCCTGGTGGACAATGAAAACTTCCGAAAGCTGTTTCTCGATCGTGAAGACCGGATTGAGACTGGTCATCGGTTCCTGGAATATCACGGAGATTTCGTTTCCGCGGATCTTATAGATATCTTCTTTGGAAACTTTCGTGAGATCCCGGCCATTGAACCAGATCTCCCCGCTGTCGATATAGCCGTTTCCGTCCAGCAGGCGAAGGATACTCATCGCCGAAACACTTTTCCCGGAACCGGATTCGCCCACGATGCCAAGGGTCTCCCCTTCCTTCACAGAATAGGAAGCATCATTGACCGCCTTGACGATACCGCGCTTGGTGGTGAAGTACGTATGAAGGTTTTTTACCTCAAGAAGATTTGTCTTTTCCATCATCATCTCTCCTTATCTTCCGTTGGCTTTCGGGTCAAGCGCATCGCGCAGGCCGTCGCCGATAAGGTTGATGCAGATACAGGTAATTCCGAAAATAGCACCGACAAACACCCAGTTCCACCAGTAACTCTGAATGATCAGACTGTTGTTTGCGCCGGTAAGCATATTCCCCCAGGTCGGTGTCGGCAGCGGGACGCCGAAACCGAGGTAGGAAAGCGTGGATTCAGTGAGCATGGAGGTACCGAACGCAAGCGTGATCGTGACCAGACAGACGGACATGACGTTCGGAATGATCTGTGAGAAAATGATTTTCCCTTCCTTGACGCCGAGTGTCTTCGCCGCAACGACATACTCCATCTCACGCTGGGCAAACATCTGCGCGCGCACCAGTCTGCAGATGCCCGGCCAGGAAAGGATACCCAGGATGACCATAATGATGTACATTCTCTGTTCGATTGTCACTCTCGTGCCGAGAACAGCCGAGAGGATCATGCAGAACGGGATGAAGGGCATGGAGGAGATGACCTCCGCCAGACGCATGATCACCATGTCGACCACTCCGCCGAAGTAGCCTGCGATCCCGCCCAGGATGACCCCGATGATGGTTTCTATGATCACCGCGACAGCACCGATCGTCATCGTCATCTTGCCGCCGTTGACAAGCCGCGCAAACACATCGCGCCCGAGCGTGTCCGTGCCGAGGATGAAGCCCTTGAGCCCCCAGTTATGCAGATGTCCGTCCGCATCCACCGCATAGTTCTGGAAGGATCCGGAATGGATCTTCACAATATGGGCATTCTGGGCTTCTTCAGGCACATCGCACTGGTTGTATCGATTGCTTCCCCAGGCGACGATCTCCCCGTTTTCCAGACGGGCACAGTAATGATAGCGCCCGCCCTCGATCTCAATTGCAGGAGCGCTGAATTCCGGAACCAGGTTTTCGCCCTTGGTGGTCGCGCCCCATACGATGACGCTGCCGTCTTCCTTCAGGGCAGCCACGCTGTTCGTGCTCCCTGCGATGGAGGTCACTCCGCTCTGCGCCGCTTCAGGAACCTTCTGGACTGTTGACGAAGAGGTATACGCCGGATTGACCACAGAGCCGTCATCCAGCAGAACCATGAATGCGTTCATGGTCAGTGCGATCTGCTTCACATGCTTCTGCACCTGAGTGCGGACATCCAGATCAACAAAGTTCGTATTTCCCCAGAGGAACAGCTGCCCGTCCGCCGTGAGTGCGGCGGAAAACTGGTTGGAAGCCTGGATATCGATGATCTCCATCTTGTGGCGCTTGTTGTTGGTCTGCAGTTCAAACGGCAGATCCAGCTGGCCGAGACGCTTGTTTCCCCAGCAGTAGATCGTCCCTTCCTCATCGAGTGCGACAGCATGGTCGGAACCGGCTGCAACACGCACGATATGTGCGGCCTGCACTTCTTCCGGGATATCCTTAAGATCAATGATCTTGGTAACTTTGCTCTTTCCCCAGACATAGACCTTTCCGAGTGTATCCACGCCGATGGAGTAGTTCGGACCGACGGAGATATCCGCCACGCCGTTCTCCTCCAGCTCCTTCGGATATCTCATCATGTCATATCCCGGCGCCAGGCTGGTGAGCGTGCTGTCCTGCTCACCCAGATCAAGCGTGACGAAGCTTGGAGCAATGAAAACGAAAAGTGCAATAATGATAAACAGGAAAAGAGCCACCACCGCGATCGGCTGGGAGAAATAGTTTTTCAGCACGACCCGGAACGGACTCTGCAGCTGCTCTTCCGTATAGATGTCCAGTTCCTTGTTGGGGAAGAAGGCTCTGCGGATCCAGCGCCAGAGGAAAAACTCCTTCTTCTTGGAAGCATTTGTATTCTTTTCTTTACTCATCCTTATGCCTCCTTTACTTATCGATCCGGACACGCGGGTCGACCAGCGTGTAGCTCAGGTCCGTAAGCAGCACCCCTACAAGGCTGACCAGTGTATAGAACATCTGCATCGCGAGAACGAGCTCATAGTCCGTAGTGTTCAGCCCGCTCCAGTACAGGCGTCCGGTACCGTTCAGCGAGAAGGTGTTTTCAATGACGAGTGATCCGCCTGTGAACACGCTGATCATCCAGCCCATGATCGAGGTGGAAACCGGAAGCAGTGCATTCCGCCATGCATGGCTGTAAATGACGACCTTTTCACGAAGACCTTTGGCACGGGCAGTGCGGATATAGTCCTGGGAAAGTGTGTCCATCATGGCTGCGCGGACCGTCCTCGTCATGCCGGCAAGACCTGCGAAAACAAGGACCAGCACCGGGAGAGCCAGATAATACATGCGATCGAGAAATTCCCTTGTGCCGGTATATGTTGAACCAGGTGTCTTGGCACCTCCCGTAGGGAACCATCGCAGGAGGACGGCAAAGACATAGATGAACAGAATACTGATCAGAAAGATGGGCAGGCTGTATCCAACGACGGTTGCCGCCTGTATGGCGCTGTCCCCCGCGGAACGGGCATGGACCGCGCAGTAGATGCCCAGGGGGATCGTAATGGCCAGCGTGAGGATCGTGGAAACGAAGTTCAGTATGATCGTATTCTGCATCGGAGTCCCGATGATATCCACGACCGGCCGTTTATAACTGACCGAATATCCGAAGTTGCCCTGCAGCAGGCCGTCGAACTTGCCGTTCACGTCCCGCATGAAGCCCATCCAGCGGGCATAGCGGATCAGCAGCGGCTGGTCAAGGCCGAGCTGGCTGCGCAGTTCGAGATACTGCCTCGTCCACTCATCCGGCTTCAGTGTTTTCCGCAGCGGCTCCATCTGCACAAGGGCCGGATCGCTGGGAATGAGGTTGTAGATCGAATACATCATCAGCGAGACTACAAAGAACACGATGATGAGGTAGAGGATCCTCTTCAGAAGATACTTTTTCAAACCATTATGACCTCCGTTCCTTTTTTTGACGATCTCTCACGATAGCATAAATCGCAAAAGCAGGAAAAGGAGCCCCGCCTGCGAGGCTGCTTTTTCCGCTTTTGCCATGTGCTTTTTTGGGGCGACAAAGGGCCTCCTTTTGAAGGGAGGCCCTCCGCGTCAACAATTGGTTAAGATGGTTCTCTCAGAGATTATGCAGCATAGTCTGCATAGAGGATGGCACGGGAGAATCCCCAGAAGGGGCCTTCCTGATAATCCACGATGGTGTTCGGGAACACGGAGACATAGATGTTTGCATAGAGAGGAACCTGCGGGAGCAGATCGTTGTAACGAACGACGAACTGCTGCCACATATCGAGATAGGTGTCATAGTCACCCGGCTCAACACCGTAGACCATCTCCATGGAGAGTCTGTCGAGCTCTGCATCATAGCAGTGGGTGGTGTTGTAGCCTTCGAGGATGTAGTCCTCGTTGGTGGTGAACTCGAAGGAGAAGTCATAAGCACCGGAGTTCCAGCCGGTCGCCAGGTTGAACATGTTGTAGGTCGGGACGGAGTAGTCACCGCCGAGGCCGTAAGCATCCTGACGATACATGTAGTTGAGCAGCTCGGGGAAGCTCATGATGTTCTGCTTGATCTCGATACCAGCCTGCTTGGCAGCTTCGCCGTTGGCGAGCATGGTGGAGAGCAGGTCGGAAACGGAGTTGCCTTCGGAGGAAGCCCAGTTCAGGGTGGCAGACATGAGGAGCTTGCCGTCGACTTCAACGCAGAAGTCACCGTAGTTCTCAGCCTCTTCCTTGGTCACTTCCTTATAGCGGACAAGGCCGGAGCCGTCCACATAATCAGTGCCGTCGGCATTGTAGACGAAGCCGATGCTCTTGAGGAGCTCAGCAGCGCCTTCGGGGTTGTAGTCATAGGTGTTCAGGTTGTTTGCAAGGAATTCCTTGGAGTCTTTGTACATGGTGAACGCAGTGCAGTAAGGACCATGGACAACGCCGCCCCAGCCTGCGCAGAAGGTGTTTGCAAACTCGTTGCGGTCAAGGCACATGGCAACTGCCTGACGGAACTCTTTCCACTGGGCAGGGCCGAGGTCGCAGCCGAATGCGAAGTAGCCGTAGCCGGCGCGGTCATAGCGGCAGTAATCGCTGTCGATCTCACCGCCTTCGATCATGTCGATGAGAGCGTTGACCTGGGCGCCGTCGGCGATGCCGGAGTAGAGCTCGATACCGCCGGTGGCGATGGTATCAAGGATGGTCTCGTCCTCAGCGCGGACGATGACGATCTTCTTGATGGCGGGCTTCTGTCCCTGGAAGTCGCCGCAGTAGTTCGGGTTGATCTCCAGAGTGACTTCCGTGGCTGCCTTGTCAAAATTCACAAGGTTGTAGGGGCCGGCCGTGACACGGTCGGAAGTGGCATACTGAGCAGCGGTGACATAGTCGGCAACGTTGTCCTTGGTGAACTCAAGGCCGTTGTCATTGACGAGGTAGGCACCTTCGCCGTCATCGGCAACATGCCAGCCAGGGCCGAACCAGTAGTCAAGATTGACTGCACGGGCGCCGAAGTTGGCAAGCTCATAGTAGTAGGGCAGATAGTTGACACCGTCATAGCCGGTGGCGAGCATGCTGAAGGAGAAGGAGTGGTCGCCCAGGAGACGGATGCCGGCCAGATAATTCACATCGCCGTTCTTGTAATCCGGGCCGCCGGGGATCTGGTTGTATGCTGCGGAAACAGTTCCCATTTCCTTGCCGGCAGGGCTGATGACGAAGAGCGTCCATGCGAGGAAGTTCTCAGCGGTGATGGGATCGCCGTTGTTGAACACGAGGCCTTCGTTGATCTCAAAGGTGTATGTGACGTTGCCGTCTTCATCCTCGGAGCGCTCGTAGCTCTTGACTACGCTCTCGTTGATGACATAGTCGCCGCCCTCGTTGGAGGTAACGGTAACACAGTCATCGGTGAGGGTGATGACATCCTGGTCCGTGGCATTGATGGAGCTGGTGAAAGCGCCATAGGCCCAGTCGCCGTTCGGCTCGGTCGAAGTACCGATGATGACATCTTCCTTAACGGGCTTGGCCGGAGCCGGCTCTTCCGCCTTGGGAGCATCCTCGGTTTTCGGAGCGTCTGCTGCAGGTGCTTCAGTCTTCGGAGCATCTGTCGCAGGAGCTGCCGTGCTTCCGCAAGCGCAAAGAGCAAAGACCATTGCAAGTGCGAGAAGCAGTGCGAGATACTTTTTCATTCTTTTTCCTCCTATAAAATTATAGACAGATCTATCTGAACAGGGCCGGGACCCTTGTTCACAAAAGGAGCTGCACAGCCGTTGCTGTACGGTCTTTCCGGCGGCGGATCATACACCGCCCAAAAAGATATGAGACATTATAGCATCACGAAAATGCTAATGCAAGCAAAAACTATTCAAACTTTACGAATTGCAGACGTCATTTTTGTAAAAAACGGCAGAAACCTTTTTCCGGTTTCCGCCGTCCTGTTTCATATAGCATTGCCTATATGAGCGGACCGATGTTCCCGCACACCGCCGCAAGGCGATAAGCCTCTTTCATCTCCGATACCGCTGTTTCCGCCGTCTCCCGTGAATCGAACACAGCAAACACCGCGGAACCGGTCCCGGTCATGAGAGCCCCCATGGCGCCGAAATCCATCAGCCGGCCTTTGATCTCTGCAACGGTCCGCATCCGGCGGTCATCCACGTCTTCGAACACATTGTACATCCTGCGGCATACTCCGGACAGCTCTCCGTTCTCCACCGCCCGGACGAGCCCCTGCGTGTCCGGGTGGCAGCGGATCTTTTTCCCGTCCAGCTTCCGGAAGAGCTCCGGAGTGGAGATGGAAAAATGAGGCATGATGATCCCGTACCAGCATTCCGGCATAGGCGGGAGAGGAGTAAGGATCTCTCCCCGTCCTGAAGCCAGCATGGTCCCGCCCAGAGTGCAGAAAGCCACATCTGAGCCCACCTGTTCGGCCGCCCGGACAAGTCCTGCCCGGTCCAGCGGCATTTCATACAGCCGGTTGAGTGCACGCAGGACCGCTCCGGCATCCGCCGATCCGCCGGCAAGACCTGCTCCCACAGGGATCTTTTTCAGGATGCTGATACGCAGTCCCTCCGGTTCGATGCCGGTCTCCCGAAAGAATACGCCGGCTGCCCGGACGGCAAGGTTCCGTTCATCCCCCGGTATATACTCCAGATTCGTAAATGCACGGATCCCCTGCCCGGCAGTCCGCACGATGCAGACCTCGTCCGCAAGGCTCACCGTCTGCATGATCATGATCATGTCATGATACCCGTCGGAGCGTCTCCCGAGCACATCCAGGGATATATTCAGTTTGGCGCAGGCCTTTTCCCTTATCTCATTCAAACAGATAGACCCTCACTTCATACGGTCTCATCGTGAACCCGTTTGCTACAATATAATTGTATTCGTAATTCGTAAACACCGGTTCCGCCCTGTCCAGCCGCAGTTCTTCCGGCGCTTCGAACCGCACTGTTTCTGATGTGAAGGAGCATACAACCAGGAGAGTCTTTCCCTCGTATTCCCGCAGATATGCATAGATCTTATCGCTGTCCGGGCAGAGTTCCCGGTAATCACCATAGATTGCGACCGGTTCCTCCAGCTTGAAACGAACGAGTCTCCTGTAAAAATTCAGCAGAGAATCCGGATCGTCATTCTGCGCCGCTACATTGATCTCCCGATAATTCGGGTTTACCGGGAACCATGGCTCCGATTCGGAGAAGCCTGCGTTCCTCCCGCTGTTCCACTGGACCGGAGTCCTCGCATTGTCCCGGCTGGACTCATTGACCATTTTCATGACTTTTTTCTTCGGAAGGAACCGCATGGCCACTTTGGCATTGTTGATCGTCTGAACATCCGCATAGGATTCCAGATCCGGCATTTCGATGTTGAGCATGCCGATCTCCTGACCCTGATAGATGAAAGGAGTACCTCGCTGCAGCATATACATGGCCGCCAGCATCTTGCCGCTCTCCACGGGATAGTCTTCACTTCCGTAACGGCTGATGATACGGGCGTGATCGTGATTCTCGATATAAAGAGCGTTCCATGCCCTGCCGTACAGCTTCTGCTGCCATTCAGAGAATGCGCGCTTCATCTTTTTCAGATTGAACGGTCTCCGGAGCATATCCGTCATGAAGCAGTCGGCTTCCATATGGTTGAAGGCGATCATCTCATCCAGCACGCGATCCGGCCCGTCGCTGAGATATTTCAGTGCGGTATCCGCGCTGGTGAGGGGGCTTTCTCCTACGACGAAGCAGTCATAGCGGTCAAGCACATCATTCTTGAACTCCCGCAGATATTCGAGAGCTTCCGGCCGGTTGGAGAAATGCTTCATCCCGTTGGCTACCGGAAGTTTCGGATAGGAATTAGGCAGTCCCGGCGTTTTCCCGATGAAAGTGATCACATCCTCGCGAAATCCGTCCACGCCCATATCCAGCCAGAAGCGCATGATGTTCTTGACCTCCTCCCGCACAGCCGGATTGGCCATGTTCAGGTCCGGCTGCTTCCGGGCAAACAGATGGAGGTAGAACTCCCCCAGATGTTCATCGTATTCCCAGGCTTCCCCCTCAAAAATACTCATCCAGTTGTTCGGAGGCAGGATGCGCGATCCCTTCAGGATGCCCTTTCTCCAGATATAGTAATCGTGATAGGGATTATCCGCGCTTTTCCGGCTTTCCCGGAACCAGGGATGCTCATCCGATGTGTGGTTGACCACCAGATCCATGAATACCCGCATCCCTCGCTGATGTGCTCCGTCCAGGACCTCTTTGAACACATCCAGATTTCCGTAGTCCGGGTGGATGTTCCGGTAATCGGAGATATCATACCCGAAATCCGCGTTCGGGGACGGATAGATCGGAGAGAACCAGATCGCATTGACATTCAGGCTTCGGATATAATCCAGCTTCGAGAGCACGCCCCATAAATCGCCGATCCCGTCTCCGTTTCCATCGCAGAAGCTCCGGCACCAGATATGATAGACAGCCATTTCCTTATACCAGCTGTTTCCGTTCATTCGACACGCTCCTCTTCTCCCGGCATCCGGTTTTGATCTTATATGATTATACCACCGCCCTCCGGAAATCACAATCGTTCCCGCCGGGCCCCCCCTTTCGATTTGTTGACTTTTGCTTTTATTTATTGTAGTATGCACCTGCATTCAGCCAATGCGGTCATCCAGATTTCCCCGGAAACGTGACGCTGTGTTTTCGGGCATTACTTTGGAAAGGATATGACATGAAAAAACGGTTTGCAGCCGGTATCCTTATTCTTCTGCTTTCCGTCCTTCTCTCCGTCTCCGCCTCTGCAGATTCCTGGCCTTCCTTCGGCAGTGCTCCAGCGGGTGTGAGTTACAGTCAGCCTGTTACAGGAGCTGACGGAGCTTTGGCCCTTACGCTTTATGATGAGAACGGGGACGGCATGCCCGAAACGGCACTGCCCGCAGGGCTTCAGATTGAGGCGGAGGCAGAGCCATCCACGGGTCTCAGCCGCTATTATCTCCGCGGTCTCCCCACGGTCGCCGGTGATTATTCTTTCGTTCTTCTGGCGCAGTTCCCCGATGGTTCCTCAGATCTTCTCCACTGCTCGCTCCGGATTGATCCGGCGATCCCTTCTGTGTCTTCCAGCCCCGATGTGGTCTGCGGCACCGAGGACGCCGCCACGGTCTCTGTAGCCGCTTCCGTTCCGGACGGAGGTACATTGAGTTATCAGTGGTACGTCAACACCATCCCCTCCGTTGACGGAGGGATGGCTGTGATCGGAGCGGTCACTCCGATCTATACCGTTCCCGTGAATGAAGCCGGTGATTACTACTATTACTGCACGGTAGCCAACAACAATAACGGTGCGGTCGCCGCCGCCTCTTCTCCCGTGATCCATGTTCTTGTGCGCGGCGTAACAGCCATCGACGTGCTCTCCATGCCGGTAGTCACGCAATACCATGAAGGGGATGCGCTGAACATTCTCGGACTGCAGATCCAGGCCACCTACTCCGACGGGACTACCGCCATTGTGTCCGATCCTTCTGCGCTGGGGATATTCCCCCTCATGCTGAACACCGCCGGAGAACAGGACATCACGGTAAGCTATCATGGAAAAATCTGCAGATTCCGCGTCCTCGTGGAGGCATCGAAAGATCTCGTGGAAGTAGTCCATCTCCCTACCCGGACGACCTATGAGGTCGGCGATACCGTCGATATGACCGGGCTGATCCTGAAGCTCACGCACAGGGGGGTCGAAACCCTGATCACCGAAGGTTTCACCTGGTCGCCGCGAATCGTGACGGCAGAAGGTACAAGACCGATCACCGTTATCCTTTCCGACGGAAACTCGACCACCTTCAACGTCTCAGTATCCTCTGCAAAGAAAGACCAGAGCATCCGCATCGACACACTTCCGGCCAAGCTTGTCTACAAGGTCGGTGAATCGCTCGATACAAGCGGTATGGTCCTGAGCGTCGTCACGAATAAGGATTCCCGCATGGTGGATTCCGGCTATACCTGTACCCCGAGCCGCTTTACCGAAGCCACCGAGAGCCAGACCGTCACAGTTCGTTACGGCAGCTTCACCGCCGTCTTCACAGTACGGGTCGAAGCCGAGGAAACGGTCCAGCCGTCTCCCGTACCGACCCCGAAGGTCACCGTCAGTCCCGTTTCTCCGTCTCAGACGGCCGTTCCTGCACGGGTCACCCCCTCCTCCGCGGAAAACACTGCTGATCGTGCCCCCTTCCTGATCGTATTCATTGCCGTTACCATTGCTCTTGCTGCACTGGCCGGAGCCATCATATATCTGTATATGCTCCGCCTTCGTAAAAAAGAGAAGGGCTCAGCGGAACCCGGAGAGAGTGAAACTGCTTACAACGCGGATACTCCTCCTGCGGAACCGGCCGAAAAGGATCCGGAAGTTTCTGCGAAAGGGAAAGATCCCGGGGCTGCACACCACGACAGTGTGGAACCGGAGAAAAAAGACTATTTTGAAGGTCTTTTTGACGATAAGGAACCAAAATGATTCTTTTGCGCCATCCTATGAGCGCTCCTGTGCCTGTCCGTTTAACGCGGGCAGGCACTTTTTCTTTCTTTCTTTTTGAAAAATTGTTGACATCCGGTCCGGGCATATGCTATTATTTTTTGGCTAACGGGTAGAATTCCGTTGGCGATCCGCAAGAAAGCCTGCAGGTGTAGTTCAATGGTAGAACACCAGCCTTCCAAGCTGGATACGTGGGTTCGATTCCCATCACCTGCTCCAACCTTCCCTTGCAAGGCAGATATGCGCCAATAGCTCAGCAGGATAGAGCAACTGCCTTCTAAGCAGTAGGTCAGGGGTTCGAATCCCTTTTGGCGTGCCAAGTGTTATGCCAGGAGGATTCCGTTTCGAATTCC
>JAEEGL013040098.1_pt1 | contig 23306 bp, 22 predicted proteins | sample 9134231 | NCBI WGS metagenome assembly JAEEGL01 (sample SAMN16246548, study PRJNA631951) | gut metagenome | biome: gut microbiome; feature: rumen; material: fiber-attached | host: Bos | place: Iran: Karaj | collected 2018-10
ATATCGCAAACAAGAAGAATGATTTGTTAATTAATGAACAGATCAAATTTAACCAAGTTTTAGTTATCGGACCACATGGGGAACAAGTAGGAGTTAAAAATATTAATGATGCAATGACTCTAGCTAGTTATGCCGGACTAGATTTAGTACTGATGAATCCTAATGGTGATCCACCTGTATGCAAAGTAATGGATTATAACAAATTTCGTTATGAAAAAAATAAGAAAGAAAAAGAAGCGTTAAAAAGACAAAAAGCTAATATGAGTGAAACGAAAGAGTTTAGACTTAGTAGTGTAATTGATATTGGTGATTTTAACACGCGTATTAATCAAGTTACTAAATATTTAAAAAAAGGTGACAAAATTAAAGTGACTATTAAATTTAAAGGTCGTCAAATGGCTCATACAGAATTAGGACTTGACGTTATGAATCGTTTTGCAGATAGATTGAGTGATATTGCTGAAGTTCAAGAAAAACCTAGTTTAGATGGTCGAACAATGACAATGTTATTAACACCAAAAAAATAGAAAGAAGGAGTGAATATTATGCCAAAATTAAAAACACATAAGGGAACAAAAAAAGTTTTAAAAATTAGAAAAAATGGTAGTATTAAGATTGGTCATCCAGGATCACGTCATAATACTGGTAAGAAAAATGCAGCGTATAATCGTAAAGCTAGAAAGGGAAACAATTTATCTAAAGCTGATAGAAGTCGTCTTAGAGAATTGATTAAATAGGTGAAAACATGGCAAGAGTAAGAAATGGTGCTGTTACTAAAGCACGTCATAAAAAAGTAATTAAAGAAGCTCGTGGATATTTTGGAAGTAAACATCGTTTATATAAATCAGCTAAAGAACAATTAATGCATTCTGGAGTATATGCATATCGTGATCGTCGTCAAAAGAAGAGAGATTTCCGTAAATTATGGATTGTTCGTATTAATGCTGAATGTCGTAATAACGATATTAGTTATTCAAGATTTATTGAAGGTTTAAATAAAGCAGGTATTGAAGTTAACCGTAAAATGTTATCTGAAATCGCTATTAATGATAAAGAAACTTTCAAGAAATTAGTTGATGTTGCTAAAAATGGTAAAGCAGAAGTAAAAGAAGAAAAAACTAATGATTTATCTAGTAAAACCGTAGCTGAACTTCGTGAATTAGCTAAAGCAGCTAATATCGAAGGTTATGATAAAATGAAAAAAGCAGATTTATTAACTGCATTAGAAAAATAATCAGATTGATGAATTAATATTTCGAGTGCCAAAAGGTGAAATATTTTAGAAATTAATCGGTGTATAACGAAAAGGAGAATTAGATTATGACAGTTGTGTCAATGAATTATTTATTAGAAGCTGGTGTTCATTTTGGACATCAAAAAAGAAGATGGAATCCTAAAATGGGAGAATATATCTTCGGATCAAGAGATGATATTTATATTATCGATTTACAAAAAACCGTTAAGAAATTAGAAGAAGCTTATGAAGCTTTAACGCAAATTGTTACTGATGGTGGTAAAGTTATTTTTGTAGGTACAAAAAAACAAGCTCAAGAAGTATGTTTAGAATGTGCTAAGAGAACAAATATGTTCTATGTAACTGAAAGATGGTTAGGTGGAACATTAACTAACTTTAGAACTATTAGAAGTCGTGTTAAAAGATTAGAAGAATTAGAAAAGATGCAAAATGATGGTACATATGAATTATTACCTAAAAAAGAAGTTGCATTATTAAATAAAGAATATGAAAAATTAAATCGTTATTTATCTGGTATCAGAGAAATGACTGAATTACCAAAAGCAATGATTATTGTTGATCCTAAAAAGGAAGAAATCGCTATTAAAGAAGCACATAAGTTAAATATACCAGTATTTGGTATTGTTGATACTAACTGTGATCCTGATGTAGTTGATTATGTAATTCCAGGAAATGATGATGCAGTTCGTGCTGTAAAAGTTGTTTTAAATGCTTTAACTAACGCTATTGCAACAGTAAATGGTAATGAAATCGTTGATGTTATTTCTGAAGATGATTCTAAGAAAGAAGATTTAAAAGAAGTAAAGGTTGCTAAAGAAGAAGTAGAAGAAAAAGAAGAAGTTAAAGAAGAAAAACCTAAAAAAGAAACTAAAAAAGAAGAAAAAGTTGAAGAACCTAAAGAAGAAGTAGTAGAAGAAAAGAAAACTACAAAGAAAGCTCCTAAGAAAGAAGAAGCTAAAGATTTATCTACTTTAACACTTGCTGAATTAAAAGAACTTGCTAAAGAAAGAGAAATCAAAGGTTATTCAAAACTTAAAAAAGATGAATTATTAGAATTATTAAAATAAGGAGATAAATATGTTTAGTGCTAGTGATGTAAAAACTTTAAGAGAAAAAACTGGTGCTGGTATGCTTGATTGCAAAAAGGCATTAGAAGAAAATCAAGGGGATATGGATAAGGCCATTGATTGGTTAAGAGAAAAGGGTATTTCTAAAGCAGCAAAGAAGAGCGATCGTATTGCAGCTGAAGGTTTAGCACAAATTTTTGTAGAAGGAAATCGTGCTTTAGTGGTTGAAGTTAACAGTGAAACAGATTTCGTTGCAAAAAATGATGAATTTAAAAATTTAGTAAACACTATTGGAACTGCTTTATTATCAAGTGATGTTAGCACTATTGAAGAAGCTAATAATTTAGAAGTAGATGGAACTACTATTAATGATTTAGTAGTTGCTGCTACTGCTAAAATTGGTGAAAAAATAAGTTTCCGTCGTTTCAAAAGATTAGAAAAAACTGATAGTCAAAGTTTCGGTTCATATATTCATATGGGTGGAAGAATTGCTAGTTTAGTTTTAGTTGAAGGTGAAAACGTTGATGCTGCTCGTGATGTTGCTATGCATGCAGCTGCTATGCGTCCACTATATCTAAATGAAGCAAGTGTTCCAACTGAAGACTTAGATAAAGAAAAAGAAATTATGAGACAAGAACTTCTAAACGAAGGAAAACCAGCTGATAAGATTGAAAATATTTTAGTTGGTAAAGTTCGTAAATATTATGAAGAAGTATGTCTTGAAGATCAAATCTTTGTAAAAGCTGAAAATAAAGAAACAGTTGGTAAATTCTTAGAAGCAAACGGATGCAAATTATTAGATTTAGTACGTTTTGAAGTAGGAGAAGGTATGGAAAAACGTAATGAAAACTTCGCTGAAGAAGTAATGAGTCAAATAAATGGATAATCAAAAGATTATCCTTTTTTTTACAGTAAAATAAAAAAAATGTTATGTATTTAATGTTATTAGTATTTATTTATTGTTATAATTTAATTATAGTAAGAGGTTGTTATGAAAAAGAATAATAATGGAAATCCAATTATGGCAATAGTATTTATCATATTAATAGCAGGAACAATATATTTAGGCTTTAATATTGATAAATTTAGAGGTAATATAGGCAAAGATAATATCGAAGAAAAAGACAATAATAAAGATAACAATAATAGTAATAATAATAGTAATAACAACAATAATAGTAATAATAATAACAATAATAATAACAACAATAATAACAACAATAATAGTAATAATAATAACAACAATAATAATAATAATAACAATAATAATAGTAATAACAATAACAACAATAATAGTAATAATAACAATAATAATACTTCTCAAAAGGTAACTATCCAATTTTCTTTGAATGGTTCTAAAGAAATTAATATTTCGGTTGGTGATACATGGAATGATCCTGGTTATAAAGCGATTGGTAGTGATGGTAAAAACTATAATAGTAGTGTAACTGTAAATGGTAGTGTTAATACTAGTAAAGTTGGAGATTATACAATAACATATACATTAAAAGTTGGCACAACGTCAAAAACTTTAACAAGAATTATTCATGTTAAGGCAAAACAAGTAGCATTAAAATCAATTAGTTGTGATAAAAGTGAATATTCATTTTATGTTGGTAATAGTGTAAAAGTTACTCCTAAATATAATCCAAGTGATACAACACAAATGGGTGTTACATTTGAAAGTAGTAATTCTAATGTTGCAACAGTAGATAATAATGGAAAAATTGTAGGTAAAGCTGTTGGTACAGCGGTTATTACATTAACTTCAAAGAGTAATAATAGTATAAAAGCTACATGCAAAGTAACTGTTAAAAAGAAAGAAACAAGTACTGTAACTTCTGGTCCATCAAAAATACATTTTATTAACATTTATTATGGTGATTCCATTTTAATTGAAAGTAATGGTAAATATGGTTTGATTGATGCTGGTAACCCATCTAATAGTGGTTATAGTGATTTGGATGTAGCGAATGGTAGTGGTACGACAGTCCTAAATTATCTTAAGAAAAAAGGTGTTAAGCACTTAGAGTTTGTTATTGCATCACATTCTCATAGTGATCATATTGGTGGTATTCCTGAATTATTAAAGAATTCTAGTTTTGTAGATAGTAACACAACATTTATTTATAAACAAACTGAACGTGATAATTCTTCTTTAGGAGAAATTATTCTTGATGGTGGTAATAGATTTGCTAATATAGGCTATGATTGGAAGTCCCTTTGGTTCTTATCAAAAGCTAAAGAAGTTATGACTAGTAAAGGAGCAACTCTTCTTGAGACTGCAAGTCATAGTAGTTCTAGTATGAGTAAATTAGGTGCAGAATATCATAGTAATAGTGATAAATGGATGGATTATATTACTTTTAAGATGGAAGATTTAACGTTTAAAATATATAATTTATATCCTTATATGGAAACATCGAATGGTAAAAAATATATTGATTTAAATACTAATTCGTTAGTAACAATAGTTACATCAAAGACTGGTAAAAAAGTATGGTTATCAGGTGATTTGAATGTTAGAAGTGAATTTGAACAATATTATGCTCGTAAAATTGGAAAAGTTGATGTTGCAAAGGCTAATCATCATGGACATCTATTCTCTAATTCATATAGTATGATGTCAAGTTTAAAACCATCATATTTTATAATTCCGTTCCCTAATGGATCAGGTGGAGCTGCAGCTACATACGTAAAAGAAAACGGCGGAAAAGTTTATTATTCTGGTAATCCAGGTAGTGGAGCCGTAGTAGTTACTCTAGGATCATCTATTTCTGTTTCTGAAAAACCAACAAAAGTTAATTATGCAAATAATTGGTATAAATGGAATTATAATGGTGAATCAGTTGTTTGGACATATGTTGGAAGTAATGGTAAATTTATTAAGAACGATTGGTTATCAGATAAAGGTGAATGGTATTATTTTAATTCATCTGGTATTATGGTTACTAATGAATGGGTAAAAGACAAAGGTAAATGGTACTATTTAGGAAAAGATGGTAAAATGTATAAAAGTACAACCAAATATATAGATGGTAAACCATATACTTTCGATTCTAGTGGTGCTTGTACTTCAGGTGAAGGTTGTTAATAAAAAAAGAAGTTTTAACTTCTTTTTTTTATAATAATTATTATTGTATATTTTTGTATAATTTTAAAATAAATTATGTTATACTTATAATGATGATAGGAGTGTAATAATGAAAGATTTCTTTAAGAGTAAAAAGATACTTATTCCTGTTTTAATAGTTTTAGTAACAATTGTTACATTGTTAAGAGTATCGTATAGTGTTCCTCTTGATAATGATGTTGAAGTAGAACCTGATTCTTCCTTAACATATTATTTAAATGTAACATATGATGGTGTAGATCGTAATGGTGTTAAATCAAATGATACAACAGTTGCTAGTATTAATAGTGGTTATATGTATGTATCTGATAAAATCCCTGATGGACTTATCTTCCAGGGATTTGTAACAACAAGTGACGGATCAATTGGAGCCGTAAGAAGAAGTGATGAAAATACCGCTTGTTTAGGTAAAGTTGTAGATGATACTAATGAAGATAGTGTTGATACAGGTGTATGGAATAATGATAATACTGAATATACTTATCATGGCCTTCATTATAATGCTAATGATCGTACAGTTACTTTTAAAGTTAAAAACTTACAAGCTGGTTGTAAGTTAACTGTTGGTATTAAAACAAAAACTCCTGCGACAATTGATGATCCATCAACAACCGTTGTTGAAAATCGAAGAGATTTCTATAACTTTGGTCAAATAAGAGAAGATAGTTTAACGGTTATATCTAATACTGTTCATGCTTTTATGGGAAAAAGTGGATCTTTATATGGCGTTATATATCAATATACAGGAAATGTTCCTAGTAATGCTCCATCAGTTCCTGGAACAGCTACATATACTAGTGGTAGTACTGTAGGTGTAGCATTACCTGTTGATGTTGAAGGTTATACCTTTAGTGGATGGAGTACAAGTGATGTAACAATTAATAATGGAAGTTTTACAATGCCAAGTAGTAATGTTACATTAACTGGTTCATTTACAGAACTCCCTAAATATAATGTTACATATCAAATAAATGGAACTAGTCCTGAAGGTTATGTATTACCTACATCTAAATCTTATTATCCAGAATCAACAGTTAAAGTAGATAGTTTATCACAAGGTGATATTATAAATGGATATAGATTCAGTGGATGGATAACAACTGATGTATCAGTATCAAATGATAAAGACTTTATAATGCCAAGTTCTAATGTAAGATTAGTTGGTGAATTTAGTGAAGTAACATATACTGTATCATATGCTTTCTATGATACGGTTTTACCTCCAAATAGTAATAGTTTATTACCACCAACTGCAAGTTATAAGCCTGGTACTACAGTATCTTTAGCCAATGTTACTGAACCTTCAGGTTATAAATTCTTAGGTTGGTATAAAGAAAATAATTTTGTAATGCCAGAAGAAAATGTTACCATTTATGGTGAATGGATGGTACAAACTGGTACTTTTGAACCAACCATTGTTAAAACGGTTACAAGCACAAAGGAATATTATAAAACAGGTGATATTGTAACATTTAAAATAACCGTTACTAATACAGCTAATTTCCCAATACATGATGTTATCGTAAAAGAAAATACAGAAAATTCTAAGTTTGTAGAAGGAACTGGTTATACAATAGAAACAGATCATATTGCTAAAATAAATAATATTGCTGCTAATAGTAGTGTTGACTTATTTGCAAGTTATACTGTTTTAGATACTGATATCGATGAAGTTTCAAATGAAGCAGAAATAATTGGTGCCTTAGCAGATAATAATTATATTTTAGCTGATAAAGAGTATAAAGCTGATGCTGAATTTATTGTACAATCTAATTTAGTAGTTCATCACTATGTTGAAGGTACTGAAACAAAAGTTCATGATGATGAATTGAGTGAAGTTGTTTATGGTAGTCAATATAGTACTAATTATAAAGATCCTGCTGAATTATATGATGAATATAAAAATGATTATGAATATAATAATAATCATAATGGTTCACCAGTAAATGGTATCGTTCGTAATAAAAACATTGAAGTTACTTATTTCTATGATTTGAAACCAAGTGAAGTAATAGTTCATTATTATGCTGATGGTACAACAGATAGTTTATGTGCTGATGTTACCCTTTCTAAACGTTATCGTGATAGTTATGAAAGTCATACTTGTGCTGAAATAAATAATAATTATCGTTTCAAAGAAGTTGTATCAACTGATAATAACAGTATAATTAATAATATGGATGTAACTGGAACAGTTAAACAAAATAGAATTATTATTACATATTATTATGAATTAAAACCTGCTCAAGTTATCACACATCATAAAGAAGTAAATACTAATAAGACTCTTGCTGATGATGTTATTACTAATACAAATTATGGTAAACGTTATACGACAAGTGCAAGCCAAGATATTCCAAGTAATTATGAATTTAGTAGTAGAACAACAAACTTTGAAGGTTATGTAGATCAAGATACAATTGAAGTTACATATTATTATCGAGTTAAAGATAGTAAGTTATCAACTTCAATTAATAAGACAGGTACAAAGATGATTCTTAGTCGTGATGATTCTACAACATATAACATTTCTTATAATGCTACTGTATCTGATTACATTGGTGATGGAACAATTACAATTATTGATTATTTACCATATAAGATTGATGAAGCTAGTTCAAATCTTGCTGATGGTGTTTATAATGCTAATGATAAAACAATAACATGGACAGTTGATTGGACAGATATTAATGAAACTAATAATAGTAAAGAATTTAATAAAGAATTTACAGTTAAATATTTAGATTATCCATCTTCAGGTGTAATTAATAATCGTGTTGTTGGTAAAGTTAGATTATCTAATAATAGTCAAGATGCTGAAGGAACTATTTCAACTAACATCTTGTTACCAGGAAAGATAATTGTTCATCATTACATTGTTGATACAGATAAAAAATTAACTGATGATATTGAAACAACTGATTTAGTTGGTCAAACATATATTAGTAATGCAATTGATTTTGAAGGATATAGAGTAGTTGTAAAACCAGGTGTTGAAACCTTTAGATACACTGAAGAAGTACAAGAAGTTACTTATTATTATGAAAGAATTAAATTTGATATTGTAACAGAAGTAGTTGGTGGTGTAGGTAATATTACTGGTGATGAAATAGTATATTATGGTGATGATTCAACTGAAGGTAGAATTGTTATTACTCCATCTACTGGTTATGAAATTGTTAGAATTCTTGTTAATGATCAAGATGTTGAATTCTCTGATCCAACAGGATTAACTTTAGATAATTTCAAGAATCTTAAAGAGAATATAAAAGTTCAAGTTGAGTTTGCTGAAAAGAAAGCAGAAGTGCCAAGAACATCAAGTAATTCAACATACTATATCGTAGGATTAATCCTTCTAATTGCAACTATAGCATTCCTATATGTAAGAAATATAAGAAGAAAGTTTAATTAACTTTCTTCTTTTTTGTGTATAGTAGTGTATTAATTTCCAAAATATTATATAATAGTATTATCGATAAAGGAGATTATATATGAATAAAAAAGTAGTTATTTTAGGAGGAGGAACAGGATTATCGTTCTTACTTCGAGGACTTAAACAATTCCCTGTAGATATTACAGCAATTGTATCTGTTTGTGATGATGGAAGAAGTACCGGAAGACTTAGAAGTGAATTTAACTTACCAGCAATGGGAGATTTAAGACAAGTATTAATATCTTTGTCTGAAACAGAACCAGTTGTAGGAAAACTATTAAATTATCGTTTTAAAACGACAAGTGATTTAGATGGTCATCCTATTGGAAATTTACTTTTAACTGCTGCTGCTGAAATGACAGGAAGTATGAGTAATGGTGTTAGAACCTTATCAAAAGTATTAGACTTAAAAGGAAAGGTTGTACCTTTTTCTGAAGATGATAATATTACCTTAATGGCTGAGATGACTGATGGAAGTATTGTTGAAGGTGAACATAATATTACTCAAAGTGATAAAAAAATTAAAAGAGTATATTATAAAGATGAACCAAAAGTATCAAAAGAAGTTCTAAAAGCTATTCATCAAGCTGATTTAATAGTTCTATCAATGGGTAGTGTCTTTACAAGTGTTATCCCTAATTTGTTATCAAAAGAAATTATTGAAGAGATTGATATGGCTAAAGCTCCTATTATGTATTGTTGTAATATGTTTACACAACCAGGAGAAACTGATGATTTAACTGCAAGTGATCATATTAATGTATTTAATAGTTATTTAGGTGAAAAGAAAATAAGTGTAGGTATTTTTAATAAAGAAAAAATGGATCCTGTACTTGTTGAAAAATATTCAACTGAAGAACAAAAATGGCCTGTTGTTCTTGATCGTAAGAATTTACATAATATTGAAGTCATTGCTGATGATTTAGTTATTGAATATGATGGTGCTTATAAGCATGATACATTAAGACTTGCGTTCTTAATATTTGAATATTTAATGAGGAAATAATTATGAATAAATGGGTAAAAAGAATAATTTATGTATTAGTATTACTTGGAGTTGGCGCTTTAGTTACTTATGGATCTTATTATTTTTCTAAAAAATATGTAAAAGATGCAGAAGTAAAAGTAACATTTGAAGATAGTAAAAGTTATGTTATACCTGAAGTTACTGAAATGTCTTCTGAAGAAGCTTTAAAAGAATGGCCATATATTATGCATTTTGAAAATACTGGTAAAAGGGAAGCTAAATTTGATTTAGTTATTAAAGATGTTGATGGTGATATAAAAAGAGATAATCTTTCTTATGCTTTACTTCTTAATGATAAAAAAGTAGAAGAGGGAGAATTATCAAAAATAAAGAAAGATGTTATCTATAGTGGTACAATCAAAGCTAAAGAAAAACAAGATTATAAATTGTATGTATGGGTTAATAAAAAAGTAACTGGTACAAAATATGAATATAGTCTAAGTCTTAATTTTACAAAATAGGAGGATGTATGAATAAAGTTAAATTGAATGAATTAATTAAAAAAAATAATTATATAATACCTTTCTTTATTCTTGAAAAGTATCAAAAGTTTAATTTAACTTTAGATGAATATGTCATGTTAATTTATTTATATAATAAACATGAAGTTTTTAGTCGTGAATTAATAAGTAAAGATTTGGGTTTAGAACTAATTAAAGTTATGGAATTAATTGATTCTTTAACTAATAAAAGTTTTATTAATTTAGATATTGTAAAAACTGAAAATGGTATTATGGAAGAAAAGATTAATCTTGACAGTTTATACGAAAAAATATCTAATTACTATATTTCAGAATTAAATGAAGAAGAAGAAAGTGACAATAATATATTTAAAGAAATTGAAGAAGAATTTAATCATAAACTAAAGCCTATGGAACAAGAAATGGTTATCGATTGGCAAAAAGAATATAGTGATGAATTAATTCATGAAGCTCTAAAAGAAGTTAGTTTAGCAGGTTCTACTAAATTTCGTGATATTGATAAAGTGTTATTTGAATGGAAAAAACAAGGTATTAAGAATTTAGATGATATTAAAAAATTGAAAGAAATATCTAAAGAACCTATAGAAGTATATAATTGTGATTGGTTGAATGATGATGGAGAAATATAATAAATTAGAAAATTATTTAGATGAACTTTTTCTTGATCCTAAATGTGAACTTAATTATTTTAATGATTATTCTTTATTAATTGCTGTAATGTTAAGTGCCCAAACAAAAGATGTTAGAGTTAATGAAGTAACAAAAATTCTTTTTAGTAAATATAAAAGTTTAGAAGAACTAAGTAAGGCATCAATTGTCGATATGAAGAAATTGATAAAACCACTTGGTAACTATAATCGAAAATCTCAAAATGTTATTGACATTGCAACTATTTTAATAAATAAATATGATGGAAAAGTTCCTACTAAAAGAAGTGATTTAGAAAGTCTTCCTGGAGTAGGTCATAAAACATGTAATGTTTTTTATGCTGAATACTTAAAAATTCCTTCTTTTGCTGTTGATACGCATGTTGAAAGAGTAAGTAAAAGATTAAATCTTGTAAAAAAGAATAGTGATGTATTAACTGTTGAAAATACTCTAAAACGTAATATTAAAAGAGAGAATTGGAGTAAAAGACATTTACAAATGGTTCTTTTTGGAAGATATCATTGTTTTGCTAAAAATCCTTTATGTGAAAATTGTAAATTAAAAGATATATGTAAATATAAAATAAAAAGATAATTTAATTATCTTTTTTATTTTACAATAGTGTGCTATATTTTTAATATAGGAGAGTGTGATGATAATAATAAATATTTTATTAGCGTTATTGCCAGGGGTATTAATTGGTTGGTTTATATATCATAAAGATTCTAATAAAGAATCAAAAGGATTATTAATTAAACTATTTTTAGGCGGAGTAGCATCATGTTTTTTGACTCTTGCTATTACGACACTAGTTCAAGGAATATTTCCTAGTATTGTTCCTGATACAGAAGAACCGACGACTAATCTTTTTTTACTATTCTTTCAAGTGTTAATTGGAATTGCCTTAATTGAAGAATTTAGTAAATGGTTTTTTACATATATTTTTGGATATCGTCATCGTGAATTTGATGAAACGTTTGATGCAATTGTATACTGTTCATTTGTTGCTTTAGGCTTCGCAACATTTGAAAATGTCTTATATGTAATAATAAATGATAATCAACTTTTAACGGCTCTAATGAGAGCAGTTACAGCTGTTCCAGGACATGTATGTGATGCTATTGTAATGGGTTATTTCTTAGGTTTAGCTAAGAAGTGTGAAATGAATGGTCTACCTGGTAAAGGTAAAAATATCGCTTTAAGTATTATTATGCCTATGGTTACACACGGTATATATGATTTCTGTCTTTTCTCTGGTAGTGGAATATTAGTAGTATTGTGGTTCGTATTTGTAATAGCATTATATGTATACGCTATTAAAAAGGTTAATAAAATAAGTAAAACAAGAGAACGAATAGTAGCAGGAGAAAACTATCGAACTTGTCCAAATTGTGGTAACTATGTTGATGGTAATTTCTGTGTTGCCTGTGGTTTTAATTTACAAGGCGCAGTAGTACCAATGCCTCAACAACCAATTCTTAATCCTGTACAACAACAAGTAGTTACCCCTGTAGCTCCAGTAGCACAACAAGCTATAAATCCAGTTAATCAACCTGTTAATCCAGCTCCGGTAGCACCAGCTCAAGCTTCTGCACCTTTAGAAAATCCAGTTTCTCAATCAATGCCAATTCTTAAAGGTTATTGTTCAGGATGTGGTAATCTTATTAATTCGGATTTTTGTCCATTTTGTGGAAAAAAGCAATAAAATAATTTATTGCTTTTTTATTGGTATAGATTTTAATTCAATAAGATTTAATTCGTCTTTATTGATAATAAAATTATATAATTTTGTTATTTTTAATTCATAATCTAGAATGTAATCATCGAGTTCATGATAATTTGTTATAATAGGAACAGTTGTTCCTTTTTTAATTTCTTTTAGATATTTTTGTCCTTCCATACTAAATCCCAAAACTCTAATATATGTTAAATTGTTTAATTTAATAAAATCATCTTTAGTTGTTCCTGTTAGAATGTGTAGTAAAACACGATTTATTTTATTATAAGTATATCTTTTAGTCTTTATTAGTTTTATAAATTCATCTAGATTATGAGCTTTTGAAATATTATCTTTTATTCTTTTATCAAGACCTTCATTAATATCTAAATATTTTGATAAATCATTTTCAGATAATATTTTATATTTTAATAGATCAAAATATCTTTGATAATCAATATTTATTATTTTATTTAATGTTAGAGTAGGAACATAATTTTCTATAGAAACATTATTTTTTATAGCTTCTCTTATACTAGTTGCACTAGTTATATTATCTTTTAATTCTTTATCTAAGTAATCATTTGTTCTTTTAATAGTAATTGGTTTAATATTACTATTTAATAATATAATTTGTTTAATATAGCTTATTCCTAATAAATCATTAGGAGAATCTATTTTTTCGTTAGTTAAATCTTTAATAGCAAGTGATAAACTAGTTGGATAATTATTACCTCTATCAATATAATCTTTAACAAGATTATCAAATTCTTTATTATTTATTTGAATACTTGCAATCTTTTCTAATTTACTAATATCATTTGTTTCACTACCAAATACTAAATAATTACATTTTAATTCATTAAGTATTTTGATAGATCCATTCGAAAAATAATCTGCACTATTTGTAGCAAAGAAATATGGTAATTCGATAACTAAATCAACACCATATTTAAGGGCTATTTCTGTTTTATCCCATTTATTTAATACACTTATGTCGCCACGTTCTGTAAATGATGAAGACATAACTAAAACAATTAAAGAATTAGGAAACATTTCTTTAACTTTAGATAAATGATATAAGTGTCCATTATGAAATGGATTATACTCACAAATAATTCCAACTACATCTTTTTTCATATCACGTGTATTCTAACAAAAATATATTTTTATGTCAAAGTGTATAAATAATTAATTAATATTGTTTATTATGTTTAATTAATAATATATAATTAAAATAGGAGTAGGTATGAATAACAATAGAGTAGTTGAAATAATTAATCAATTAGATATTGATAGTATTGAAATAAATGAAAAACTAAATAAAATCGATAAAAATGCCCCTGATCATGTTGAAAAAGCAAATGAAGTTATGCATAACTTTGTTAATAAAATAATTGAGTTAACTAAAAATGATCCTATTTCTGTTAAAGTAGCTTTGCTATATAAAATGGGTGATAATGTAATCAGTAAATTCTTATTAGAAACAGAAAATGAAGATTATTTAAGAGCTGCTGTATTACTTAAGTATTTAAATGGCTTTAAACCTGATTTGTTACGTAATGATTTTGATTTAATTAATACTATTGCTTCTTTTCAAATTATGCAAAAAGGAAGTCGTACTTTTGAAATAGAAAACTCAAATAAAATTTTAAAGATATTATCAGATTATCTAAATAAAATGGATATGGAAACAATCCTAAAACAGTTAGAAATAGATCTAAAAGCTTTTGTTTTGGGATTAAAAGATGTTCATGAAGTAATTTTTAATAATGATAAAAATAATTCTAAATATAAAATTGTTGATTCTTTATTCTTAAACGATTATTTAACACTTGATGAACTTAATTATATTTTTAATGAAATTGTTTTAAAAAATAAATTATTAAGAAACTATGATTTCACAACAATTATTGAAGAAAAAACAGAATATTTAGTTGTTATTAAAGGATTATATCGAAAACTTGGTAGTGATACTATGGATATTTTATTCTCTGATATAGAAGAGAAAGATTATGAAGATTATGATGGTTTATTTAGAGACATAATTCGTTTAAATAGTGATGATATCGAAGGACTTAAATGGTTCTTTAGAGAAGTAGATAAAAGAATAATAAAAAATCCTCTTTTTTATCAATATATGCAAAAAAAAGATTATTATAGAATGCTTAATGGCATAGATCTTGAAAGAGTATATAATAATAATTTAATTAGATTGCTTAATAATAATGCCAATATTGATGAATCGATTATTGAAACGATAGGAACATATGAAGGCTTTTTAGATAATTTTGATAAATTATTAGAATTATTTATTAATTCTAAAGATGATAATTATAAAAGGAAATTAATAGTTCCGCTTGTTGTAGCTCTTATTGAAAAACAAAAAAGGAAGTATGGTCTTAATTTTACAGTTGTTTTCTCATCAACAGTATTAAATGATGCTACTTTAGGATTCTATAACCGCGAAAAAAATATAATGTATATAAATCCTAATTTATTTAAATTGATTGACAATTTAGATGCTGCTTTCATTCATGCGGTTAATACTGTTTTTCATGAAACTAGACATGCTAACCAGTATAAAGAAGTAGAAACAAGTAGTGAATTTGATTTTAATAATTTAGTTATGGCAATGGATTTTTATATTACATCTAGTGACTCTACTTATTATGGACCTAATTATGAACATTTGTCATTTGAACGTGATGCAAGAGATGTAGCCTATGTTGATACCATGTCATTCTTTGCTAATTATCCTGATATTCAAAAATTAGTAAAAAAACATCGTGAAGGTGATTATCATTTATCTGATTATATAAGAAAAGATGTATTATTTGATACTGATACCTATTATGGTTTGGCTTTTCATTTTATGGAACATATTAGAAGTAATCTTAAACTCGCTAAAGAAAGACCTGAATTTCGTGAATATATTATTGAAAAAATAAAAAAATATCCTGTATTCTCCAATTTCTTTGAAATTGACTTTGAAAAGTTTACTATTAATGTTTATGATGGAGATTATTATAAAAGATTATTAGAAGAATTTAATGGTACCGAAAAAGGTAAAACAGTTAAATATTCGATAGATGCTTTCTTATATGCTTTAAGAATAGGACGTTATTTAAAAGAAAGAACATTTGAAGAAATTAAAAGTGAAGATGGTTATAATGCAGGTATTATAAAGGAGATTGATGAAAATGTCAGAAAAGGAAATCTTAGATAAGAAAGCTTTAGAACTAGAAAAAGAAAGAATTCTCTTGTTGTTTGAAAAAGAAAAATATAATAATCAACAAAAGAAATGGTTTCTTGAATCGAAAATGATTGGTATAGAAAAAAGTAATGATCAAGAATTAATGAATGTATATAAAGAATTATTAGAAATGATAGAGAAGGAGGAAAAATAATGGAACCAAGTAATAACGAAAATAAAGACAACAAACCAGTGTTAACACCCGTTAACTATGAAAGTAAGGAAGAACATCATGGAATATTAACTATCATATGTGTTATTGTATTATGCATTTTAGTAGGAGTAGGAGCATTCTTTGCATATAAACATTTTACAAGTAATAATGATAAGCCAACAGATCCTATAAAAGAAGAAGAGAAGAAAGAAGAGGAAACACCTCAAGATGAAAACAATAAGGAAGAAGATCCTCAAAATGAAAATGATAAAAAAGATGATAATGTAGATGACGATGAACTAAGTTATGAAGAAATGCAAAAACAAGTAGAGGAATATAAAAAGAAAGTTCATGAAAAAGAATCTGCTAATGAAAAGAAAATAATTGAATTCATTGATAAATATGGATTAGATCTTCTATATTATCCATCTGAAATAAACCCTAATGAACCATCAGGAGATTTAGAACACGTAGCATACTGGTATGTTAAGGATAATCATGAAGGGGAAGGACTTAAATATCAGAAAGAAGAATTTGATAAATATTTTAAAAAGGTTTTTGATATTGTTCCAACCAAATATGTGGATATCATATGTCATGAAGATAATAAAGTCTTCTACTATTATAAAGATGGAATGTTTGTATATAATGAGAATCATGGTGGACATGGTGCTTCTGATGCTCCGGGATTTATCGATTATTACATTGTCGACTATAAAGAGAGTAATAATCAATACATAATAAAATTAATTTTTAATAATTATGATGAAATGAATGGTTATAAGGTTAATGGTGAAGATGATGAAATTATTTATGGAGATGATGAACATACAATTAATGATTTAGATGCGGTGAAATATTTCCATGAACATATCGATAAATATAAGAGTAAAACTGTATTTGAATATACTTTAGAAAAGAAAGATGATAGTTTTATCTTAAAATCATTTAAAATCGTAAAATAAATGTTTAATAAAAAGAACTTTCCTTTATGGGAAAGTTTTTTATTTATTAATAAATGTGTTGTAATTACAATTTTTGTTTGATATAATACTAAATGGAAAAAGGGAGGTGCTTTATGGCAAAGATCGGAAATAGACAAAGAAAAACACTTGTTTGCACAGTATGTAATGAAGAAAATTATCGTACTAATAAAAATGTTAAAAATACTACAGAAAGACTAGAATTAAGTAAATATTGTTCTAGATGTCAAAAACATACAGTACATAAAGAAAAGAAATAAGAGGGGAATAAATAATGATTAATGTTAATGATTTAAAAGTTGGTATGACCATTATGTATGAAAATAATATCTATTCTGTAATGGATACTCAACATGTTAAACCAGGTAAAGGCGCTGCCTTTGTTCAAGCTAAACTAAAAAACTTAAGAAGTGGATCAATCATTGAAAATCGTTTCAATTCAAGTGATAAAGTAGAACCAGCTAGAATTGAAAAGAAACCAATGCAATTCTTATATTCAATGAATGATGTTTATTATTTCATGAATATGAATGATTATGAACAAGTAGAAATTAATAAATCACAAATCGGTGACGATGTTGATCTATTAAAAGAAAACTTAACTGTAGACATTATGTTTTTTGAAGGTGAAATGTTAGGTATGAACTTACCTGATAAAATTGAACTTAAAGTTACTCATACTGAACCAGCTGTAAAGGGAAATACGACAAGTAGTGCTATGAAAGATGCAACACTTGAAACAGGAAAAGTAATTAAAGTACCTTTATTTATTGAACAAGATGAAGTTATTTTAGTAAGTAGTAAAGATGGAAAATATGTATCTCGTGCATAATCCATCTTTTTTTATTGTCAATTAGTTTTGTAAAGTAAAAAAAAGTTAAAAAAAACTATTGCATTAAAAAAATATCTATAGTATGATTAAGATGCTTAGATAAATGGTAGAAACATTTATTTATGTCATTACAATTAATTATCTTTGGTTGATTTCTTATTTATTTAAGAATTCATTATTTAAGATATTATTTTTATATTTTATCTTTTGTCTCTTTAGGGACTGTTACTTTAATTAGTAACTGCATCTATATGATGCTTATTATGATAATTAATTTTTGACAGGTTATTATTTAATATTTTATTTTAATAACTTAATATTTTATTTAATAATTTTAATTTAATTAATTTATTACTTAATTATTACTTGTTATTATTTATTTTTAATCTATTATTTAATAATTCCATTTATATTATTTAATTTATTATTTATTATTTAATTTAATATTTAGTTCTTTATTTAATATAATTTATTACTATTTAATTATTTTTAATTATTTATTTAATTATTTATAATTTATTTAGTTTATTTCCAACAATTATTTCTAATTTACTTATATAGTTTATCATTTATTTGATATTTATATATTTAATTCTTAGTTTAATTAATTGGACTGTTTCTATCGGTAGAAAAGATTTTTATCGATTATCGCCTCTAAGTATTACAATTGTATTTGAGAAAGTAAACTCAAAAGATAATAGTTGCTAACAATTACTGATAATAATTGTTATAATATTTATGTTTCATTACATAAATGATCGCAATATTTCTAAACTCGAATTGATATCTTTTATCAGAGGATATCTTTTTTTGTGCCTTTTTTTATTGTTGTGTAAACCATAAAAAAAGTTTAAAAAAACTATTGCAATAATATAATTATTATAGTAAGATATAATTGTCTAGATGATAGAAAGCCTATTTACTAGATAATATCTTATTATTTATTAAAGCTTAGCTTTGATAATTATTCTTGTTTTATACAAGAAACAATATTTTATATATTGTATTACCTTATTACGGTTATTATAATTTAATCCTTCGTGGTATCTAATATATATCACTTAGCTGTTTATTTTATAATATGTATACCTTGTGTATACTTTATGGATGTTATCTTTGGTTATTCTATTTAGGGTAGAAAGAGCTGTTAAACACAGTTGTTATCGCCTCTAGGTATTACAATTGGATAAGGGAAAGTAAACCCTATGATAATAAGTTATTATAAATACTGATAATATTTATGAGAGTTTACTATTTATTTAGTAAATGTTATAACTTTTTCTAAACTCAATTTGATATCTTTTATCAGAGGATATCTTTTTTTGTTGTATAATTTTGTCTATTATATGTTTCTTATAATTATCTAATGTTAATATATTTTATATCTAGTGGAGGATGTATAATGATTAATAATAATATGAAACAATTATTTGAACAATTCTGCAAGGCTTATGGCATTAAAAATGCTGATATTTATGATAAAGAACTTGTAAATGCTTTCTTTGAATGGTTTATGGAACCAAAAATAGCTCAAGATGCTTTCTATAGAGAACAATTAAATTGTATGGGTCTTGATATTGATGATAGTAAAACAATCGAAGTAGGTAAAACAGTTCATGATTCTATTGTTCTACCTTATAAGACAACAATTGTAACACCAGATGGAACTGGTTTTGAAAACTATAAAGATCGTGTTATCGTAGCTAATTTAAAGTTCCATGGAAAATTTCCAACTTTAATTCAACAACGTGGTAGTATGACACATGCTATTCCAGTTGATCTATATCAAACATTTATGACGCAAAATCCTTATGACAAGAGTGAAATTGAAAATTGGGAAAGATTCCCATATCAAAATGTTGTTGTAGGCGTTTATGGTGACATTAATGATAAAGATGTTCATGAAAAGATTAGACAAATGGATGAATTTTATCAAAGATTAAATCCTGAATTTAATCCACGTAAAGATTTCATAAGTGAAAATAATTGCTATGCTGAAATCGTTACAACAGATCGAAAAATAAGATAATAAAGTCTCACGAAAGTGAGATTTTTTTATTAACATTTATTTACATTATGCTTTTACTAATTTTGACATTTCTCTGTAAAAGGTATAAAAAATAAACCATATATCATTTACTTTATTTCATAAAAATAGTATATTATTATTGAAGTGTGGAACAAAGTGGTGAAAAGTGGGGGATTCTATGTTTACAGGAGAATATCGACACTCAATTGATGATAAAGGTAGGTTAATTATCCCATCAAAAATTCGTCAAGGTTTAGGTGATGATATGATTATCACTAGAGGACTAGACGGATGTCTTTTTGGCTATGACAAAAAAACATGGGAGAAATTAATGGAAAGGTTGAACTCACTACCTTTTACTAAGAAAGATGTTCGTGCGTTCACCCGTTTTATCGCCAGTGGAGCCTGCACTTTGGATTTTGATAAACAAGGTAGAATAAATTTACCTAGTTATTTGATGAAGCATGCAAACCTAGATAAAGACGTCGTTATCATAGGTGTTTCCAATCGTATCGAGATTTGGGATAGTAATAAGTGGGATGAATTTATTAATACTAATATCGATAGTTTATCAGACATCGCAGAAAATTTATTTGACGTGAATATAGAACTTTAGGAGGATTTATGCATTATACGGTAATGAAGAATGAATCTATTGAAGCTCTAAATTTACAAGAATCGGGTGTGTATGTTGATTGTACCTTAGGATATGCAGGTGATTCAACAGAGATTTTAAAGCGTGTGAAAAGGGGTTTTCTATTCGCCTTCGATCAAGATAGTGAAGCTATTGCTTGGTCCGAACAAAAACTTAAAAGTGTTGCTTCAAACTTTGAAATTATTAAGAGCAATTTTAAAAACCTAAAAGAAGAACTTAATAAAAGAGGAGTTAATGAAGTAGATGGCATCTTATTCGATTTAGGTGTCAGTAGTCCACAACTCGATTGCGACTACAGGGGGTTTAGTTACCATAAAAACGCACGGCTTGATATGCGTATGGATTTGTCTAGTGACTTTTCAGCTTATGATGTCGTTAATACTTATAGTGAAGATAAGTTGAATGATATTATTTTTCGTTATGGCGAAGAAAAATATGCAAGAAGGATTGCGAAGAATATTGTTAAAAAAAGATTAGTTAAACCAATTGAAACAACATTTGATCTCTTAGATATTATAAAGGAATCAATCCCTTTTAAAGATCGAAGAGATAAGCATCCAGGCAAAAAGACTTTTCAAGCTATAAGAATTGAAGTCAATCATGAACTTGAGGTGTTAGAAATAGGTTTAAAAGATGCCCTATCACTACTTAAAGTAGGTGGAAGAGTCGTTGTAATAACCTTTCATTCTTTAGAGGACAAGATTGTAAAAAGTATATTTAGAGAAGTAAGTGAAGTTGATCCGAAACTAAAAGGTTTACCTGATGTTCCCGATGAACTCTTACCAGACTATCGAATAGTCAATAATAAAGCAATTGTCCCAACAGAAAAAGAACTAGAAGAAAATAATCGTAGTAGATCAAGTAAATTAAGGATTATCGAAAGGATAAAATAAAAAGAAGAAAAAGGAGAGTGATAAATTGAAGAAAAGTAATAAACTTAGAAGCAGAAGAGAACGTATTCTACTTGCTATATTCTTGCTTCTATTAATCGCTACTCCCATAGTTACAATATATTTTAAGTCATCTTTGTCTGAAGTAAATATCCGTGTTGAAAAGATGAAAAAATCAATCGCTATTCAAGAAAAGAAAAACGAAAGTTTGGAAATGAAAATTAATGAATTAGCGTCTCTTGATAATGTCCAGGATATTATCAAACAAGAAGGCTTAACTTATAATAATGATAATATTAAAAATATTAATCGTTAGTAAAAACATTGTAAATATTACAATGTTTTTTTCTTTTTATAGTATAATAACCATTGGTGATTTTATGGGCAAGTTAATTATTATTTCAGGACCAAGTGGTGTTGGAAAAGGAACAATTATTAATAAATTAAAGAAAATATATCAAGATAATAATAAAAATTTATATGTATCAGTTTCATATACAACTAGAGAAAAAAGAAAGAATGAAAGAGAAGGTATTGATTACTATTTTATTTCATTAGAAGAATTCGTAAAAAAGATTAATGAAAATGGACTTCTTGAATACAATCAATATGGAACAGGTAAATATTATGGAACACCAAAAGATAAAATTTTTGATTATTTAGATAATGGTTATGATGTAATATTAGAAATAGATGTAAATGGTTTTATTAAAGTTAGAGAACAAGGTATTGATTTTACAAGTATTTTTATCGCACCACCATCTATAAATGATTTAGAAGAAAGACTAAGAACTAGAAATACCGAAACAGAAGAAGTTATTAATAAAAGACTTCTAGAAGCAAGAAGAGAACTTGCATCGATGAATTTATATGATAATATCATTTATAACGAAAATGATAGGATTGATGATACTGTAGATAGTGTTTTAAAAGTTATTAATGAAAAGAAATATGTAAAATAATTCATGTTTCTTTTTTATTGATTTTTCTATATAATATTTTTGAGGGTGTATATGAGTAAGATAAATGTAATGAGTGATGATTTAGCGAATAAGATTGCTGCTGGAGAAGTTGTTGAAAGATGCATGAATGTCGTTAAAGAATTAGTAGAAAATAGTATTGATGCCAAAGCTACTACAATTCGTATTGAACTAGTGGATAGTGGTGTTAAAGAAATTAGTGTCATCGATGATGGAATAGGAATGGATAAGGAAGATGCCGTCTTGTGTTTTTCAAGACATGCTACAAGTAAACTTCATAATATTAATGATTTATTTAATATTAATTCTTTAGGATTCCGTGGTGAAGCTCTTCCATCAATCGCGAGTGTTTCTAAAGTAACATTAAAAACAAGTAATGGTAAAACAGGTACACTTGTTAGAATAAATGGGAGTAAAGTAGAAGAAGTTAGTGAATGTGATTTAAGAGTTGGTACAAGTATTACGGTATCTGATTTATTTTATAATACACCAGTAAGATTAAAATATTTAAAAAGCTTGTATACAGAACTATCGAATATTTCTGATTACGTTAATAAGATGGCTTTGTCTTACCCAAATATCAAATTTGTTTTGATAAATAATAATAAAGAATTATTAAATACTGATGGTAGTGGTAACTTACTTAAAGTCATTAATTCAATTTATGGCCTTGCTGTTACTAAAAAGATGTTAGAGATTAATAGTAGTGATGATGACTTTGAAATTATTGGATATACATCATACCCTGAAGTAAATCGAAGTACA
>JAEEGL014813132.1_pt1 | contig 23306 bp, 23 predicted proteins | sample 9134231 | NCBI WGS metagenome assembly JAEEGL01 (sample SAMN16246548, study PRJNA631951) | gut metagenome | biome: gut microbiome; feature: rumen; material: fiber-attached | host: Bos | place: Iran: Karaj | collected 2018-10
ATAATAATAGTCATTCAAAGGCTCACCAATCACACAATCGTTGCAGATGATGGTGTTGTCGCCAATTTCCACATTGTCATAAATGATAGTGTGGTCGCCTATCTTAACGTTATTTCCAATTTTGGCCAAGGGGCTGATATGGACACCCTCGCCTGTGAATTTATCTAATGTCATAGGTTAATAATTGAATTAATATATTGTTCAGCTACTTTTCTATCTGTTAAATTCGTTGCAGTAGCAACCGCATTTTCTGAAATCCGGTGAAGTTCTGAAGGGCTATAATCAACAATGTGTTTTATAACCGCAGCAAGATCCTCAACATCACGTGCATTGCAAAGAAATCCATTTTCACCATGTTTCACAATACCATCAATTCCCTGGCCTTTGGTTCCGATTATTATGCAACCTTTAGCCATTGCCTCAACATATACCAAGCCAAAAGCCTCACGGGAACTAACCATCACAAAACAATCGACAGTTCTTACTATGTTTTGTGCCTCATCGCGCTTTAGGCGACCGTGAAAGACCACCCGATTACTCATCTCCAACTCATCTACTAAATGTCGCAGGTTATTCATTTCAGCGCCATCGCCAACAACATCAAAAGTATATTCTCTTCCATCCATTGCCTGGTGCAGAGCACGTATAGTGATATCGACATTCTTCAACTCATACAAGCTACCCACAAACACAAAATGCTTCACACCATTGACAAAACTCCGTTCAACACTTTCAATGTATTTTTCCGGGATGCCGGAATGACAAAGAAACATTGGTTTGTTATTTCCAAAATGCTTTTCGAAATCCTTTTGAAAGGCCAAAGAGCGGAACCCCCATACATCCACCGAGGTCATTAAATCTTTATAATTGTCAGGGTAGAATGATGATAGTGTGTCACTGTTCCCATGAAGAACAAGGCAAGTTTTAACATTTGGGTAATGTTTCTTAAAAAGGGGCAAAAACTGCAACTGAGGCATCGTGAAGTGTGCCGTCACCACATCAGGTACAAATCCATCTCCTTCCAATTGCTCCACCACATATTGAAAAGCCTTTTCTGCCTGCTTCTGTGAAGGAGCCTTGTGCGGAATGAACTTACGAAGGGGAACAAAAATGACAGGTATATCATCGACCGTGTATCGTTTAGGATGTCGGGGCGTGTTGGTATAAGCCACCGTGCCTGTCTTTGCTTGAATGCGCTTATTAAAAAGCTTTCCAAACCAATAATAGGGGCGAGGAAATAGAGAGTCGAAATGCACTACTCGAACATTGTACCCCATCGCCGCCCACTCAGTAGTGAAACTATGGCACACCTTTGTGCCTGCATACTCTGGGTCATTGTTGGGATAAATATTTGTTATTAATAAGATGTTTCTCATTTTCCTATTACTTTCTTTTACTTGCAGAGGACAAATCTATTTCCTGTCCCATACGCAACAGTTCTTCTGGGGTATAATAGGTCATTGTCCCACCCAAGGAAGTAAATGTCAATTCTCCAAAATAGATTTTTCCGTTGATATGATATAAATCCACCCTCACCTCCGGGAAATCTGCAGAAAGACGTGTGGCAACATCCAACATGTCTTTTAGATGTTCAGGACGTGGTATTAGGTGGGGAGCCTCAAAATGATCATTGTTGAAGATCGCCGCTTCGGGGCGATAGTTCCACTCAAGATCAAACACCGACAACGCACACCCACCACCTTTTCGACGATTGGAACACACTAAAACAGAATCAGGCTTGCCATTGAAACACCAAATCTTATAGTCTATAATAGAAGTGGAAATGGCGCGGTCTTCTTCCGTTAGTTCAAGCAATTCTTCAGCAATGATACAAGGCTTAATATTCCGATAGTGGAATTCCGTAGTACTGCTCGTAATGTCCTTCGCTAACCAACTGCTGAGCATTTCCGTGGTTTTGGCAAGGTCTAAATCATCTTTATTTGTAACGACCAACACAGTTCCAGCTCCATTGTTTGTTTTCATCACAAAACTTTTGGGAAGACTGTTCCAGTCTATATCTTCAACCTTGTCCCACTTACCATATAACTTAACAAGAATATCTCCCAATCCCTTCTCCTCCACATAGCCACGAACAGCATATTTATCAGCACAACGTGTCCAAAGACTTGTGTCACTGAAGAGCGATAGCCATAATATCTTTTCATTAAGATCTTGTGGATTGTCAAGATTCAGTTTCCTTCCAAATAATTTACGGAAACGCATTTTCGCCAATGTTACTGGAAAATGCTGATTTGAGAATCGAACCATACTGCGATACGCAGACCAATACTTTATCGGCTTCATAGTAATTAATTAATTCTTTTGGCTATTATTCAATGCTCTCTGCATAACCCAGCGGTGACTTTCACATCTGATAACATTTAGCAGATATGGCTCGTCACTGTTACCAAGTATCATGCATCCCAATAATCTGATTATGTGTTTTATCTTCATTCGGAATGAAACGCCACAAACACCTCGCAAGATACCATAACACATTCCTTTATAATGTTTTTCGCACATACCGTTAATATACATCAGATATTGAATATCATCTGACAATAATTGATTAACATAGGAGATTCTATCAGCCATCACAGTGGATTTATCAATTGAAATAGTGCCGGTGGTGTCAAATTGAAGAAAATGTTCCTGATATTGAATCACATCATTATCGTCAATCGTTATCTCAACTGCAATATTTTTATACCACCATTCTCCGTATGCAATTTCATCGAAGTAGAAATTGCCCAAGCTATAATAAATCCGTTTACCCTTATAATCCTCCCACCCCTGAGGACAATGCGGATGACTTGCAATCACCGCATCTGCTCCCCAATCAACAAGATGCTTATATACTTTTCTCCATTCTGGCAAAGGCGCATCTGTATGTTCCACTCCGGCATGAGGAAAAACAAAAAGATAATCACAATGGGCTTTAGCCTCTTTAATAATATCCGGCACATCAAGCGAATTTATCCACGCTGCGCCAAAAACTCCTTCATCCTTGTTTTCAATCGTACCAAATTCATTCTGCACCAGAGAACAAAGCCCTATTCTTTTCCCTTTCACCTCAATAATACGAACGGAAAAAGCATCCTTGGCGTTGCCAGCACCTACAGTAATCACACTTTTGAAAGCTTCAATTGTAGCCAGCCCCCCCTCAACACCATAATCCATAACATGGTTGTTGGCAAGGAGGATAACATTAAACCTGTTTTGCAACAAGAAAGCGGGAGACTGCTCTGATTGAAATAAAACTGGCCCACTTTTCTTTATTGGTTTACCATCAGCAGTATGAATTGGTGCCTCAAAATTACATATATTATAATCTGCACTATTTAGCAAGCTTACAACATCATTACCAAGACTGATTTTAGATGGGTCAATGGCACGGAAATCACCAAAAACATTTAGTTTAAGTACCATTTCTATTTTTCTTTTTTAATTAATGACTCTAAGTATTCTACAACAGCGTCTGGTGTGTTATCAAATAACTTTTCTCTCTGTTTATCACTCAAACTATTATTGTTTTCATTTTTAAGGTTAATAAATGAATCCAGCCTTTTCGCCTCATCACTAAAGCTATTCCTTTCGTTAATGTTCAATGCATTTTGATAATAGTTCAAATATGCCACAATCGGATCGTCATCAATGCGATACGTTGAGATGATGGGCTTTCCTGTTGACATATATTCGAAAACCTTGCTGGGTATCATACTCGACAAACTATTCCCAATATTCAGTAAAAAATCGGCCTCCTGTTGCATTTCAACAGCCTTTTCGTGCGGTATTGTTCCAAGTAAATGAATTCTCCCATCTTTTTCGGCAAACTGTTTCAAATCATCCATATAAGCAGATTTGCCTGCTATATACAGATGAACCTTCTGATTCTGCATGGCACAAAAAAGATTCATAAAATAACGAGGGTCGCGCACTCTCCTGGGCATCGAGCCCACATAGAAAACCACAACCTGATCATTTGGGAAGTTTGCTCTCTCTATATTTTGGATGTTGCTTTGAGGACGATAAAGTGGTATGTCCAAGTATTTCACCTTGTCGATAAAGCATAGCCGGTCTCTATAATACTCATGTTTCTTTTTTGCGGCTTTCATCATGATAATTGAATCAGCATTACTCAAAAGGCGGTTTTCAAGGTCGATATTTTTTTTGTCGTGCCTTTTTTGCGACATAAATTTTAAGGGGAAACCGCTAAGCAACGCATCAAGAAAATAGGGAACATAAACAATTCCGTCGTTAAGCTGTTGCTTTATTCTGCATCCGACTTCCAATGTATATACGCCCCCGCAAGATGCGATCAGCACGTCTGGTCGTTTTCGAGAAACTTCAGCAATTGTTTTTTCATACAATTGCTCTATACGTTCATTAATGATATCCTTGTCTGGAACGTAAAGCTTAAAATAATCAATCACTCTCTTGAATGGATTTCGCAGGCTTGACGAAACCTCCGCACCCTTTTCCAAACATTTATAGTTATCAACAGAGTCGTAAATTAGACCGTTTTTTGTAACAATTCGACAAGAATGTCCAAGCTCATTCATCCTATCTACTACAGACAAAATGCACTGACTTGTCGGCATCGTCTCTGTAAATGTATTACATATTACCAGTACATCCATAGTATTATTTTTTAGTAACCATTGAAACATCTTTGCAAATACATCCTTTGTCGTACAAGACAACAAGATAGTACATCAACAATGATAAAGCGAACGTATTCGTATCAACAAGAAATTTACCTTTAAAGTTGATAATAAGGAATGCTAACATGATAAAAATACTTAGCAGCTTCTGTTTGTGTAAAAACAAAACTTTACATACCTTATATACCATATAATACATTGGTATTGCATAGAACAGACCACCGAAACTCAATTGGTTAACAAAACCAATATCTGATGCCAACCAACCATATTCGGTCATTTGTCCGCCAAAAAGAGAATAACCGTTACCAATAAGCAACCATTGCATATCTTTAGGCAATATCAACATTTTATTCCACAAGAAACCTACCGTTGTCTCGCCAACATCACCAGAAGACATCATATCAACCTGGTTCTCAAAACTCATAATCCACCGAATCGTAGCTTCACTTGCCCCCAATAACCCTAAAATTCTTTCGATGTAAATCCAAGTTAGCGCTCCCAAAACAGCCGTAAACAATGATGCCACCATCCTGCCTGAAAAAAGGAAATATAAAAGGATGGCGACAAAAATGATAAACACACCTGTTCGGGCATTAATCAAACAAACCAGGAATGAAAATGGTATGGTCCAATAAAACCACCCATGCCCTTTAAAAAACAAGCCTAATGCCACAATCATAGCAATGACAAAAGAATACAAACTTGTCAAAGAAGCTCCGAAACCGAAGCCTCTCGAAAAGTTTTCATATCCAAGTTCACCCTCACGGTATTCAATAACACTAAATCTTACAAAATTGTCAACACTCGGTTCAATAAAACAAAGCATCGATATACCCACCGCAACAACTTCTGCTACAAGTATATATTTCACATAATCGTTGACATCCGCGCAAAACTTTTCTCCATATGTTATTAAGTAAAATGGGACAAATATCAATAGCATTATTGAGAATGCATGACTTCGGAAGGTCAGTAACTGACCGCTTGCCAGCCCTCTCAGCAAAGAGAATATCAACAGATAAACAAGTATCAAGAATATTGGACGGAATGTCCTTATGTATCTTCCGAAACTATTCCTATTTTTAATTGCAGAATATAATGCCAACGGCCATATCAACCAAACCAAATAGAGTCTAATGCTTCCTATGGCCACAGGAGGCGAAAACAGGAAGAAATAGAGAAAGAGGATGTATAAAAATTTTCTGAACCACATATTTATCAACTATTTGTTTAATAAGTTCCCGATTCTTTTAACATACATTAAAGGAGACAGCAAAGAAAGAAGTCTGTAGTATTTAGACTTTTCTTCCATGACTATCTTTTTTGTGGCATAATAGGACAAATACCTATCCCATAAAAGAAGATAGAAATGATTTTTTCTCATAAGAGGTTTGCGCACTTCAAAAAAGAAGCGGATATCGTTAAGCATTGCCGGGGACTTGGGAGTATGTGTTAATGAACCTGCACGCTGACGCCACATCACAAGCGGTTTGTCCAAGAAGAACACGCGGTATTTTTGAAAAACTGCTAGTTCGAAAGAGTATTCCTCAAAATCCCTGAAACTCTCATCAAAGCCACCCACTTCTTCCCATAATTGCTTGGTGTAGAAAATACCAGGGCCTGGCAGTATATGTCTTTGCAAAGCCGCCTTGAACTGCTTCTTCCTGTTGGTTAATTTCAGAAAATCATATTTATCTTTTTCAAGCCAATCTTCAGTTCTTTTATTCTTTTGCGTATCACCGTCGAAGAGCTGCATCCTGACCATACATATATTGCAGTCCTTTTCTTTACAGAAATTATAACATTCTTCAATACAAGATTCAACAAGCAAATCATCCCCAGCCAGAGTTTTTACCCAAACACCATTAGCAGCTTTTACACCCCTGTTCAAATTTGCCGAAACACCAGTATTAACGTCTGAATCCAAAAGAACAGTGTTCTGAAACCTACTACCATATTGCTCTAACCAGTTCTTGCAAACCTTAATCGTATCATCTTTTGAACGATCGTCAGAAATCACGAGCTCGATATTCTTGTAAGTTTGTTTGTATATACTGTCCAGCGTTTCAACTATCGTATTGGACGAATTATACGTAACAACAACAATGGAAACCAGAGGTTTTTCTAAAACTTCATGTTGCATATAAGGTTCTTTTTTGAAAGAAACAAACTATTCTTATAGTTATATTACTTTTTTCTTCTGATTTTAACCATTTCAATCATTTCCTTGTCAATCACTCCGAACAGATAGCAACAGCCAATATAGGAGCCCAAGCCAATTAACCCACCAACAAACGCCTGCAACCAGATATTACTCACAAAATGCGTGAATAACAAAACCAACCCGGACATGATAATCATTGAAAGGAAGATAAACTTCCAATCCTTAATCTGTTGCCATGCCCCATAACCAAAGAGCTTACCTGGCATATATGCGTTTATGAAAAAACAAATAAATGAAGTCACAAACGATCCTATACATATAGCCTCTACACCTAATGGAATAGTAATGACCAAAGACAATATTACCAATGGTGCTTTTGAAAAATCTATTTTCATAAACAAATCTGACCGACCTACTGCATTCAGAACATTCATGTTGATGGATGAAAGTGGAGTAAACATACGAGCAAGAAACAACCACTGCATCAGGGTAACGCAGGGCAACCACTTTTCAGTTAGAAGTATAATAACAATCGGGCGGGCGAGCAATGCACACAATACCATAATTGGAAAAATTATCATCGCGGTAAAAAACAGTGATTTCCTATAAACGGACACCATGTGTTTAGTATCATCCTGAAGATGACTTAGTACAGGGAACGTTACGGTACCGAGAACATCATTAACAGTAAATGCTATCAACGAAGAGAATTGAGATGCCCGAGTGTAGAAACCCAGTTGGTTGCTCTGATAAGCACGTCCAATAACCATAGTGCTAATATTGTTCATGATAACCGAGTAGACGCCAGTTATCATTAACTTATAACCAAAACCAAAGAGGCTTTTAAACGATTCTTTTGAAAAACGGAATGAAGGCTTCCACTTAGAATGTAACGGAAATAGAACGATAAGGATTGACGTAGTACTAAGCGTCTGCCCAACCAGAGACCATACTCCACAACCGCAATACGCCATCACTACACCAACTATACCACCAACTATAACAGAAGTGACCCTGATTTTTGCCAAGGACTTAAAGTCCACTTTGGACATCATCTTAGCTCTTTGAACGATATTAAACGCTCCCAACACAAAATTCAGAGCCAAGACTCGAGTCAATATTTTTAGTATGGGTTCATGGTAGAACTTGGCTATTAACGGAGCCGTCACAAACAAAATAGCGTAAATAGTCAGTGCTATCACTATGTTTGAAACAAATGCCGTTGAATAGTCAATATCCGTACAATCTTTCTTCTGGATCAGTGCTTTTGCCATTCCACTGTTGATAAAAACATTAGAAATGGCGATGAAGATGGCAAGCATTCCTACCAAGCCGAAATCTGATGGCATAAGAAGCCTGGCGAGAATAATACCAATAACAAACTGCACGCCCTCCATCAAGACCTTCTCGATGAAGTTCCACAGCACGCCGTTTGTCAATTCTTTTTTTACCGATTGTGCCATTTAGTTACGATAGAGGATTTGGTTGTCAATGCTATCAATAATATCATCAATAATTAGTTGGGAAGGACTTCCGTGTGGCATCAGAACATCATTAACAAACTTAGTTCGTTGCTCTTTCATTGGATCAACATTATTAATAACATTCTGTATGAATTGTTCAACTTCTTCTTTTGAATTACTAAGATAGTATTGGTTGAGACAATCAAGACCAAACTTATTAAATTGATGATCAAGTGGCAAATCATTAATAGTACGCATTACCGGTTTGTTAACATACAGGTATTCCACAATAAAAGAACCGCTGTCATGAATCATGGCATCACTTGTTAAAAACAAGTCAATATAATCAGCCTCATGAATAGTAGCATTTGGCAAATTTGCCCACAAGTTATAATATGTTTCAGTTTTCTCCTTTCCCCACAGAACTTCCAATTTGCTTCTTAATACGGGGTGTGGTTTAAAAACAAATTGAACTGACTTCTCATACTTTTTTACCATATCTATCATAAAATCGCAATATTCGAGGAAACAAGTATGTCCGAATTTCCCTTTTTCAATAGTATGATGAGGTGCCCATATTATTCTTTTCAGATTTGGGTTATCCAATCTCCATGGCTTACTTTCTGGTGTATATCTTTTATCTATCAACAATTCAATTCCGGGATATCCCGTATAAACTACATTTTGGCCATGTCTTCTCTGTTCTAACTTTGATAGTTGGAGTTCGTATTCTGTTTCCGCATATTTGCGCCATACTAAGTTATGCAAAGGCTGGTTATTACTGAACCCTTTCACAACAGAACAATTAATAAAATATGGAACATAAACCGTAAGAACATCATTTAGGTTTGATATGTAGTATCTATCGTCAATAAGCCTTTTGTAAGGGTTAGTATAAAAGACAATATCAGGGTTAAGAGTACTAATATCAACATAAGTGTCTTCTTTCTCATTATAAGACTTGATTACGTTGTAACCCAAATCTTTATAAAACCCATAGCACGACTCCATCTTTCGGAGCATGTTTTCTTTGCCAAAATTAACTACAGGACAGACTAAGATAGTCGGATTAAACCTATTATCTTTCGCCATTATATGATAAACCCCATCGTATTTCCAAGTAGAAGAATCAACTGCGAGAAAAACACAATTAAGAGTTTTTTTGCCTTTGACTCTTTTTAACGTGTGTTTTTGCATTCTTTTTGCTCGGAAAATTTGATATTCTAACCAAGTTTTATTCTGGATTAACCCCAATAATGCTTTGAATTTACCAAATAGTCTTTTACCATTCATTTTAAAATCACCTAAATATTATCTATTTTTTCAAAATAGTTTTCAACAAAAGCTATATCCTTAGGATATGTCACTTTATAAAGATTCTCCCCTCCTTCTACAAAAGTTGGCTCTATACCATATTCTTCAAAAAGCACTCGTGTTTCATCCGTCATGTCCAAGTACTTGCCCGTCTCGTATGCTTTTTTCAGCAAGTTGTAATTAAACGCCTGAGGGGTTTGCATTCGCAAACAATCATTGCGATTCAGGTAGGTCTTATCCTTCTTAATAATGGTATCAACACAAGGGGCCACAAACGTAATGGAATCGCCCTCGCAATCAATAAGCGTTTGAATCTGCTCAATAGTAACAAGTGGACGGGCTGCTTCTAACAAAAGAACTTTTTCGCATTCTTTTAATCCATTAAGTCCATTCATCACAGAGCCACTGCGAGTTTCACCACCTGGCACATCAACGCCTACCACAATAATTTGTTCTTTTGGTATCAGCTGGCATGCTTTATCATACACATGCCGCCAAAGCTCCTTGCCCCACAATTGTACAAACTGTTTTTGCTGGTGAAATCTGGTCCCTTTACCACCAGCTAATACGATAGCTCCAACTTTTTCCATACGCTCTTATTTACTCAATATTTCCCTTACCTTTTCTACCACGTCTTCTGGGATGGCTGGCGAAATCTTGCCTGTCTCCCATTTAATTTTTGGAGTCAACAAGCTGTCTTCAGGCAATGCGATATCAAAGAGACAAGGCTCATTGTCAGCAACCCATTCTTTGTAATTGACCAATTGATCATACGAATCAAGCTTTGCTCCCTTTATTCCATAGGCTTCTGCTATTTTCACAAAATCAGGTACAGTATAACCACCAGAAACGGCTGTGCAAGCAAAACGGTCTCCATGACTGAAATGCTGGGTTTCACTAATCTTACCAAGCACACGGTTGTTAAGAATAAAAATCTTTACTGGGAGATTCTCTCTCTTCACCGTTTCCAACTCTTGGATATTCATCTGGAAACCGCCATCGCCCGTAATGCAAAACACAGGCTCGTTCTTCATGGCAATAGCCGAACCAATGGCAAACGGAAGGCCGCAGCCCATAGTGCCATAACCTCCACTAATATGGATACGCCCCTTGTAACCTTTCAGCACAAGCGACTGTGCCGTCCAACACTGATGCATACCCACATCAACCGAAACATTGGCATTAGGAGGCAGCAAAGCTCCTATTGCCTCAACGGCATAGTTGCCAGGCTGCTTGTCATAATTGTCGAGCACTGCCTTGGCATCAAGGCACTGATTTCTCCATACGCTGAAATCGCCAACAGGCTCATTCATTATCTTGCGCATAAAGTCACGGGCATCGGTATGGAATTTATCCTCGTCCATCTTGATGTTGCGGCTCAACTCCGACTCGTCAATATCAGCTCTCACCAGATGGGCCTGAGGTGCAAAGTTGGCGGTATATCTTCCCACCTGACGCAGGCTTAGACGAGCTCCTACAGATACAATCAAATCACACTCGCGCATAATCATATTGGCGATACGGTTACCATGGGTACCAATAAAACCAATGTGCATATCGTCTTGTGCAAGATCCACTCCATTCATGGTAGTGAGGAGCGGAATATTTGTTTTCTTCACAAACTCGTGAACCATATCGACAGCATCAGCTGTACGCACTCCGTTACCAACGAGCAGAACGGGCTTTTTAAATACAGTCTTGAATATCATTGTCTTTACTATTTTACAGATTAATACTTAGGAATTACCATCTCTACCTGCTGAATATCGAGCGGGAAGTCTATAATAACACCGCCTTTTCTACCAAGCAGAGCCATATTGTAGGCACGGTTCACAATCTCCGAGAATCCTTCACCACTATTGGCCGTAACGGAATATTTGGTGATGTTTCTGGTCATGGATACAATGTCCATCTCCTGGAAACCGTTTTGACGAATACCCGAGAAACCTTTCATCTCGTTGGTAGGCACATTGCCGCATATACCCATGATGGGATAACCATCAAACCAAGCATCTGCCAAACCACCAAAAGCGTTTACAGCGCCAGGGCCAGAGGTGGTGAAATATACACCAATTTTGCCACTTGTTCTGGCAAAGCCATCGGCAGCTAAGGCACAGCCTTGTTCATGGTAGCAAACATGGGTGGTAATTTCGTCTTTTCTCTTATAGAGGGCATCCATAAAAGGGACGATGTATCCGCCAGCATAACCGAACACATCGGTCACACCATGGGCGATTAAAAAATCAACTAAATAATCTGAGCAATTCATATTTCTAAAGTTTATTCATTTAACAACTGTTGGACATTCTGTTTCCTAACTATCACATGTGTTCCCGAAGGATATTCCTTGCGAACGGCTTTCATGACCACTTTTGCAAAATCCATTGGTTCAAGAAGGGTGCTTTGGTCTTCGTCTGGGAACAAACTTTTACGCATCTTGGTTCTGGTTCTGCCAGGAGAAATAACCGCTGCATAAAGGCCATCCTCTGCCCAGCATTTAGTGGCCATTACCACCGCTGCCTTAGATGCACAATATTCGCTCCATGTGGCATGGGTTTCAACAGATGCGGCAGAGCCTATATTTATGATTTGCAAATTAGGGTTATATTTCAAGGCAATCCCTGTGCAATAGAATGTTCCTCCCACATTAATGTCAAAATGCTTTTTTGTATTTTCCAAATCCATTTCCTTGACCGACTTGGGAACCACATAACCAGCATTATTAACAAGAATGTCTGGCACAAATTCTTTTATAACGTTTTCGATGCTTTGCCAATCAGTAACATCCAGTTCCGCCCTTGTGGCTGCTTTTACCATATAATCTTCAGCTTCAAGCAGTTCTTTCAATGCTTGGGCAATACCACCGTTGCCTCCAGTAATTAATACTTTTTTCTTGTTCATTATCTTTAATTGTTTATTATTCTTAATAGTGACAAAGCACCATAGCCGTTATATTTAATATTAATAATTCTCACTCAATACTACGAGGTTGTGGTGTCCGCTGGGAATTGAACCATATTTGAGAGACCAGCGGACTACCACCCCCACATTTGGGGGGTATCAAGGCTGTGCGGAAGACCTTTCAACCCCATGCGGCTACAGCTACGCATAAAGACTGGGGGGGGGGGCGCAGTTATTTATCAGAATTTGCGCCAAACCATCTTGTTTACAACACCAACATACGATTGAATGATGCGGACGACTTTCGTTGATACATTTGGTTGGTGAGTTTCGGCATGCTCAGCTGCCGTTGTCGAACCACATCCACATTCCTTCGACAAGCTCAGGACCCATCAGGCACTGGTTTTATTCTTTTTGCTTAATTGTTTTAATCGTTCAATGTCTCCGTTGATAAGAGCCTCTTTCTTGGCTCTGGACCAACCGTGGAGTTGTCTTTCTCTTTTGTATGCCTGTTCAATGGTCAGATATTCTTCTGTGTAGACTAACTTTACTGGAAGGTGAGCTTTGGTAAAGCCGCAACCTCTTCCTTTATGATGTTCATTCAGTCTGTTTTCCATATTGGTGGTGCTACCAACATAGTACTCACCGTTAGAACACAGAAGAATATACGTCACTGCTGGTCTTTCCTCCATACCATTTTATTAACGACACCAACGTAAGATTGTATAATCCTAACGACTTTAGTACTTACGTTTTCGTCGGTGTAATCTGGTACTGGTATTCCTGGAAGACCGTCCTTAATCAAACTTACTGCAACATCAACGCTCTGAAGGAGACCGACGGTGTCGATGCCGCTCAATACAAAGCAACCTTTATCCAAAGCTTCGGGACGCTCTGTTGATGTGCGGATGCACACAGCCGGGAAGGAATGTCCCACGCTGGTGAAGAAGCTGGACTCTTCAGGCAAGGTACCGCTGTCGCTCACAACACAGAAGGCATTCATCTGAAGGCAGTTGTAGTCATGGAAACCCAGAGGCTCGTGCTGGATAACCCGTTTATCGAGTTGGAATCCAGAAGCCTCAAGGCGCTTGCGGCTACGAGGATGGCAGCTGTAGAGAATCGGCATATCGTATTTCTCGGCCATTTTGTTGATGGCGGTGAAGAGACTCATGAAGTTCTTCTCAGTATCGATGTTCTCTTCACGATGAGCAGAAAGCAAAATATAATTCTTCGGTTTAAGGTTTAAGGTGTTTAAGATGTTTGAGGCCTTGATTGCATCAAGGTTTTGGTGCAGCACCTCGGCCATCGGGCTACCCGTAACATAGGTGCGCTCCTTCGGGAGGCCAGTATCGGCCAAATATCTGCGAGCATGTTCGCTGTAGGCCATATTCACATCGCTTATGATATCCACAATGCGGCGGTTGGTCTCCTCGGGCAAGCACTCGTCCTTACAGCGATTGCCAGCTTCCATGTGGAAGATTGGGATATGGAGTCGTTTTGCGCCGATGACGCTGAGGCAGCTGTTGGTATCACCTAACACCAGCACGGCATCGGGCATCACCTCTACCATCAGTTGGTAACTCTTGGCGATGATATTGCCCATCGTCTCGCCCAGGTCATTACCCACGGCCTCCATATAGATGTCGGGGTCCGCAAGCTTCAGGTCTTTGAAGAAGACACCGTTGAGGTTATAGTCGTAGTTCTGCCCGGTATGTGCCAGCAGGCAGTCGAAATACTGGCGGCACTTGTTGATGACCGCAGCAAGGCGAATGATTTCAGGGCGCGTGCCAACAATGATGAGAAGTTTCAGCTTCCCGTTATCTTTAAATTTTGCCATTTCTCACTGAATTTATGTTTTTATTGTCACACAGATAACACAGATAGCACAGATATTTGCTGCTTCGCAGCTTTTTTCGTGTCTTCCATGTTTTTTGATGTTCTATTTAACTGGTTCGAAGTATGTATCGGGCTTGTTGGGGTTGAAGATCTCGTTGCAGTACATCACCGTGACGAGGTTTTCTGTTTCGCTGAGGTTGATGATGTTGTGAGTGTAGCCGGGGAGCATGTGGATGCACTGGATGTTGTCGCCCGTGACTTCAAATTCGATGATTTCATCTGTTCCTAACTTGCGTTCCTGGATGAGGCCGTGACCGCTGACCACGATGAAGAACTCCCACTTGGTATTGTGCCAGTGCTGGCCTTTGGTGATGCCGGGCTTGCTGATGTTGATGCTCACTTGGCCTGAATTAAGCGTATGAACCAATTCCGTGAAACTTCCTCTATCGTCAACATTCATTTTCAATGGAAATGAAGTTTTCTCGTAAGGCAGATAGCTTAAATAGGTCGAGTAGAGCTTCTTCGCAAAACTATTCGATGGTATTTCAGGAATCAGCAAAGTCTTGGGTTGTTCCGCAAAACTCTTCAAAAGCTCAACTATCTCACCCAAGGTCACTATGTGGGTGATTGGGCAATAACAGTAGCGGCCCTCAGCCTTAGGCATCACTTCCAAACCCTCGAACTCACAATGATGTTCCTCTCCTTTGAGGCAGGCTATCATTTCATCAACGAGATCATCGATGTAGAGCAATTCAAGCTCCACCGATGGGTCATTCACCGTATAGGGCAGGTCGTTGGCGAAAGCGTTGCAGAAGGTGGCGACGGCACTATTGTAGTTTGGTCTGCACCACTTGCCAAACAGGTTTGGGAAGCGGTAGACTAGCACTTTTGCTCCTGTTTTCTTGCTGTAATCGAGGAACAGGTCTTCGCCTGCTTTTTTGCTGCGGCCGTATTCGCTATTGCCAAAGCGACCGGTGAGACTGGCCTGCTGGCTTGATGAAAGCATCACCGGGCATTTATTCCCGTGCTTCTTCAGTGTATCAAGAAGCGTGCTGGCAAAGCCGAAGTTGCCCTGCATAAACTCTTCCTGGTTCTGCGGGCGGTTCACACCAGCAAGGTTGAACACAAAGTCGCAATCCTTGCACCAAGCATCAAGCTCTTCTGGCTTAGAATCGATGTCGTATTCATAGACGGCCTCCACGGTCACATCGCCATAGCAACGGGCCTTGCCGTCTTTGATGTTATTGAGCTGGGCGCATAGGTTCTTGCCTACGAAACCTTTTGCGCCTGTAACTAATATCTTCATATTACACTAAATTCGGGATGCCATTCAACTCGTTCTGAATGTATGTCAGGCTCGCGATTTTCTCCTTCGTCTCTTCGAGGTTCAGCCGCTTGGTGTTGTTGCTGTTAAACTCCTCGATGGTAGCCCTCTTCACATCGCCTTCTTTGAAGAACTTGTCGTAGTTCAGGTCGCGGTTATCAGCTGGCACGGCATAGAAGTTGCCCATGTCAATAGCTTTGGCGGCCTCCTCCTTGGTGAGCAATGTCTCGTACATCTTCTCGCCATGACGAATACCAATCACACGGATTTCCGGGGTGTTAGGAGCCTGGTGCTTGAACAGCTCTACCACGGCTTCGGCCTGCGTCTGGATGGTGCAAGCCGGGGCTTTCTGAACCATAATGTCACCATTATTGCCATGCTCGAACGCAAAGAGAACCAGGTCAACAGCTTCCTCAAGGCTCATAATGAATCGGGTCATGCTGGGCTCGGTGATGGTGATGGGGTTGCCTTTGCGGATCTGGTCAATCCAAAGCGGAATCACAGAACCTCTGGAGCACATCACGTTGCCGTAACGAGTGCAGCAGATTTTGGTGTTACCTGAAAGACGGCTCTTGGCCACGGCAATCTTCTCCTCTATGGCCTTGGTGATACCCATGGCGTTGATAGGATATGCGGCCTTGTCAGTACTGAGACAAATTACACATTTAACACCAGCATCAATTGCGGCATCAAGAGTATTATCGGTACCAATCACATTCGTCTTCACAGCTTCCATAGGGAAGAACTCGCACGAAGGAACCTGCTTCAGTGCTGCGGCGTGGAACACATAGTCCACCCCTTTCATAGCGTATTTCAACGTGCTCTTGTTGCGCACATCGCCAATGTAAAACTTAATCTTGTTGGCCACCTCAGGCATACGTGCCTGGAAGTCGTGGCGCATATCGTCCTGCTTCTTCTCATCGCGACTGAATATACGGATTTCTCCAATATCGGTACGGAGAAAACGGTTTAACACTGCATTACCAAAACTGCCTGTACCTCCAGTGATAAGGAGTACTTTGTCTTTGAATACTGACATAATATTACTATTTTATGAATTATCGTTTTAAATACGGATGATCAATGTCTTGTTTATCACTCTTTCATCTTCACAAACATGGTGTTATCACCAGGTACAACTGTAATGCGTCCTTCACGTAAAATCTTTTCCAAGATTTGAGCGATGAGGTCGCTGTCTGCCTTGTCAAGCTCATTACTTTCATATAATCCATTGTTGGCAGTCTTCCCTTCCTCCTTAGCCCAATAGAGGACGTATGAGCAAAGCCCGTTGAAAGTAAACTCATGCTTCTGCATGGTGATAAACTCCTCGACGAGAGTACGGAGCTTCGAGTCGGAGTAAGTGACTTTGATTGAGTTATTAACTGTCATAACCATAATATTAAAATCATGTTGATAAGGTGGAAGAACCCGCAGGGAATTGAACCATATTTGAGAGACCTGCGGGTTCACCTCCTCTATATTGTGGGGCTTTCAGGCTGTGCGGAAGACCTTTCAGCCCCTTGAAGCGGCACTGGCTGCGCGTAAAATCAGTGGCCGCTATTTCATTATCATCTTCTATATCCCTTGTTTATTATAAAATCTTTCGTTTTGTCAATTAAACCACCTAAAAATGCTAAAATATTATCTTTACACACTTGAAGATATTGTATCGATAAGTTTCTACCATAATCTTGAAAAGAACATTCGCCGTGCGCTAACTTATTCCTACAGTTTTTGATTTGTTGCATTTCCCCACAACTCAGTGAAGACAAGTCTAAACCAAGAAGAGCAAATATTTTTCGTATTTCTCGAGCATCCAAACTGCCTGCGAACACACCTTGTGATGAACTCCCTATCAATGATTTAATATCCAGATGAACAACAGATAAACCGGTAGAATAATCTGCTTGTTCTTTCAACAATTTATTACGGCTATCCTTAGAAACACTTTCTCTAAGTCTATAATCATAAGCTGCCAAAGAGGCTATTTGTATTTCATCTATCAAATCTGAATATTTACAACCTTCATTCTCTAAGGCACTGATAATAGCATTCAAACAATTAACAACTGTCGATTCGACACAGTTGTAAAGCATTAGGATAAACGATGATTTAGAGATGGCGGTATTTTCTAATTTTATTGTTTTTACATTATTTTGTGGCGGATCTATTAGTAAACGCGCTTGGTGGTCTATAATATCCTCCAAGAAGCCATAGTACAAGTCTATCTCATCCTTGTGCTCTTGAAATGTATTCTCGACTTGTATCATGGTATGAGACTCACTTTAAAAGGGCATCACGGATATACAATATACGACCTTTTATTTGATCGGGCGAATAAGCTTGTTTATTACCGACATTACCCATTGTAAAAGCATCAAACTCCTTTGAATTCAAAATCCGATCCATCTTTTCTTGTGAACAAACGAGAGAAGGATTTTTCTTTAATGCCAATAAAACGCCTACAGATATCGCCTCAAAAATAACACGCTTGGTTTGCGGATTGTGTCTTCTTCTAAAACCATAACGCGATGCCTTCTTTACAAAACCCAAAACAGCCTCAAAATCAGCATAACACTGGCTGAGATACATTTGTTGCCATTGTTCGCCTTTACTCTGCAATTCTTTATTTTTCTTGTCAAGAAATTCATCCAAAAACCTTGCAATCCCTTTACCGTGCGGGAACTTGTCATACGACTCTGATAAAGCGAAAAATCGAAGAATAAGTTCCTCTCTTTCTTGCCGTTTTTCAAGCCAATGGTCAATCGGTGCAAGTTCAGCAAATAACGGATTCTTGGCACATTGCTGGTAAATGAATGTATTAAATGGCCCAATGTATATACCCTTTCTTTTCTCCATTGGTTTCAACAAATCACTACCTCGATTTATGCGCTCAAACATATCCTTCTTAACCTCATCTGTGGCTTCCTCCGTCAAAACTATCATGCGTATTGGCAAATCGGCAAACTTTCCTCGCCTTGAAGGATCAAGATCTGAAAACTTGAAGCCGTTAAGCGTATTAAGTTTTTCCAAACCTTGAAGTATGAGCTCATTATTCATAAAAGCATTAAGGGTTCTTATACGCTGCGAACCATCAACTATTTCCCAAACGCTGTTTTCGTTCTCTGCTACAAATATCAATGGAATAGGTAATCCCAGCAAAACAGATTCAATAAACCTTGACTGACGAACCTCATCCCAAGTAAAATCTCTCTGGTATTCTGGTATCCATAAAGAGCTATAAAATTTTCCTTGTTCTTCCTTACTCATCTCGGAATCATAGTCCAACCCTTTCTGGTACTTTTGTACAATAATTTCGATTGTCAGTTCACGTATATCGTATCTGACTGTTTTTCGCAACTCATATATCTGCCTTTCGGCCTGTTCAACTCTTTTTTTATCTATCATATTTTTCTAATCATTATCTAAGAAGCATTTACACTTTTTCGTAGAATTATAACTATTCTTCCTTCTTGAAATACAACTGGTAATACTCCATCCCCGTCTCTTCGTCGTAGCCCTTCTTTATCATTCCCTCGCCGCCATGCACATAAATGTGGAAGTTACGGTCGAGCTTGATGACGCTCTTCATGGAGCGTTGCGACTTCTTCACGGCACTTTCCGATATAGCGAAGCTCTCGGCAGGCTCCAAGTCGTTCTTGGCCATATAGTCATCCACATACTGCCCAAAGTCGGCTGAAAGCAACTCGACGCCCATCACCTGCTGGTTGAAGTCGTCCATGGCGAAGGTGTCGTTCTCCTTGAAGTAGCGCAGGGCTTTGTCCATCAGCTCGGCCTGCTCACCGCGTGACACCTCCTGCGTAGCAGGCAGCTCCTTGGTGATGAAGGCCTTGGTGGCGTTGAGGAAGGTGCGGGTGTGCTGATACTCGTCGGCACAGGGCTTGGCCTGCAAGAAATCGTCCACCCAATACTTGGCCTCGGTGCGGTTGGTGTTGTCGATGATGGCCATGCGGTAGCCCTCGCCAACATCGGTGTTGAAAATCAAGGCGGCTTTGTCCAGTTTGTTGACATTGATACCCGTTTCCTGTTCCAATCCATTGCTTCCGTTTTGGGATACAACCTTCAGATAGGTGTCTTTGTTTTCTGATTTGAAAAGTCCAACCGCATCCGTCTTGATACCATTCACCTCCACTTCCTTAAAATAGGCCACACAAAACTCGCCGCCTTTTATCTTACTGTGTTCCGATTGTTCATACAACTGGTTGGCCAACATAACAGAGGCCTGATGCAACGATGCGGGGTTGCTGAATATGCCGGAAACCACCTTGTAAACAAAGTTAAACTCAAGCCCGCTGTGATGAAAGAAGCAAAAACGCTCATCGCTCTTGAACGAAGATGTGAAATATTGAGTCAACACAGGGCGTAAGGACTCGACAATAGGCATAGAGGATTCGGATAAAAATACACCCTCATCCAAAGATTTATTGCCAACGATATGGAGGCTTACTGCCTGCAACGAAGTGTTTTCAGCGTATATCATTTCGATTTCTTTATCAACATATAAAACAACTTGACAAAGGTCATCAGGTCAACAATCAACCATATTGAACCAAATGCAAGCAATGCAATCACCAACCTTCCGCCAAGGGTACACAATTTTGGATTGATTGACGACAAGAAGGAATGAATCCATGAATAATCAACATAACCTATTACAAGGGTTACTATGGAAAGGACAAATGAAAGGACAACTATCTTTTTGTTATAGTCAATGAAACGGTTGTATATTTTGGCTGAGTCACGCATTTTCTGGATAACCGGTCCGTCACCCTGAAGAATGATTCCCAACAATGTCAACAGAAAACCAAAAATGCAGGTGGTCAATTGTGGCAAAGCCCTAATCATATCAATGCTCCTGCTGTAGGCAGGATTCAGAAAGAACACGCCCACTGCCACAAGAGCACCAAAAAGAATGCCCAAATAGTTTTCCCTTATTTTTGAAAATGTTGCCATGGGGGTAAGAATTAATGGCCTAAAATCTGTCGTATCTCAGGAAGAATTCTTTCATATATACCCTCTATGCCGCTTTTTCTTTCCCGACCTTGAAGATTGGTGTTGATTTGGATGTCCTGGATACGGAACGATTCCTTGAACGCATCGGTCAGCAAGTCAACCGGGCGGCACTTGTTCGGTTCCTCTGCATCGTCGGTATATCCCTGCACTTCAAGTCTCTTGATGTTACCTCGCCCGAACCTCGCCAAGACCTTGTCAACAATGCTTTTCACCATATTGTGAGAAAGTCCGTTGGGGTTCTCTTTGCGTGCGAACACTGTCTGTTCGAACACTATGGAATTGGCATTGCTTCCGGCAGCTGTGGCTACAGATGCCCGAATCCAATTCTCAATGGAGTCTTCGTTTTCTCTGAAATTGTTGACCAAACCCTGTGGATTGACCAACTCAACGCTAATTTTCTTATAGTAGTTCATCCGCAGCATTCGGTTGTATTCGTCGCGGCGGGCAAACACAGGGAAAAAGAGGTCGAAACGGGTTCTCTCATCCTCTCCTTCGGCAGGATTGTTCCAAAAGTGGTAGATAGCCTCGGTAAGCTGACGAGGGAAGCATCCATTCTTGTTTATTTCGTACAAAAGTACATTGCGAGTTTTGTCGTAAAGAAACACATTGGCATAGGCAAAGCCTTCCGTTCTTGTGTCAATCTGCACTGGCGAAAACTCGCCTGTACGCTTGTTGCGTTTAGGCGGAATGTCAGAGTCCTGAGTGGTGATAACCAAACCTTCCACATAATCCTCGCTTATCGGATCGTTGAACAAGGAAACGTGGAAAGATTTCTCACCAATACGATACTCGCGCCCTTCGGCATTCATAAAAACAAGTACATCTTCAAATAAAACCTGATTCTCACCCTCTTGTACAGTAATACGGGGAGACAATACATCAACATAACGAGCTTTCGTTGCCATAAAACTATTTATTTGTAGAAGCTATTTGAGGTGTATTCGGGTTGAAACACTTCAATAAAGCATTGTTGTACAGATATTTACAAGCACGATTTACGCTAAAAACAGAGGTTTTTCAATTTGTAGAAGATAGCCCGATTGGGGCAAGAAGATGATAAGCCTTGAAACAATGGTGGAGCGATTGATAATCATAGAGTTACATACTATCAGAAACTCCATGCCATAAAGGCACCGTAAGCCTACCCTCTTCTTACCCTCGTCTTTGCCTCGTCTTAGCGTCTTCTTACCCTCTCGGTAGCTTACCGCTTAAATATGCTCTTCCACCCCACGGAAATGCACGTTGAGCTCGTGCAGGTGCTCCAGCAAGGTACCCAGGGGGGTGCCCTCGGTCATCTTGGCGAAGGCGTTCACATCCTTGGGGAAGCACTTGCCGCCGTAGCCGTACTTACCGTCTGGTCCTGGGACGTAGGTGTGGGTGTCGTTGATATAACCCGAGAGGAGCACTCCAGTGTGCACCTTACGCCAGTCGGCTCCCATCTGCTCGCAGTATTCGCGGCAGGCGTTGAAGTAGGTGACCTTGTAGGCCCCGAAGACATTGTGCATGTACTTGGTGAGCTCGGCCTCAAGAGGGGTCATCACGGTGAACTTCTTGCCGACGAAAATCTTGGTGAGCAGCTCATGTGCGCCGGTGAAGACCATCGTCTGCTTCTTGAAGTCTTCGATATGGGTGCGCTCGGTGAGGAACTCGGGCATATAGCATACCTGGTGGCCGGTCTCCTTCGAAAGTCGGTCACTGGTGCCAGGGAGGATGGTGGTACGCACGAAGACGGGCACATCAGGGAGTTTCTTGATGAGCTCTGTCATGAGACGCAGGTCTTGCGTGCCGTCGTCCTCGGTGGGCACATGAATCTGCAGAAAAGCAATATCGATATTGCTCAGGTCATCGTTGTAGCCCTTCGGGGGATCACTGATGAAAAGTTTGCATTCCGGGTTGTTGTGTTCCAACCAATCTTTGAGGGCTCCACCCACGAAGCCGCATCCGATAATTCCAACGTTAATCATTGTTGCTACTTTTTATATATATAAATTACAAAGGATAAATCAATCTCGTTTGAATATATCTCTAGTATATACCTTGGCTTGCACGTCATCAAGACAAACATCATACCTATTCGCTATGATAGCCTGGGACTGGGCCTTGAATTTGGCCAGGTCGTTAACGATGAGGCTGCCGAAGAAGGTGGAACCGTCTTCGATGGTGGGCTCATAGATGATGACTCGGGCACCCTTGGCCTTGATGCGCTTCATCACACCTTGGATGGCGGACTGGCGGAAGTTGTCGCTGTTAGACTTCATCGTGAGGCGATAGACACCAATCGTTGGAATTCTAATTTCTGACTTCTGATTTCTAAGTGCGGAATCGAACTCGTTATTTTCGGTGTAGGCGTAGTAGCCAGCCATCTTGAGGACCTGGTCGGCAATGAAGTCCTTGCGGGTGCGGTTGCTCTCGACGATGGCGGACATCATATTCTGCGGCACGTCCTCGTAGTTGGCCAGGAGCTGCTTGGTGTCCTTGGGGAGGCAGTAGCCGCCATAGCCGAACGACGGATTGTTGTAGTGGGTACCGATGCGGGGGTCGAGGCCGATACCGTCGATGATGGCCTGGGTGTCGAGACCCTTCATCTCAGCGTAGGTGTCGAG
>JAEEGL013194025.1_pt1 | contig 23305 bp, 23 predicted proteins | sample 9134231 | NCBI WGS metagenome assembly JAEEGL01 (sample SAMN16246548, study PRJNA631951) | gut metagenome | biome: gut microbiome; feature: rumen; material: fiber-attached | host: Bos | place: Iran: Karaj | collected 2018-10
CCTTACGATGAAGTGGTTGTACGCCGGAGTCCTTCTTACAGCGAGCAGAAAAATGTATCTATTACAGGTTGCGTGAATTTCGAAGGTTCGTATTCCATGACCAGCAAGAATTTCCGACTGAGCGACTTGGTAAAGGCCGCAGGAGGCGTGACCTCTTTGGCTTATACCAAGGGAGCCCGTTTGAATCGTGTTATGACACCCGATGAGCGCTTACAGCGCGAAAGTTCTCTGCGAGCTGCACAGATTCAGTTGTACGAAGAGTCTCTTTCGAGCGATAAGGAGTTTAATAAAGCGAATGCAGATACCCTGTTGCAGATGAAAATGGATTTGGGAACAACCTATCCTGTAGCGGTGAATCTGGAAAAGGCAATGGCAAGTCCCGGTTGTCCCGATGATATTGTGTTGCGTGAGGGCGATCAGGTGACGATACCCCAGTTCAGTAATACCGTCAAGGTAAGTGGTGAGGTTAGTTATCCCATCAGTATGAATTACAAAAAGGGAGAGCGCCTGAGCTATTATATCAAACGTGCCGGCGGATATGGCAATAGAGCCAAGAAGAACGGTGTCTATGCCATTTACATGAATGGTGCAGTACAAAAGATTAACAAAGCGGGCACAAAGAGTATAGAGCCTGGTTGCGAGATTGTTGTGCCTACCAAGAAACAAGGTAAGAAGATGAGTTCTGCCGAGATTGTTGCCCTCACCTCGGGTGCAGCATCCTTGTCCAGCGTAATCATTGCCATTATCAGCTTAATCAAGAAATAGTAAAACGACAGAAGAATGAGCAAGAATAATAATGCAGATATAGATGTACTGAATCAGGCGGTACAGATACTGAAGGCAAAGAAGAAGTCGTTCATAAAGATTCTGGCCGTCACTTTTGTTCTTTCGTGTCTGATAATTTTTCCACAGCCCAGGTATTATACTTCTGAGGTGAAGCTGGCTCCGGAATATGGCTCCAGTTCTCCTGCTGAGGGTATCGGATCACTGGCTGCGTCTTTCGGATTCGATTTGAGCAATATGCAGAACACGGATGCCATTTATCCCCTGCTTTATCCCGAACTCTTTGAGTCTCCAGAATTCCTGGTACCTCTTTTCCGTATTCAGGTGAAGACGGCAGACGGGAAGATTAGTGCCAATTATCACGATTACCTGAAGAAACACCAGAAGAAGAATCCGCTTACCTACCCTTTGCGAATGTGTCTTGGGCTTGTGCAGAAACTTTTTGAGAGCAGTTCAGACACAATCTCTGTCAAAGTGGGTACGGCAATCAATCCTTTTTGGATGAGCAAAAAAGATTTTTCGCTGATGTCTGAAATGGCAGAAAAGGTAACATGTTCTGTTAACAAGAAGAATAATGTTGTCTCGATTATAGTCAAAGACCAGGATGCGCTGGTTTGCGCGACATTGGCAGACAGTGTAAGGGCACACTTGCAAGACTTCATTATTAACTACAGAACCAGCAAGGCGCGTCAGGATGTGGTTTATTATCAGGGTTTGCGAGATAGTGCCCTCATAGAATATGATTATGCCATTGCCAGATATAGCAAGTACTGCGATAAGCACCAGAACGTAATTCTGCAATCGGTTATTTCCGAGCGTGACCAATTAGAGAACGATATGGCACTGAAACTTACCAAATACCAGACTGTAAGCGGGCAGCTCGAGAATGCCAAGGCTAAGGTACAGGAGCAGACCCCTGCCTTTACTGTAATCAAGAGTCCCATCGTTCCTGTCAAGCCTGCGGGGCCCAAGCGTATGATATTTGTGGCCTTTATGCTTATCTTGGCAACATTTTGCACTACCATGTGGTACCTAAGACGTCTTATCTTGTCAGAACTTATCTGATTGCTGAATGGAACTTACCAACCTTGAGCCGCTTCCAATACTGGTTTTTTCGAACTTGTTGATGGTTGCTTTCTTGCTCCTTTTGGGCAGAAAGGGGTTGAGTGAGCCATATACCTTCAGACCTTGGCGCAGATACCTTATGATTCTTGTATCTTTGGTATTCTGCCTTTTTTCTTTTTGGGGAACCGACTGGTTCCATTATGCCGAGATGTACTTCAACATCCTGTATGTCAGCGGTTTCAATACTTCGTTAGAGAGTGTGTACAGCCTCATAGCTGTTATATCGCCTAATTATCTGGTTTTCCGTGCTATTATTTGGGGCGGTGCACTTTTTTTCCTCTGCCTGCTTTTTAAGCATGTCAGCGTAAGCGGTGATTTGCTTCTTGCCATCTTCTGTGCCCTTTGGCTGATAGACTTCGGATATGGACGTGTTGTTTTGGCTTATACGCTGATGTATGTCGGTGGTTCTGTCCTGATGAAGCCTTTGAACGGCAAGATCCTGTTGTCCATAATGTTAGGAGCCGCTTTACTGGCCTTATCGTTATTCTTCCACAAGACAGCCTTTTTCGGTGTTACGTTGATTGTCTTGGCTTTGTTTCCCCGTTTGCTGAACAAGCGTACCTTTATGTTGGTAATGATAATGTATCCCTTTGTCCTGTTGCTGGTACAGTTGCTTTTGATGCAGTTTATGGATACTGCTGTTGATTACAGCGAGCGTAACTCGTCCTCTGCCGCCGGGCAAACATATCTTAACGAGGACACTCGGGAAATTGGCCTTGCCTATCTGCTTCATTTGATTTTGCGACATATACCTTATTACACTGTGGCCTGGATTGCCTATAAAATGAATGTTAATAAGCAAGAAGTTAGAGAAGTTAAAGAAGTTAAAGAAGTTAAAGAAGATGAGGAAGATCAAGAGGTTCAAGAGGTTCCTTCTGAGATACGTTTCTTCTCGCGTTTAACAGTTTACTGTGTGCTTGTTTCCACCATCTTCCTGTTCGATTTGGGTGCCAACACACTAACGCTTTACATTCGTTTCATGATGTACGGTTTTATTCCTGCCTGTGTGGTATTGGCTTGGGCATGGCAACACAGGTACTATCCGCGTTTGGTAAAGCTGACATTCCTGTTCGGGATGGCAGGGACATTCTATGCATTGTTGTACTCTTTTTACATATCCTATCTGGGTGTGGCGGAATAAGATTAAAGAAACAGAAATAATGAGAATCCTGCATATACATCCATCTATGTTGTCCGGCGGAATCGAGGCAATGATTTGCGCCACAGCTGCAGAAATGGCCAGACAAGGGCACGATGTAACTTTCTGTTCTATCTATCAGCCCAAGCCCGATGATATCTTTTGGTATCAGTTGCCGGAGTCGGTTCATAAAGAAACGCTGGGTAAGCAGAGTACAGGTTTTTCGTTAAAGGAGGTCTTTTCTGTATATCGTTTTATACGGGATGGGCATTTTGATGTCGTCCAGCTGCATGGTTTCTTCTATTACTTCTTCTTTGCCGTATTGCTGCTTCCGCGTCAGAAATTCTTCTATACTTTTCATTCCGATGCGAGCAAGGAGAATTTCAAGTGGGACACTCGTTTCTTCTGGTTAAAGAAACAGATGTTCCGTTTGGGAAGGGTACGCGCAATTACCATATCTCCTGCCAGTCAGCAGTCTTTTCTGGAATGCTACGGTTGTAAGAGTGCGTTGTGCATGAACGGCATTCCTTTTCCTTCTGTTTCAGCAGACCGTAATGCTGTTGATGAAGCCCGTATCACTCCCCATACCAAGGTTTTTTTGCATCCAGGGCGTATTACAGAAGCTAAGAACCAGTTGGTGTTGGTAAAGGTGTTCGACAGACTTATTAAGGAAGGATGGGATGTGGTATTGCTGATTGCCGGCAACGAAGAAGATGATGATATCCTGCAGCAGATTCGTCCCTATTTCTCAGACCGTATAAAATTCTTGGGTTTGTGTACCAATGTGCCTTCCATGTTGGCGAAAGCCGATGGTATGTGCTTGCCGTCTGTATGGGAAGGGTTGCCCGTAACACTGCTGGAGTGCTTGGCTGTGGGAGGTGTGCCCATATGCAGCCCAGTAGGTGGTATTGTCGATGTGGTGGAGAGCGGCAAGAATGGAATACTCTCCAAGAGTAGCAGCGAAGAAGACTACCGTCAGGCCATGTTGCAGTTCCTTGCACTTACAGCCGACGAGATAGCTCAACTGAAACAACAGTGTGCCGGTTCTTTCCAACAGTACCACATAAGCAATACGGTACAGAAGTATTTACAGGAATACGCACGTTAATATGGAGAATAAAAGAACCAGACAGATAGAAGTAAGTGTAATCATTCCTGTCTATAAGCCGGAGAGTTTTTTGTGGGAATGTCTTTCGACGCTTGACCGTCAAACGCTCGACCATTCCCGTTTCGAGGTTCTTTTAATCCTGAATGGTCCCAGGGAACCTTATATGTCTCAGATAGAGGATTTCCTGAAAGAACATCCCAGCCTCTTATGCAGGCTGATCTATTCGGAGAAGAATGGTGTAAGTCTGGCACGTAACATAGGCATGGACGAGGCAGAAGGCGAATATATCTGCTTCCTTGACGGCGACGACCTTGTAACAGATAACTATCTTCAGGCGTTATTGGCTATTGCCACACCTGATACCATGGCTTTGGCGAATGTCTGTGCTTTTGACGATGGAGAGCACACAGAGCGTCCCATTTATATATCAGAAGATTTCAAAGAGAATCAGAGAAATGTGCCCTGTGTTTTGGCACGCAGGTATTTCTATGTGTGTTGGGGTAAGGCTATTCATAAGGATATTATTGGCTCCCGCCGGTTCGATGTTGCGCTTCGGAACGGAGAAGATTGCCAGTTCATGCTGCTGATTTCCGACCGTGTTCAGCGAGTCAGTTTTACAAGTAGCGATGTAACCTATAAGTACAGGCAGCGTCCCGGCAGTGCCTTCTATGGGAATAAGTCCGCTTGGTACCATCTCTCTAACATGATGGTTCGTCTTTGTAAGGCAACAGGGGTATATTTGTCTGCTCCGTGCAGATACTCTTTCTGCTTTTATGCCAAATACATGCTGGCCACCTTTATGGGCGGCATACGTCAGATTCTTCACAAGAAACAATAAACCAATTCCTTTTTGACATGAAACAGTCACTTTTTTTTCTGCTTTTCTCCTTTCTTCCCTTTTGTCTGAATGCCCAGGATGTGCAGGGTGTCATTTCGCGCCTTAAGCGAACAGCTGCAGCCGGAAAGGTGTATATGGGGCATCACGATGATACCTTCTATGGTAGGAATTGGTCGAAGGGAGCGTGCGAGAAAAGCGATTTGGAAGAACTCTGCGGACACAGGCCAATGGTGCTGAGTCTAGATTTCTGTCCGTTAGAATTGCAGAACGGCTACTATATGTCAGGTTCCACTTGGGAGCAGCACCATAGAGCTATAGTAGAGCAACACCGCCGGGGAGGTATCACCACCATATCCTGGCACATGTACAATCCTGCCACAAGTAAGGATGCATGGGATGTGTCCGATTACAAGACGGTTCGCAAGATTCTCAAGAATTCGGCAGCCCGAGAGAGGTTTATCCATTTTCTGGATCTTGCTGCCGATTACATTCTTACATTGAGAGATGATGAAGGACAACTCATACCTCTTATCTTCCGTCCTTTCCACGAGTCGCAGGGCAGTTGGTTCTGGTGGGGGCACGACCTTTGCACTAGTCGCGATTTTATTAAACTTTGGCGTTTTACTCACCAATATCTTAGCCTGAAAGGATGCACCAATCTTCTGTACTGTTTTTCCGTAAGCGGTGTAACCCATTCGACAGTTGATTATCTGGAACGCTTTCCAGGACCCGACTATGTGGATATTCTTGGTACGGAGGTTTATCGCGATAATTCCCTTGCCGGTGGCATAGAAGCAAAACGGACTGACTTTGTCCGTCGTGCCCGCCAGAATCTTTCCGTTGTTCAACAGTTGGGGCAGCGTTGGCAGAAACCCATCTGCGTTGCTGAGAGTGGGGGAGAGAATGCGGAAGATCCGGAATGGTGGACACGTGCAGTCCTTCCTGCCCTTCAGGGATATCCTGTTAGCTACATCAATTTCTGGGCTAATCAGCCTATCTCCTTTGGTGGGGGAAAAGGCAAGGCACATTGTACTTTCCCTGGTGCCGTTGATTCTCAAGACTTCCTGAAAGCACTGAATACCGGAAAACTGGTGATGTGTAAGTAAAAACGGCTCTGTGCTGCCTCCCGTGTGTATGGGACAAATCCAGTGAATTCCCGTTTTTGTTGCTAATGGGTTGACCCATTAGTAACAAAGTAATGGAAGCCTGTTTAAAACAAGGAATATCAACTGTCTAATTCTTTGGAATCTTTACCAAAGCACTGACGATAAAGGTTACCATGCAGCAGAGGCAGACAAAGGAGAAGAACATAAGGAAACCCCAACTGTCAGCCAGATAACCTGCAAACATACCCGGTATCATCATACCTAATGCCTGAAAAGCAGTACAAATGCTAAAGACGGAAGTACTCTTCTCACCCTTGGCAAAATAAACCAAGAATAGGGAGTAGGCTGTAAAGCCAAAGCCATAGCCCAATTGTTCCAAAGCAACGCATGAATTGATAATCAGCATATTGGAAGGTTGTGCATATGCCAAATAGACATAAACAAGATCTGGGAGGGAGATTGCCAGAATCATAGGCCACCACCAACGGCGCAAACCATTACGGCTGACAAGCCATCCTCCAATCAATCCACCTGCAAGGAGTCCGCATACACCGATTGTACCATAGGCAAAGCCCACAGTGGCTGTACCGAGTTCCAGTCCTCCCTCACCTATTGTCCTGAGCATAAAGGGCTGAGCCATCTTAGCCAACTGGGCCTCAGGAAAACGGAAAAACAACATAAACAACAAGGCAAAGACAATGCCAGGCTTTGAGAAAAACACGCGCAGAGTCTCATAGAAAGAGAAAAGGAGGGCCACCACCCCTATCTTCTCGGAGGGGGATGAATTATCTTCCACTTTGGGCAGAATGCGACTATGCCACAGGGCTAAGAGAATCATGATGGCAGCCATAAGCAACAAGGTGATGCACCAAGCAACAGGAATGGAGAAGGCCGTCTGCAACCAGCCTGCCATAATAACAATTACTCCCTGGCAGAAAATGCTACCTATACGATAGAACGTACTGCGGACACCTACATAGAGTGCCTGGTCACGTTCGGAAAGCCCTAAAATATAGAAACCGTCTGCTGCAATATCATGCGTAGCACTACCAAAAGCCATCAGCCAGAAGAAAGCCAAGGAACCACGCAACCACCATGATGCATCAAGCGTAAGAGCAACTCCAGCTAAGGCTGCTCCAATAAGAATCTGCATAGTAAGAATCCACCAACGTTTGGTCTTGAGGGCATCTACTAGCGGACTCCAAATGGGTTTTATGACCCAAGGAAGATACAACCAAGAAGTATATAGTGCCAACTCGGCATTGGTAAGCCCCATGTTGGTGTACATGATTACAGACAAAGTCATCACAGCCATATAAGGCAATGCTTCAGCGAAATAAAGGGTTGGTACCCATAAAGCTCCTTTGTTGGTTTTCATGGCTTATTTATTTTATTCTTATTACTCTTATTCCTAATACTGAGGGATGTTTCTGAATATATTGGTAGAGCGTCATAGGCTCTAGCACAACTTTCTTGTGTATGCTGCTGGCATTCAGCAGATGAAGTTTTCCGTCTTTTCCCCACTCGGCAAATCCTACATGGCTTACGTCCAGTCCGCTCTTTTGGGTTACTAGGGCAAGAATGTCTCCATCCCTAACGTATTTCAGTTCCTTTTCCGATTCGTTCAGCAGACTGGCGGGAATATACCGAATCTCTGTGCCGGAAACAGCTTTCTCCTGCTGAGCTATTTTCTTGATGTCTTCGGGCTTATCCTTCAGCATAGCGTACTGATCGGGATTTGTACTCATATAATTGAGTTGTAACAACTGGGTGGCAATAAATGGAAATGCTGTTGCTGTCTGTTCTTTTACCAAGCCTAGACGTGTGTTGCTGTCTATCCACTGACTGAAATAATGATTGCGGCTGCAATAACCGTCCAACTTGCCATTATTGTATCTGATTGTTAACAGCCACTCCAGATAATCGTCCCAACCTAATCCATCGTGCTTAAAAGCCAGCGTCAGCGCTGTAACGGTCTCGACAAATGTGGTGCAATCCAGTTGTCTGAGGTTCACCACCAACTCTTCTTCCTTATTGACTTCTAGCGTATGGCCTACATACGGAATGCCTAGAAACTGATGGGCAAAATAAAGAACTGTATTCTGGTTTTTGAGGTGCTGTCGGGCCTGCAGAAGCAAATCGGAAACCCGGGTACTGTCTTCCCACTCATAAGTAATAGCTGAGACGTGGAAGCTATGTAACCCAAACGTTAACGAAAACAAAAAAAGAAATCGAAAGTCCTTCATATAGCTTATACACCTGTTTTAGTTGTTGAATATCCTACCAAACGGTCGTAACGGGCTCCCTGACCTCTATAATAGACCAAAACACTATACTCGTTTTCTGTCTGGTAGAAATCACCCTCCGTCCGAGCCGTTGAACCGTCTTCCTGTCTGTACTGATAGCTGTAGTAGCCCTGTTTCAGCAATAAGCCGACGTGATACTGCTTATGGAGCTCGTCATACTCCATCTTACAGTCAGGGTGAAATGATTCGCCTGTCCAAAGTCCGCAGACATAAACATCTCCACCCGGAAGTCTGGGAGTTTGCAGGAAGAAATGCACCACCACATACTCGGCAGTAATGTCATCATCTATATCGTCGGAGCTCCTAAGTACAAATACACCGTTCTGGTCCTTGACAGAGGTGTAATTATGCTGAGGCTGTTCGGCAAAGAGGGTGGCATGGTAATAAGGGTCGAACCATTCTATGCGTTCCACACCCATTGCGGTGCGATGAATATCCAGAATCTCGAACCTGTGGAACTCGCTTCCAGCAGGGAAGATAAGGTTCCGGTTATGTGTAAACTCTATGCCTGCATTGTTACGGATATTGGGAATGAGTTCCGTTACACGGTTGTCCCAGCGTCGGTTCTGGAAGACCACAACCTTTAGCTCACGCTGAGGATCAATCACATTGAGTGTTCCGTAGCCGACGCCAAGTGTCACCTGCTGGTGGTCTTTGTTGAAATCCACATCGGTATTGCTGCTCACCTGTGTCCTGATGTTTGTTACATTCTCGTACATGCAGAACTGGACCTCCAGCACAGGTGTGTCTTCTGATATGTTATCGTCCTCATGGAAAATCTGAAGACGGTAGTTGCCGCTTAGCAAAGGGCGCAGTTGCTGGTTGGGCAGTCGCAGACGGTAGTGTGTGTATATCTGGGTGGTGTTAAAACTCTTCTCGTAATCCTCTACCAGCTGATTGTTGAGTCCCGTCATGAAGTCGCTTTCGAATATCTCGTCCGACGGTTTCCATTCGGCATCGCAATGCTGCAAATGATAGATGTATCGCTGGTAGTTATGACTCATCTCGTCCCATTCGATAGACAGAGAGTGCCTTTTTCTTAACGACAAGATTGGAGGTAGGGTGGGGTCGTCGTCCACAATTACAGTAAGAGTTCTGACATTCTCGTCATAGATACGCTGTACCTGAGCCATTGCCAGGCATGGAAGGAACAGAAATAATAAAAATACTCGTTTCATGGTTGTTTTTTTAGGTTAGGTCTTCTTCGCCCTTCAGTCGGGGCAGAATCCAATGGTATTTAACGGCAAGCACCCTTATGAGTATTACTGTGAGGCTGCTTAGCAGGGCATTCACCTCGAGAGACAATCCCAATTTGATACCTGCAACATAGATTAAACCACCGGCCACACAAGCCAACGCGTATATCTCCTTGCGGAAGATGAGAGGTACCTCGTTGATAAACACATCGCGGATTACACCGCCTGCGGCACCCGTTATGGTTCCCATGGTAATAGCCGTCCAATAAGGAAAGCCCATATTCAGGGTTTTCTCAATACCAATAACATTAAACAGTGCCAGTCCTATGGTGTCGAAAATGAACAGGGTATTCTTCTGGCGAATGAGATACTTACCATAGGCCATTACCCATATAACAGCCAAGCCGCAGCAGATGAAATAGATACTGTTAGTCATCCAGAATGGGTTTACACCTAACATCAGGTCTCGCATGGTTCCTCCGCCAATGGCTGTGGACATACCTACAATCCAGGCACCGAAGACATCGAAGTGCTTAGCCGACGCCAAACGGATTCCGGAGAGTGCAAAGGCAAATGTCCCGATGAACTCTATTACGACGAAAGATGTTGGAAGCCGGAGTGTGGTTCCCATCTCCTGCAAAATATCAAGTAACCACTCCATCAGTCGGAAACCAGTCCAAGTTCTTTCCACTTTTCTGCCATCTCACTTGCGTCATTCAGTGCCGTCTGGGCATCAATATCATATTCCTTACGGAGCAAATCTGCCAACTCCTGATAAGTGAAGTCCTTGCCGACAACCGCATTCCACATGTATGCTGCTGAGTCGTTCATGCTGATGACTTTACTGAAATCGATATTCTTGCGACCATAGGCTACAATAACATTCTCGTCACATACCTTGCGGAGTTCGAACCCTTCGTTAATTCTCATATTTGTAATTTACTATTTACGATTTACTATTTACGATTTACTATTTACGATTATATGAGCGCTTTGTAGATGAAAAGCAGATAGCGTCTGATGGGACGCAGCTTTTGCCAAAGACGGATTTTTTGCTTCAAACATACGTCATCTGCAAAGAGAATCCTGTTGGGACGTATGTATTCGGTAACCACACCTTTGATGTCTGCCGTTGTGCATTGTTCTACACCTCTTACATTTCCATCGCCCTGAAGCGTAACCCTGTCCCCCTCTTTTTTTATAATTCGATGCAACACGTAATGCCCTTTGGCAATCTCGGCCAATACAGCATCACCCACATGAAATGAGGATGCAAAGGCCAGTTTTACCTTGTCTCTGCCAAATTCTAAGAAGGGACGCATGCTGAATCCCTTGACCCATATTACAGCGGTGTGCCCCTCGGCAAGTGTCATGGAAACAAGTTCCAGGAATACATCGTTGGGAAACTCGTGCTTTTTCTCTGATACCACAACACCGTTTTTTCGCTTATTGAAATAGCGGAATGGAGTTAGCAATATTCTTAGCAGAAAACGTATGATGGCCTTTATCGTACTCATTTTACAATTGTATCGTGGCAGAGATGGGCTGCGGCAGCATCAGGAAGGCATCCCAACTCATACATTCCGCATAAACGAATCAATTCGGAAATCCCGTCGCAAACACCCTTGTAAACCCGTTCGTCCCACTTCATATTGCTAATAGCGGGAAGCAAATTACAGAAAGCTTCGATGGTGGAGAGTTTCCGAATGGTATTTTCCGGTCGCTGCTGAATACGAACAATTCCGCCAACCGGAGCTTGGATATTCCTGTAACAGGGTGTTTTCCCACTCCAAGGACTTCCATAGACAATAACTTCACCATTCTCGATTCTGACAACGGGATTGTCGTCGTTCATCAGGTCGCAACCAGGGATATTATCGTACCAAAGTCTTGTATGGGTGCTTTTGCCTGTTCCGCTGGGAGCTGTCATCAGGTAACCTTTGCCCTGGTGACGGATAACAGAGGCATGCATCAGCATGGTATATTGGTCGGCAGCAGCAAAGGCGTAAGTCATCATCAGTGCATTGTTGAGTCCGTAATTACGCTGATTCCATGTTTTGCCCAGTATAGCAACGGTGCATTCCTTGAAATTAGGAGAAGCCTGCATATAACTGCATAGATTGCCCTGAAGATCAGAAATCTCATACTGATATTCTGTATTATCTGTGCAAAAAACGCCATGATTACAGCCTCCGCAGTCGAACTGCCCAACCTCCAGACCTTTAGGGTTAAAACGAAAAGAGTCGTCAACAGTAAGCGTATAAAGCAGCGGTAAAGCAGGCTCTTCTAACCTGAAACGGGAGAACGACGGTATCAGTGATTCGTCGTTACACTCGTCCTTGAAGAGTACACAGAAAGAATGTCCGCCTACTCGATAGTACAACTTACGTTCCTTCATCAAGCGTTAATATTACTTACTGGATTTCTTGCTGGTTTTGGTAACAGCTTTGCTTTCCTTTTTCTCTTGTGCTATATAACTCTCGGGATGGAAGGAATATGCGACAGTTTTAAGTTTAAAATCTTTTTCATATCTTTGTATTAGTGAAAGCCGTCTTTTCTCCATCTTTTCCTTTTTTTTCCCAAAAAGGATAGATGTTACAGGATGCTTGCAGTTTTCGTTTTTGTCAAGATAATCCTGAAACTCCATAGAATACCCACTCCTGCCTATCAGGAATGTGGTCTTTGTATCAACATAGGCAGAATCAATAAGCTGAATCTCTGTTATGTATGCTATAGAATCTACAAATGACGTGGCAAAACCAAACATATATACGGGCTGTTGCTTTACCTTGGCTTCTGCGTTGTGACAAACCACACTGGTTAAGAAAATCAAAACATAAAACAAGCTTTTCCTCATTCTAATGATTTTTTCTGGATTTAACGCGCAAATGTACAAAGTTTCCCCGAAATGGACAAGATTTCGGGGAAACTTTTCAATTAACTTTGGATGCTCTCGTTATTTCTTATAGCCTTCGTTATTACGTTATTACGTTATATCGTTGTTACGAGACTATTATTTGCGTCCTCTTATTCATTCAAGTCAATCACATAACTTACTTTTCTGCCGCTTGGGGTAAGAGCCTTTATCCATAGGGTGCGATCGGTACTCTGGTTGGCATTCTTGACTGCCTCTTCCCAGTCTTCGACAGTGTTCATCTTCTGGTCGTTCACTTGCAGAATGATGGTACCCTTTCCTGCTCCGGCAGCCTTCAGCTTGCCGTTGCGGATGGCATTGACTGTCAGACCGTAAGTGATGTTCATTGCTTTCTTCTCCTCGTCAGTAACAGGTTTCAGTTGGACGCCCATCTGGTCAAGGTCAACTTCTTCCATTACCTTGGTAGTTCCTTGCGTATTGCGCAACGTTATGGTTTCGCTATGTGCCTTCTTGTTTCTGAGGTACTTAACAATAACCTTATCGCCTGGACGATGCTGCGCTATGGCTTCCTGCAACTCGGACATCTTTCCGACCTTTTTGCCGTCAAATTCTGTTATTACATCGCCTTTCTCCAAGCCAGCCTCTTCGGCGGCACTTGCCTCCATAACTTTGTCGATGTAAACACCTGTAACGGTGCCCAGTTCGATTTCGTTACCCTTTGCCTTTTCTTCGTCAATGTAGTTGGATGCATCCTTTCCCTGCACACCAAGAACAGCACGCTGAACGGTACCGTAAACCTTCAGATCGGCCACTACCTTATTCATAATAGAGGTAGGGATGGCAAATCCATAGCCGCTGTAACTTCCTGTCTGACTATACAGCATAGCATTGATGCCGACCAGTTCGCCTTTCTCGTTCACCAATGCGCCTCCACTGTTTCCTGCATTGATGGCAGCATCAGTCTGGATAAAACTCTCTATGCCATTAGCACCAAGGGTACGAGCCTTTGCACTTACAATTCCTGCAGTTACAGTACTGGTAAGATTAAAGGGATTACCTACAGCTAAAACCCACTGACCCAATTTCAAGTCGTCGCTGTTACCGATGGGTATGGTAGGAAGGTCTTTACCATCTACTTTTATCAAAGCTAAGTCTGTGGTAGGGTCACATCCGATGATACGTCCCTTAAACTCGCGGTTGTCGTTAAGTTTCACCTCGATTTGGTCGGCCTCTCCTACCACATGGTTGTTGGTAACAATATATCCGTCTGAGCTGATGATAACTCCACTGCCGGCACCATGTCTGTCTGGAGCCTTATATTCACGCTGCTGGGGACTACGTCCGCCAAAGCCGAAGAAATCGCCGAAGAAATCACTGAATGGATCCTGGACCGTAACTCGTTGCGTCTTACCTGTCTGTGTTACCTTTATATATACTACGGCATTTACAGAAGATTCTGCCGCAGCCGTCAGATCTACCAAACCACCAGGCACAGCACTTGCCATGGGAGAGGGAGCAAATATGGGTGCAGATGTCTCGTTTGTTGTTGTATTCTTAATCACCGCACCAGTTACAGCACTACTTGCAAATGCAAGAACAGTCATTCCGATCCATAATTTAGTTGTCTGTTTCATAATCATATCTGTTTTGTTTGTTAATTCTTTCTTGTTTTTTATCACTAAAACGATGCAAAGATATATCATTATTCTTTAAGTTAGTATTGTTTGGAATGCTTTTTTGCCAATATTTAACAATGGTATATACTTCATTAACGGTTGTTAAATGCTCTGGAGTTAGTTATTTACATTCGTTTACTAATATTACATGCCTTAATATTTTGCATTTCGCTCGATTTACACTATCTTTGTCCCCAGAATAAGGCAGTAAACCGGTTTGTCGCTACTGTCCCCCTCCCTCCTCCTCCCTGGAGGAGTGCCTTAGGGAACGGTGGGAAAGGAGAGGAAAGTCCGGGCAACGCAGGGCATCCCGCTTCCTAACGGAAAGAGATTCGCGAGAGTCTGTTGATGCAGAAGAAAACAACCGCCCCTATTTGGGGTAAGGGTGAGAAGGCAGGGTAAGAGCCTACCAGGTTGGTGGTGACATCAATGCTGTGCATTCCGGGAGTTGAAAGTTCATGTAAACCAGCGATCAAAAAGAGAAGGCGGCCCGTCTGAGCTGGAGGGTAGAACGATAGAGGCCTGTGGCAACACAGGTTGCAGATAAATGACAAACGTCTTTTTCTCATAAAAAGGAGAAGGTAACAGAACCCGGCTTACAAGTTTACTGTCTTTTTCTATTTTAACGATCCGAGAATGAGAAACCTGGATTATATCTGGAATATCAATGAGCAGAAACTGTCGCCTTTTAAAAGGTGGAAGCTGAGGATGATTAAACGATGCATTATCATATCGGAATGCATCATGAAAAACAACCTCATGAGCTATGCTTCTGCCCTTACGTATAACTGCATGCTGGCTGCCGTTCCTGTTTTGGCCATTATCTTTGCCATAGCCAAGGGATTTGGATTTGATAATTTCCTGGAGGAAAGGCTCAGAAAATCCATCGAAATAAATCCTGAAATTCTCGATACCATTCTGGGTTTTGTGGATTCCTATCTTCAGCATACCAAAAGCGGAGTCTTCTTTGGTGTCGGTCTGGTGTTTTTGTTGTACACTTTGTTCTCACTTACCGCCAACATAGAGACGGCTTTCAACACCATCTGGTTTGTTAATTCGTCTCGCAATATTTATAAGAAGATTACTGATTATATAAGCGTTTTCATTTTGCTGCCTTTCGTTATCATCATCTTGAGCGGTCTGAATATGGCCCTTATGACATTCCGCAGTTTACTGCCCGACTATTTGTACCTGAGCAACACTGTAGAGATAATCCTTCGCTTGTCGCCTGTTATCCTTATCTGCCTTGCATTCATCTTGCTGTACAAGATGATGCCAAATACACACGTTAAAATAAAAAACGTAATAGTGCCAGGTGTTGTAGCAGGAGTAGCATTTGCTGTTATTCAGTATTTATATGTACACTATCAGATAAAACTGAGCAGCTATAATGCCATTTACGGATCGTTTGCTGCATTGCCCCTTTTTATGTTGCTGCTACAGATTTCGTGGAGTATCTGTTTGCTGGGCGGCCAGTTGTGTTACGCAAACCAGTGTATGGAGAACTATGCGTTTGAGCGTCAGAGTTATGATTTGAGCCGACGCTACCGCGACACTATCAGTCTGTTTCTCTTGAGTAAGATTTGCAAGAGATTTGCAAATGGAGATACGGCTTATTCGGTACGCACATTGGCAAGGGATACCCAGTTGCCGGAAACGGTAGTCAGAATTCTTCTGAACGAGCTGACCTGCATGCAACTTCTCGTGGAAACACATAACGAGGCAGATTCTGCCTCTCAGTACCTTCCTGCTATCGACATACATCGAATGACCCTGAAAATGGTGGTGAAAGCTATAGATGCCTATGGTTCTGAAGCTACATCGCACACATGGAAAATGAATGCTCCGGAGTGGGAAAGACTTAGGGCACTCAGATATCACGATAGAGACACGTTGCTGATTGATGTTTAATGACAGAAAGTTATTCTTACATATTATGATGATTAAAATTCTCGTTGGCTGGATTATTTTCCTGGTTGTAGTTTACGCTGTAATGTGGTTCGACACCATTTATTATAAGAAGGACCTTCCCGGTGTTTTCCGTAAACTACTTCTTGCTTTTACCGAGGAAGAAGAATAGCCCATAACATTTTGGAGATAGTATGACTATAGCTGTAGATTTCGACGGAACAATTGTCGAACACAAATATCCTGAGATTGGCAGGGAAATTCCCTTTGCCACCGATACGTTGAAGATGCTTATCAGGGAGCGCCATAAACTTATCCTGTGGAGTGTTAGAGAAGGAAAGCTACTGGACGATGCTGTTGAATGGTGCAAAGCCAGAGGCGTTGAGTTCTATGCCATAAACAAAGATTTCCCAGAGGAGGAGGCAGAAAAGAATGTGCATTTCAGCAGAAAACTGAAGGCTGATGTTTGGATTGACGACCGCAATGTGGGTGGATTGCCTGACTGGGGTACTATCTACGAGATGATATCAAAGCATAAGACATACGAACAAGTGCTTATGGAGCAGTTGAACGCCCCGGAGAAACCAAAGAAGAAATGGTGGCAGTTCGGGTAGAGAAACATAAAAGCCTTGGGCAGCTGCCCAAGGCTTTTCCAATACCTTATTATATATATAGACGTTATTTCGCATAAGAAACAGAACGGGTTTCCCTGATAACAGTAATCTTAACCTGACCGGGATACGTCATTTCGTTCTGGATCTTTGTTGCTATGTCACCACTCAGGAGTTCTGTCTGTTTATCGTCAATCTTGTCTGCACCCACAATTACGCGGAGCTCACGTCCAGCCTGGATAGCGTAAGTCTTTACTACACCAGGATAGCTCATGGCGATGTTTTCCAGATCCTTCAAACGCTTGATATATGCTTCAACAATCTCACGACGGGCACCAGGACGGGCACCACTGATAGCATCGCAGACTTGTACAATAGGAGCGAGGAGTGTTGTCATCTCCATCTCATCATGGTGGGCACCTATGGCGTTGCAGATATCTGCTTTCTCTTTATACTTCTCTGCCAATTTTGCTCCATATAATGCGTGTGGCATCTCTGGTTCTTCATCGGGAACCTTTCCAATATCATGCAATAGGCCTGCACGCTTTGCCTTCTTGGGATTCAGCCCCAATTCGCTAGCCATAACAGCGCAAAGATTGGCTGTTTCGCGGGCATGCTGCAGCAAGTTCTGACCATAGCTGCTACGATATTTCATCTTACCTATGATGCGTATCAGTTCTGGATGTAAGCCATGAACACCAAGGTCGATGGTGGTACGCTTACCAGTTTCGATAATCTCCTCGTCAACCTGTTTTTTCACTTTAGCAACAACCTCCTCAATACGTGCCGGATGAATACGTCCGTCGGCTACCAATTGGTGTAATGCCAGTCGGCAGATTTCACGTCTGACGGGATCGAAGGCGCTGATAACAATAGCCTCGGGTGTATCATCAACGACAATTTCAACTCCTGTTGCAGCTTCTAAGGCACGAATGTTGCGTCCTTCACGACCTATGATGCGTCCTTTCACTTCATCGTTTTCGATGTGGAAGACAGTAACGCTGTTCTCTACCGCTGTTTCTGTAGCTACACGCTGAATGGTCTGTATGATGATGCGCTTAGCTTCCTTGTTGGCTGTCATCTTGGCATCATCCATAATCTCGTTGATGTAAGCTGCAGCGCTGGTCTTTGCTTCATCTTTAAGGGATTCTATCAAGCGCTCGCGAGCCTCGTCAACGCTGAGGCCGGATATTTCTTCCAGCTTGGTACGTTCCTGCTCAATTAAGCGTCCCATACGCTGTTCAACCTCTTCTTCTTTCTTCTGTAGTACAGCCTGCTGGGTTTCCAGGCGCGAACGTAATGTGTCGGCCTCCTGCTTACGACGAGTCAGTTCGTCCTGTCTCTGATTCAGGCTAAGTTCTCTCTGCTTGGCCCTGTTCTCTGCCTGCTGAATCTGTTGGTTACGTTGGCGAACTTCGTTCTCCAGTTCAGCTTTTTTGCTGATAAACTTCTCTTTAACCTCCAGCAGCTTCTTTTGCTTAATGATTTCTGCTTCTTGTTCGGCTTCTTCCGTCATTCTTTTACGCTTGCTGGGTAGTACAACAAAATACCACACGCAAAAGAGGACCACAAAGGATGCAATACCTATGATCAGTCCGTAAATAATATAAGGCGTCATGAATTCTTAATGTTTGTGTTTGGTTTATTAATTGGGGTCATTAACTCTCTGTTTTTTTCTCGAGTGCGGACTCCAACTCAGCAATCAATGGTTTTAGCCTACTGGTTATAGGCTCCATATCCATTGACGTTTCCTGCTGCTTAACTTTAACAGCTATGTCCAGAATTGTCATAACAAGGTACATTTCTGTACTTTGCCCAGGATAGCTGTTGGTATAAAAGTTGAATCTCTCCTTTATGAGTTTTTCTGCCTGCCGATAGACATATTCTTCTTCACGACGAATAGTCATTGGCAATGTCCAACTGCCAAAATGGAGAGTTATTGATAAGGTGTCACTTTGCTCAGCCATAATTCTTATTCTACTTTAAGCATGGAGATACACCGGTCAACGTCACGCACCATCTTTCTGATACGGCCTCTGAGATCTTTTACATCGTCATCGGCCAAATCAATGTATTTTGCCATCTTAAGATGGGTATATTGTTGCTGAAGCTCTTCGTTCTTCTGCTTCAACGACAGAATTTCTGCATCACGTTCTTTTAAACGTGACTGGAGATTCATCTTCTCTTCTTGAGATTTACTGTACTGTATTAAAAGCTGTCGTGTACGTGTCTCAAGACGAATGATAAGTTCTGTCAGTTTTGCATCCATTTTTTATTGAACTCCAACATTTCGAGGACAAAGATAACTTTTTTTTTTACGTTATGCAAAATTATTCCTCACTATTTTTCTTTGGCTCCTTTTTTGCGAGCATAACAAGGGTGTAAACATATTCAGACATCCATGATTCCGTATAACCAAGGGCTGATTGGTACTTTCTTACAGATACACAAGTACGACGCACACCGTCATCCTTCCAATCTACCTTGGTCATAATCTCATGAATCTGCTTTTCGACCATCTGTCGTAAGGCACTCTTGAAGAAACTGGGCAGACGGAATTTCCATTGCATGAGATTTCCCATCAGCATCATCAGATCCTGGCTAAAGCCTTGGAACGTAACAAGATAGCCTTGGATGTCCTGTATCTTTTTGCAACGTTTCTTTACGCTACTGTCCACTTCGTTGAAAAAACTATCACTGATATGATAAATATCCTGGATAATTTTCCGGCATTGTTTCTTCTCGCCGATGCCTAATTTGTTATTTACCGTCTGAACATGATAGGTTTGCTTGAATATTCTCAGGTCGGGCAGTGAGGCCAGGTTATTGATTCCCAACTGGGCTGCCATTACCGACTGGTAATAAACTCTGATAAGCAGCATAAAGTCCTCCATGCCGCCGATTCGAGTGTCAGAGCCGGTTTTCCGACCAAATAACTTTGATAATATCGACATAATGTTTATTTCTTTATAAATGTTAATCTATTTTGTTTTTGTTTAACATCGCTTTAAACAGTATCTTGATGTCCAGCCATAAAGACCAGTTCTGCATGTACCACACATCGGCATTCTTGCAAAACTGACATTTCACCATATTTGGAACGATAGAAATGTTCCCGGTGAATACATTCAAGAACTGGGGCATTTTTTTTACAGCTGGTTTCTGTAGGATTGATGAGGCTGGAAGGTCTGTTGTCCTAAAAGACAAGCTGTCGATATACTTTCCCTTCCCGTTTTTCTCTTTGGCAAAGGAGAAAACAGGGCCTGCACTTTTGCGCTTGATAATCACGGCTGCAATAATGTAGATGAAGGGGAATATAAATAGCAGGAAGATACCGCTGACCAGCAAATCGAAAAGACGTTTCGCCAGCCTGTTCCACCAATGACTCAATGGGTCCTCAAGGGGAGAAAGAAGCGACAAGAACCCCACGTTTCTTACTTCCAGATTCTTCTGAAGAGCACTTAGGCCCGGTGTGCAGAAAAACAGGACGGCTTTCTTTTCCTGGCAGAACTGATACAAGGTTATCAAGTCGTCTTTCTGTATGGCACCGGGAACACAACAGACAGCAGCAACGTTATCCACGTTTTGCAAAGAGTTCAATAACGCATCGGGCAAGATGCTCTGTATCTGTGGGGCTATCCCTTGTCCGTTCAGCTCTGACTGAATTTCTGCCGCTTCTTCATCTGTTCCAACCAATAGAAAACGTTTGGTAGGGTCTTGTACCCCTTTATATAATCTCTTCATGTTTGAATTTTCGCTCGTATTTTTGCAAAGTTACAACATTTTAGGCAATCGGACTAAAGTCTGTGTCAAAAATATCATAAAAATCAAAAAATGTAGCAAAACACTTCATACGTACAAATAAATTATTTAACTTTGCAAGAAATTTTTGTATTCTGAACATACGGGGACTTAAATGAAACATTTTCTGATATTATTATTAACCATTTTACCCTTAACCGTTGAGGCACAAATCAGCCGTTTGGGGCAAGATGTTTTTTATGAAGGCTCTGTCACTGGAGCATTCCGTGGTGGCGATTACGCCCCATTCTGGTTTACAAACAACAGATACGGCCTTAGTTCACATAAGAATAACTACGGCTATCTGCGTGGTACCATCCGCAGGGATGTTATGACTGACAGCCTGCGAAACTGGCGTATTGGCTATGGAGCCGACTTGGCTGTAGTTGTGGGAATGGAAAGCAAGCACTTTATTGTCCAGCAACTCTATGCCGACTTTCAGTGGAAAGCTCTTCGTCTTAGTCTGGGACAGAAGGAACGCCCCCTCGAATTGAAGAACCAAGCCCTCAGCAGTGGCGGTATGACAACGGGTATTAATGCCAGACCGCTTCCGCAGATAAGGTTGGAAATACCCGACTTTCTGGCTATTCCTGGAACAAAGAAGTGGTTAGCCTTCAAGGCTCATCTGGCATACGGATGGTACACAGACAATGCCTGGCAACGAGAGTTTAATGGCGATATGCGCTACCTTTATACCACAGGCTCGCTTTATCACTCCAAAGCGCTATTCCTGCGCATCGGAAATAAGGACAAATTTCCCCTCACAGTCACCGGAGGCTTAGAGATGAGCTGTCAGTTTGGCGGCACAGGTCATAATATTCGTCAGAGGCCAGGTTTCCCCGGTCCCGAATACTATGACGAGAGTTTGCTCAATGGATTTAAGAGTTTCTGGAATGCATTAATTCCCGGTGGCAGCGACAGCAACGATGGCGACATCTATTCTAATCGCGAAGGAAACCAATTGGGAAGCTGGCATCTGCGGGCTGACTTTCATGGAAAAGGTTGGAGTGCTGCTGCTTACTTGGAGCATTTCTTCGAAGACCAAAGTCAGATGTTCTGGCAGTACGGATGGAAAGATATGCTTTATGGTGTAGAGATTAATCTGCCCAAGAACCCGTTCCTGAGCAGTGTTGTTTACGAGCATATTGGAACCATGGATCAGAGTGGCGCCATCTATCATGACAAAACAGCCAACATACCGGAACAGATAAGTGGATGTGACCAATACTATAATAACCATATTTACGGAGCATGGCAACACTCGGGATTTGTTATGGGTAATCCCCTTCTTTCCTCACCGATGTATAACGACCGTTTCGGCTTTAGTAACCGCCTCATGGTTTACCATAGCCGTGTAAATGCACATCACGTAGGTCTTAGTGGGCAGCCGACAGAAGAATGGGGCTGGCGTCTGTTATACACTCACGAGAAAAGTTTAGGCTCTTATAATGCGCCTACTCCTAATCCCGAAAAAGCCAATTACCTGCTAGCAGAGGTTAGCTATAAACCGAATTGGCTGAGAGGCTTAGGCATCACAGCCAGTTATGGACACAACGATGGCGAGATTCTTGGCAACAGCAATGGTGGCATGTTATCCGTTTCTTACAGCGGGTTGTTCAATAAAACAAAATAACAGATGAAGACACAAAAGCATTTTTTTCTATACTGCATAGTATCGCTCCTCTTTCTGGTGGTATCCGTCAGTTGTGAGAATAAACGAGACAACAGCGGCACTTTAGGTGGCATGTGGCAACTTCTTGAATGGAAAGCTCCTGACGGTTCCATCGCGTATAACAAACCTGATACCACCTTATACTATAAGGTGCGAAGCAATTTGCTTATGCTACAAGAATTGCCTGGCGGGTCAGACAATTACTTCCTGACTTATTACCATCAGGCAGAAGGTTGCATCGTCATTGACCAGCCATATAAAATTGTCAATAATGCAGAGCGTGATACTGTATTGCATCCCATAGAGGATTTAAAGAAGTATGGTGTTCCCAATACCGGGCGTCTGCATATCGATGTGCTGACTTCCGACAGAATGGTACTTTCCGGAGCAGAAGGAACACTTCTGTTTCGCAAGTATTAAAACAATTTATGCATATTCTCTGGAAAACCCTGTATCTTAAACAATAAAAAAAGTCTTACGCACGTTTATAATATATAAACGATTACATGACTGCGCTCTATATTTTCATATCCTTCATTGCTTCGGCACTAACATCCATGCTATTAATGCCATGGATACTTAGTTTGTGCAAACGAAACGGGTATTTCGACAGACCCAACGACCGTAAGGTACACAAGAATAATACGCCCCGTTTGGGAGGTGTTGTCTTTGTCCCAAGTTCCATAGTGGGTATTGCCGTTACATTAGCAATCATCTTTAATTTCAACGGAGAGGGTGAACCCTTGAAATCCAGTACTTTGCTGATTGGATTCGGTATTTTTGCCATATATGTAACAGGCTTGTTGGATGACCTTTTTGGACTGTCAGCCTATTTAAAGTTTTTTTTCCAGTTCATCGCTGCACTATGCTTCCCCTTGGTAGGTCTTACTCTTAATAATCTGTATGGCTTCTGCGGCATATACGAGATTCCTGAAATTGTTAGCTATCCGCTAACTGTTTTCCTTGTCATGCTGGTAGTAAACAGTATAAACCTGATAGACGGAATAGATGGTCTTGCCAGCAGCCTTTCGCTCATCTCCTTCGTGGTCTTTACTTGGGCTTTCTGGGAATGGGGCATGCATATATTCTGTCTTTTTACAGCTGCCATGTCCGGCAGCTTGTTAGTATTCCTTTGGTATAATCTTTTTGGCGATAATGCCAA